>ENA-ORDI01001021-ORDI01001021.1-marine-metagenome-genome-assembly--contig:-NODE-1021-length-16362-cov-4.367209_pt1 | contig 16362 bp, 20 predicted proteins | sample MGYA00248628_ERZ508525 | MGnify/ENA primary metagenome ERZ508525 (study PRJEB26195, sample SAMN05422138) | marine metagenome | isolation source: East of Porto Seguro, South Atlantic Ocean | place... | reverse complement strand
GAAAACCGTTGGAGCTTTCTCATCCAAGAGGAGGACGAGAAAGCTCCAACACGATATTCTACGATTTTGGAATTTGCGAAGGTGTCTACCGGACCCGCTCTGAGCGGTATGCCTCGATAATATCGCCTTCTTGATAGTCGGTGTGGCCGTCTATGGTGACACCGCCTTCGAATCCCGTGGCGACCTCTCGGACATCGTCTTTGAGGTGTTTGAGGCTGCCGACGGGCCCTGAAGCGATAACTTTGCCGCCTCTCAGGAGGCGCAGCGTTGTGCCACGGGTCACCGCGCCATCGTTGACGTAGATGCCAGCGACTTTGTTGCGACGGCCCAGGCTGAACACTGCGCGAACAGTCGCCCTGCCTTCCAGCACATCTTCGTACACAGGCTCCAAGAGACCTTCAAGCGCCTGTTCGACATCCTCAGTCAGGTGATAGATGACGTCATATGACCGAATCTCGATCCCTTCCTTGTTCGCCAGCGCGCGGGCGCCTGTTTCCGGCTGGGTGTTGAAACCGATTACGATGGCCTGGGAGGCTACAGCCAAAAGTATGTCTGGCTCGGTTATCGACCCGCTGGCGGCGTGGACGATGTTAACCCTGCTCTCTTCGGAGTTGAGCCGTTCCAGAGCGCCTCTAACGGCCTCAACGGTTCCCTGTACGTCGGTTTTGACGATCAGGTTGAGTGATTTGACCTGGCCTATCTGCATTCTGGTATGGACATCTTCGAGCGTTGGGCCTCCGGCGCGTTCGTCGTTCCGGCTTCGCTCGTAGTCATCCACCATCTGTCGAGCGGTCTTTTCGTCTGGCGCCGTTTCAAATATGGACCCGGCTTCAGGAAGTTCGCTCAGGCCCAATATCTCCACGGGAAGTGACGGACCTGCGGTTTTGATGTTTTGGCCTCGGTCATTGAACATGGCCTTGACACGGCCACGAATGCCGCCGACGACCACATAATCTCCAACGTGCAATGTGCCTGTCTGGATCAGCATTGTCGCGACTGTGCCTCGACCCTTTTCCCTGCGTGCCTCGACAACCACGCCTCTGGCGTCGCGGTCGGGGTCGGCCTTCAATTCGCCGATTTCTGCGACCACGATTAGGTTCTCCAGCAGGTCGTCTATGCCTTCGCCTTTAAGTGCGGAGACTTCGACGGCGACGGTCTCGCCCCCCCATTCTTCGATGAGCAGGTTTTGTTCAGCCAGCTGCCGCTTCACGCGCTCAACATCGGCATTCGGAGCGTCAACCTTGTTGATGGCGACGACGATGGGAACGTCAGCAGCGCGACCGTGGTCGATGGCTTCGATTGTTTGAGGCATGATGCCGTCATCGGCGGCGACGACCAGCACTGCGATGTCAGTGACCTGGGCTCCACGGGCCCGCATGGCGGTGAACGCCTCGTGGCCCGGAGTGTCCAGGAAGGTTATGATTGTGCCGTCGTGGTCGACCTGATAAGCGGCCACATGCTGAGTGATGCCACCCGCTTCGCCATCCACGACGTTGCTGTTTCTTATTCTGTCCAGCAGAGTAGTTTTGCCGTGGTCGACGTGGCCGAGAATTGTGATAACTGGAGGGCGTTGCTGGAGCTTGTCCTGGTCCTCATCATCTTGCGAAATGACCAGAGACCCGGGGCCGGTGTCAGCCTCTGCTATAGGCAGGATTCCAAAGCCCATAGGGGCCGCGACAGACGACGCGATGTCGTGCTCCATTACTTCGTTGATGGTGTACATGTAACCGTGGCGCATCAGCTCTTTGATGATTTCCACAGGGTTAGCGTCCATCATGTCGGCCAGGTCGTGGACGGTAATCGTCGCTGGAATATCGAGAGGAACCAACCCCTGCATTTGGATAGCAGCGGCGATGTCCTCGCGAGAGTGTTCTTTGGCTCTACTTGTCATACGGCCCATCCACCTCGTGTTTCTGGTTATTCATGATTCTGGTTGACGATTCTTTATCGCGATGTTTCTACAAATTGAATTATGGAATCAGTCAACTCATTCCAATTATCATCTTCAAGCTTAACGCGCAGAACATGCTCAACACGACCCCGATGCAGGCCATCAGACCCGCAGTCGCCATCGCGGCAGACGTAGGCGCCTCGGCCATTGACCCGGCCCGAACTATCAACCACGATTCCGACGGAGGGTGTCGCCACGATTCTCAGGAGTTCTCGCTTGGCGGTCTTCTTGCCGCACGAGACGCATGTCCTCAGAGGGATGTGTTTATTCTTTGCCATATTCGTGTTTCCTTGCTCAAAAGTATGGCGAATATCACGTCTCGGCTGAGACTATCGCCGATTACCTCCGACGACGGCGAGGGTTAGTCCGACGCTTGCGCGGCGGGGCGGCGGGATCCTCCGGAGTCTGCGTGCCGCTCCGTCGGGCGCGACGGGCAGTGACGCCGCCTCGCAGTCCCTGAATATCCTCTGCAAACCTGATTGAACCGGGTTCGTCCGCTGGTCGAATCTGCGGGATGCTCCACACGTCTTCGGGTATGTCTCGAATTGACGCTTGTCGGACTACGGCGACGGCGGGTTCAGGCTCAGTGTCTGGCCTTGTTGCTTCTTCCAAAACTTCCAGATCGAATTCATCCTCCGAGTCCAACAGCGATTCTAGATCGTTTTGCGGTTCTACTTCTGCGGCCACCTGAATTATTTCAGGTTCCACAGGCTCCGGTGTGACCGGCACGGGGATGTCAGCGACAGCCTCAACCAACACCGGCTCTGCTTCGATTGGCCCTGTCGGCGCAGGAACTTCGATCGGCGCTTTAATTACTGACGGTTCAGCGAGCGCCGGTTCTGCGGTCGCAGCGATTTCGATTGGCGCATCAACGACAACCGGTGCTTCCGCGACTTCGGACGGAACTTCGACCACCGCAGGCGTAACTGCGGCCACTGCTGCTGCTTCAGCCTGGATGCGTGCGCGTTCTTCGGCGTATGCTTCGGCTTCGGTCGCGCTTTTGATGTCGACATTCCATCCGGTGAGTTTGGCCGCTAGCCGGGCGTTCTGGCCCTCTTTGCCGATGGCCAGCGATAGCTGACGGTCAGGGACCACCGCGATTGCGGCTTGAGTGGTCGGGTCCAGTTCAACGCGCATGACCTGGGCGGGGTTCAACGAGTTCGCGATGAACCGTCCCACGTCTTTGTTCCACTCCAGGACGTCGATTTTCTCGCCCTGAAGCTCGTTTACTATGTTTTGAATTCTGACGCCTCGAAGTCCGACGCATGACCCTATGGGATCAACGCCATCCTGACGGGCGCGAACGCCAACCTTGCTTCGGGAGCCTGCCTCACGGGCGATGGCCACTATCTCCACTGCGCCGCTGTATATTTCGGGCACTTCCATCTCGAAGAGCCGTTTGAGCAGGTCTTTGTCGGCTCGGGACACTATGAGTTCCGTGCCCTTGGGCGTGCGTTCTACCGAGCTAAGGATCGCCTTGAACTTTTGGCCCTGGCGATATCGCTCCATCGGCATTTGCTCGGAAACAGGCATCACGGCCTCGCCTCTACCAATGTCGACGACGACCTGGCGAGGCTCAACCCGCTGGACTGTGACGGAGAATACTTCGCCGACCTTGTCGGTGTACTCTTCGAACACTATTTCGCGTTCGGCTTCCCTTAGCCGTTGCATGACAACCTGTTTGGCGGTCTGAGCGGCGATGCGCCCTGCGCTGTGTGGCATGCTTTCGGTCGCAATCGATTCGCCGATTACGGCGTCAGGTTTGATGGCCCTTGCGTCGGCCAGATTAATTTCGATGACATCATCCTCAACCTCTCCTACGACGGTCTTGAGGATAGTAACCGTTACCTCACCTGAGCCAGGGTCCAGTTTGACAGAGATGTCCTGTCCCGCGGCTATGGAGTCTTTTCGGTACGCTGACGCCAACGCAGCTTCTATCGCTGAAAGAACAATCTCTCTGGGGAGATTTCGTTCTGCCGCAAGCTGTGTCAAAGCGACAAGAAAATCGCTCTTCATCGTTTCAGCCACCCCCTGTTTGGTTGGTAACACTTTCCCTTTTCAACAAAGAAAGTGGGGCCACCCCACTTTCTCAGAAAAAGTCTCACATTAATTCACGCTGAGTATAACATTTTCCTATGACATGGACAACTTTATTCACACCTCAACTGGGACTCCAAATGCCTTCAAATTCAGGACCGGTTTGTGATTAAAATACCTTATGGCCACATTATCACAGAGCGCACAAAAATATCCGACAGTCTATTGGCAGATTGGTCAATTTACTGGATTCGGTTTTTATTTGATGACGGCGTTATTCTGTCTCGTGTCGGCGTGTGGCGGCGGAGATTCAGAGGAGTTGCTGATTTTCGCGGCCACGAGCCTTACTAACGCACTGACGGAGATCGAGGCGGATTACGAGGAAGCGACAGGAGTCGAAGCGCGGATCAGCTACGGCGGATCCCAGGCTCTGTCCCGGCAGATCGAGTCCGGCGCCCCGGCGGATGTTTTCATATCCGCTGGCGCTGGCCCTGTGACAAGTTTGCAAGATGCGGGCTTGGTGGCTGAGGGTTCCGCGCTTTCGTTGCTGGTTAATCGATTGGTCCTGGTCGCCAGAGCTGATTCGAGAGAACCGGCGTCGCTGTCAGATTTGACACGGAGCGACTACTCGCGCATCGGGTTGGCTGACCCTAACCTTGCGCCCGCAGGGGCCTACGCCCGTGAAGCGCTTTCCCATGAAGGTGTCTGGGAAGCGATTCAAGCCAAGGTCGTGTTCGGCGCCGACGTTCGGGTCACACTGACCTACGTGGAGACGGGAAACGTCGACGTCGCGTTGGTTTACGCCACAGACGCCATGACCGCTCCTGATCTTTCTTTATTTGATATCGTTCCAGACGGGAATTACACGCCCATAGTTTACCCGGCTGTCGCGGTTTCAGAGTCGCCCGAACTGAATCTCGCGAAGGAATTTATCGAGTATTTACGGTCTCCGGCTTCAGTCGCGACGTTCCGGCGAAATGGATTTGAGCCATCGCCTTGAACGCTTCGCTGTGCCGCGGTTAATGTTTAAGTGATGGATATTTCACTCATACTGCTGACACTCCAGATTGCTGTGGTCGCCACGGTCATCAATTTGCCGATCGCCATTGGACTCAGTTGGCTGATCGTCAAGCGTCGAGTTAGGGGCAGTTTTCTTCTTGACGTTCTGGTGTCGTTGCCTCTGGCCTTGCCGCCCGTGGTGTCCGGGTACTTTCTTCTGTTGCTTCTGGGCCGGGAAGGGCCTGTTGGCTCTTTGATCCGAGACATCCTCGGCGTGGACATCGTGTTCACGTGGGTGGCTGCGGCGTTGGCGTCAGCTGTGGTGTCGTTCCCGCTGATGGCCCGTGGCGTGATGACGGCCATTGAGGGTGTTGACGAGCGCTTGGAGCGTTCGGCCCGCAGTTTAGGGGCAGGGGCGCTTAGGGTAGCGTTCACCATCACTTTGCCCCTCGCGTATCGCGGGATTATGGCCGGTGTGCTGTTGGGGTTCGTCCGGGCGTTGAGCGAGTTCGGGGCGACGATTGTGGTGGCTGGCAACATACCTGGCCGGACTCAGACGTTGCCGTTGGCGATATTTGAAAAAGTCCAATTGGGCCGTGACGCCGATGCTCTTCGGCTTGTCGGAGTGTCAATCGCTCTGGCTGTGGCGACTATACTTGTCCACAACTGGCTTCTGTCCAAATCCAGAACTAAGGACTGACGAAGGATTATGGCAACAGAGAACTTCATCGAATTCAACATACGCAAGCGGTTTACAGGCTTCGATCTGGACTGCGAGGCTAGTTTTGGCCGCGGCGTGACTGCCATATTCGGCCCGTCGGGAACAGGCAAGACGACGTTGCTCAACTGTCTTGCAGGAATGACCAAGCCGGATGAGGGCAGCATATCGGTGGACGGGCGGACAGTATTCTCCTCTGAATCGAAGACGGACGTTCGTCCCGAAAAACGCCGTTTTGGCTACGTTTTCCAAGATTCGGTGCTTTTCCCTCACAAGAGCGTTCGCGACAATATCCAGTACGGATATAACCTGACGCCTGTTGGGTCGCGAGAGATCGACCTCGACCATTTAGTCGACATGCTTGGATTGTCGCCGCTGATGTCTCGGAACGTGAAGAATCTGTCGGGCGGCGAAAAGCAACGGGTCGCGCTGGCCCGAGCCCTGGCGATTTCACCGAAGCTCCTGCTGATGGATGAGCCTTTAGCCTCACTGGACGCTCGTTTCAAAGGCACGATAATTTCATATCTTAAGCGGATCGTGCGGGAGTTGAAGATTCCGATGGTGTTTGTGTCCCACTCCCTCTCAGAGGTCACGGCCTTGTCAGACGACACCCTGGCGATTGAGGGGGGAAGGACCGTTGCCTTTGGCCCGACTCGGTCTCTTCTGGGGAGTCCGGCGCTGGCCGCGGTCGCGGACTATGCGGCCCTGGAGAACATTCTCGAAGGCGAAGCGCTCCCGTCACAAGACGGCGCCACCACGTCGAAGATTCGGGTTGGCGAAGCCGAATTGCTGATTCCTGCGATTGACGCTGCTCCCGGGGATGCCGTTATGGTGTCTGTCAGGGCAGGGGACATTATCCTCAGTCTGGAGGCGCCTCAGAAAATTAGCGCTCGAAATATCGTGAAGGCGGTCGTCCGGGAGATACACGATCTGGGTTCTCAGGTTCTCGTGTTCGCTGATGTTGGTGAACGTATCACGGTCGAGATAACGCCGGGAGCCCTCGCCGACCTGAGTCTTAGGGTAGGCTCGGACGTCTATCTGGTCATCAAGACGAACAGCATCACTGTGATGAGCTGACCTGAACATTGGATGTTCCAAATTCGCAGATATCCAGAATCGGACAACCCTCGCATTCGGGACTCTTTTTGCAAGCCACAACGGAGTGTCGAATGATCAACGCATGGAACTCGTTGAAATATTGTGCGTCTGAAGGCAGATTGTCCATGAACAACGCTTGGAGTTTGGGGTAATTCACACGCTCTTCGACGACGCCAATGCGGTGCATCAGTCGCCGGGTGTAAGTGTCGACAACGAATATGGGGTGTCCCAGGGCGTAAAGCAGGATGTCATCGGCAGTCTCATTGCCTATGCCGTAAACCCTCAGCAGTTCGATTCTAAGCTCCTGGGTCGGTCGGAAGGCCATCCTGTCGATGTCATCTTCACAGAAATCATGGAGAAACTGACACAACGCTTTGAGCTTGCGGGCCTTGGCGTTGTAGTAGCCGCTGGGGTACACCAGACTCGCCAATTCAGGCAGAGGCATATCGCGGATGGCTTGTGATGACAACGCATCGGCGTCCCTCAGATTCGCCAGCGCCTGTTCGACGTTGGTCCAAGATGCCGCTTGAGTCAGCACGGCGCCCACCATGACTTCAATGGGAGTATCGGCAGGCCACCAGTTCTGAGGGCCGTAGCGCTCCAGGAGGCGGTCGTATATCTCCGATAATCTGTCTCGCGTGTGCATCAGCGCCTAGTCCAGTAACACTGGCACAGGTTCGTTTATCCGAATTTCCGAACGAGAGACCCGACAGTTGTAAGCGTGCACCTCGACTCCCGCGGTGACAGCCCGCGTGAGGGCCTCGTGGAACGTGGGGTCTGAATCGGCGTCGGGACGGAGCGCGGAGGCGTCAGGTCGCTGGACGACGAAAACCGCCGCCGCTCGGTGGCCCTCAGAAGCCAAGGCTGTCAGAGTTCGGACGTGCTTTGCTCCTCTGACCGTGGGGGCGTCAGGGAAAATTGCAATTCTGTCCTCGACCAGAGTCACGGACTTGGCCTCGATGTAACAATCACCCTCAGGTCCGGCCAGTCGGAAGTCGAGGCGGCTATCGCGAATCGTCACTTCGCGTGTCATAGACTCATAGCCGTTGAATATTTCGAGACATCCCTCGAGCAAAGATTCGGCAAGCAGGGCGTTAGGCGTTCGGGCATCGGCGGACACCAGAACGTCGCCAATGCCCACCAGCGTCAAGTCGTAGGCGGTCTTCCGGTTCGATGTTGGGTCTGCCGGAGTCAGATACATCGTGTTGTCGGACGTCAACAACTCTCCAAGCCTGCCGGAGTTGGCAATGTGGACGAGCATCTGCTCTTTGTCAATCTCCATCACGGCCGCGAATCGGTTGAGACGTTCGACGAATTTAGCTTCGAGAAGCGGTTGGTATAATTTCATTCTTCGCATGTTCCAACGTTGTCGGCGACCAGGTTAACCGTTCAACGCTTGATTGGGGTAAGATGCGGCTGGCACAAACCTTATCTGAAATAACGGGAATCATCCACGCTCCGCACGCATGAATCCAAAGTGGGGGAAACACAATATGGCAAACTACGTACTGGTCCACGGTTCCTACCAGGGCGGCTGGATCTGGCAGCCCACGGCTGAAAAACTGAGGGCGGCAGGCCACAGGGTTTATGCGCCGACGCTGGACGGTTGTGGCGAGCGGGCGTCGCAGATTCGGCCCGGCATCACCATCGCGACTCAAGGGAAAGAGGTCGCTGACCTGATGTTCTACGAAGATTTGTCAGATGTCATTCTGGTAGGCACCAGCACCGGAGGCCTCGTGATTTGCAAGGCGGCTGAGTTGACCCGAGACCGCATCAGCCGCGTTGTGTTCGTGGACGCGCTGGCGCCGCAGCCGGGTGAACGGGTGGACGACATTGTCGTTCGCGACCCGAACAGGCCGCAGGTGACAACGGAATTGACTCGCGGCCCGTCCAGAGATGACCTGGAGAACCGATTGTTCGCGGATATGGAACCGGAACTCAGGGCATGGGCCGTTGACCGTGTCACGATGCACCCCATTGAGGCGACTGACGCTCCAGGCGAACTGGATGGTTTCTGGTCGCAGTCCTGGCCTGCAACGGTTGTACGGTGCAGCCTGAGCAGCAATCCATCCGAAGCTCACCAGCGTCGGACGGCAGACAAGCTCAAAGCTGAGTGGCATATCATGGAGGCGGGCCACTATCCCATGCTCACGCACCCGGACGAATTGGTCGGGCTTCTGTAATCTCAGCTAACGAACCGAGAACATGAATCAAACAGGGAGTGTTCTATATGGGCGATGTAGGACTCATGGGCTTCAGAACCCGGGGGATGTCTTGGCCGCAGATTCGCGAGACAGCCGTGTTGGCCGAAGAATTGGGATATAGCTGCATTACGATGGGGGAGGCTTGGGGCGAGGACGCGTTCACATCGCTGGCGCAATTGGCGGCTGTCACGTCCCGAATCCGAATTGGAACCAGCATCGTCCCGGTGTTCGCAAGGTCTCCGGCAAACCTAGCCATGACCGCGCTGAACATGGATGTAATGTCAGAAGGCCGGTTCTTTCTCGGCCTCGGAGCTAGCGGAAAGTTGGTTATCGAAGATTTCCACGGCGAGAAATTCCGAAAGCCGGTCACTCGAATGCGGGAGTACATCGACATCCTTCGCAAGGCGATGAAGGGTGAGCGTCTGGATCACGACGGCGAATTTTTTCAGACTCAGCGGTTCCGAATAAGATTCCCTGCGTTCCGGCCCGATCTGCCGATCTACATCGCGTCACTGGGCGCTCCCAGCCTTCGCATGACTGGTGAACTCGCGGACGGATGGCTACCGATCTACCTGGCCCCCTCCAGGATGGATGCGGCAGTGGCTGAACTGAAGGCGGGAGCCGAAACGGTTGGACGCTCGTTGGATGACATCGCCATATCTCCGCAAGTGTCGATTTACGTCACCGACGACATCGACGCGGCGATGGAGCGAGAGCGGCCACACATCGCCTTTTATCTTGGCGGAATGGGCGTGTTCTATCACCAGTATTTCACACGTATCGGATTCGGAGAGGACGCCGACCGCGTGCGCCAAGCCTACCTTGCCCGTGAACGCGATCGAGCCGCCGAACTGGTCACGGACGAGATGATTCACGCCACAACGATCATCGGCAACCCTCAGCAATGCCGGGACCAGATGACGGAGTTCTTCGATGCGGGAGTGGATGAGATTCGACTTGTGTTCAACGAACCGGACCCAGATTCGTACCTGAAGGCGTTGAAAGCAGTCGGGCCGAACGCATAACGTGACTTCAAAAGCCGATCACGCGCTTGCCTCAGTTTGAGTCGGTGACTAAACTATATATCTGGGTCGCTCGGTAACCAAATTTATGAGGGGCTCGGAGCAGCGGTTGAGTAAATTCCTGGACCGGTTGAACCACATCTCTAGAAAGAATCAGAGCCTCGTGTGCGTTGGGCTTGACCCCGACCCGTCGCTGATGGCGGTGTCGGATGTGTTCGAGTTCAACAAAGCGATAATTGATGCTACCCATGATCTGGTGTGCGCCTTCAAGCCGAATTTGCCCTTTTACGAAGCCCTGGGAATCGACGGACTCAGGGCGCTTCATCGGACCGTCGACCACATCCGCTCGGTCGCGCCAGACATTATCGTTATCGGCGACGGAAAGCGCGGCGACATCGACTCTACGAACACGATGTATGCGAAAGCGTTGTTCGAGGTCTGGGGTTTCGATGCCGCCACGGTGAACGCTTATGGCGGTATGGACACTCTGGAGCCGTTTCTGGAGTATGAGGATCAGGCGTCCTTCGTCTGGTGCAAATCGTCAAATCCGGGCGGGGCGGAATTTCAGGACATCAGGCTATCCGATCATCCTGGCGCGCCAGCATTGTACCAGTGGATGGCGGACAAGGCCCGACAGGCCAACACACGAGGCAACATCGGAATCGTGGTTGGAGCGACCTATCCAGATGAATTGGTGGAGGTGCGCCAGAGAGCAGGCGGAATGCCCGTCCTGATTCCGGGAATCGGCGCACAGAGCGGCAACCTAGAAGCCAGCGTGGTCGCGGGCTTGGACACCGACGATTGCAACGTATTGATAAGTTCGTCCAGAGGCATCACCTACGCATCGCGAGACCCTGCAACTTATCCGGACGCTGCCCGGAATGCCGCGAGTAACCTCCGGGACAATATCAACGATGTGCTGATTCAGGAGGACAGGGGTTGGTGACCCCATACGAATTGGGATGGGTCGTGCGGTTGAAGAAGAAACACCCGTGCGGCAGCACAGACTGGGAGATCGTGCGCCTCGGCGCGGATATTGGCATTGTCTGTCTTGGGTGCAAAAGGCGAGTGCTTATGCCCCGTTCGACGCTGGACAAGCGGCTCAAAACAGTCGTATCGTCTGATGAACAGCCAGCCAATACGGAATCGGGTTCGTGACAAGTAGCAAAGTTCCATGCCGAGAATGTGAGCGTCTCGCGGTCTGAATCCAGCCAAACATGCGTTGACACGAATTTGAGCTACACTTAAAATGAAATTGAAGCTATGCAGCTAGAGGGGACGGGCGTATGCGGGAAATGTCCATCGACAGTATTCGCGTGCATTTGACTAACTACCAGCGGGTGGTGATTCTCAAGGTCAAGGAGTCAGACCGTTATCTGCCCATCTGGATCGGCGCTGCAGAGGCCGACGCCATAGCGGTCACGTTACAGGACGTAAACGTTCCTCGACCTCTGACTCACGATCTTCTTAGGTCTGTCATATCGTCTATGGGCGCGACGGTTAACCAGATAATTGTATCCGATCTGAACAACGACACCTTCTTCGCGAAGATCGTAATCCAACATAACGGGACGACGATGGAGATCGACGCGCGGCCTTCAGATGCTATTGCGTTGGCCGTGCGGACGCAGGCGCCCATCTTTGCGGAAGACACAGTTCTCGAGCGGGCCAGCGTCGAAATGGACGCCGACACCGGCAAGCCCATGATCCCAATTGATGGCGAATCGAAAGAGCCGCAGGAAGTGGGCGAAGACGAACTAAAACGCTTGTCCGCCTTCACAGATTTCATTGACACTCTCAACCTTGAGGACCTCGGCGACGCCGCCACGGACACCTCCAAGGAATAGCGCGAAACCTACGGTTACGCGTTCACAAGGCCCTGTATCAAGCAGGGCCTTTTCGTTTTCTAGACGCTTTGAATAAAATCCGTTGACCCTCAGATTTTGATTGTGATACACTACACAAGCTGCCCGAGGAGGCCCCTAAATGAGCGGTCGCAGTCTGGAATTGTTGCTGCGGCTCCTGGGTATCGGATGGTACGTGGGAGTGAGCATCGCCGGTGGAGGCATCGGCGGGTACTTGCTGGATCGGCAATTGGGGCTGAACCCATTGATGACTCTCCTTGGGATAGGTGCGGGAATAGTGGTGGCGGTGTTCGGGATGTTCCGGATGCTGCAGGCAATCCTCCCCGCGCCGACTGACGAAGACTAAACTTGATCTGGGGGAACAAACTTGCTGGGGAACCCTAAGATGCTGTTGATCCTAATCGTTGGGATCGTGGTCTTGGGCGTCGCTCTGCATGGAGGCGCGCTCGGAGCCGAGTTCGGCGGCGGATACCTGGGAGCGCCGTTAGCCGCAATCCAGATTCCCGCAGAGTCGATAACCGCCGATGCAATTATCGGCGATTTTCATATCACCAACACAATGATCGCAACATGGGCTGCCATCGTAATTCTGGCGCTTGTCTCGCTAATCGTGAGATTCAGGATCACCGAAGTGCCAGGACGACTCCAGGGGCTTTTCGAAGTCATCCTGGAGTTCTTTATGGACCTGACGGAGAGTATCGCCGGTCCCGAACGGGGGCGTAAATTCTTCCCGTTAGTGATGACTATTTTCCTGTTTATCGTCGTTTCTAACTGGTTGGGCATTCTTCCTGGGTTCGGCACAATTGGCCGGATTGAGACGGTGGACGAGCTCGTCCATCACCGTGAAGCTGCCCTTGACGAAGGGGAACACCTTGACTTGGCCAAGCTGAACGTAGTCGTTTTTGCAGGCGACGGCAACCTCGGTATCCTGGGCTTCGGTTCCGTGGGTGACGTGAAGACGGTTGAAGAAATCGAGGAACACCCATTAGAGGCTGGCAAGCAGGCTGGTATTCTTGTTCCGTTCCTTAGGGGCGCGAATACGGACATCAACACGACATTGGCCATAACGCTGATTACGATGCTGCTGGTGCAGTTCTGGGGTTTCACGACCCTAGGCGTCTTTGGGCATCTGGGCAAGTTCTTCAATTTCAAAGAAGGCCCGATAGGACTGTTCGTTGGTCTTCTGGAAATCATCAGCGAAATCGCAAAGATAATAAGCTTCACCTTCCGACTATTTGGAAACATATTCGCGGGCGAGGTGTTGCTGGTTGCGATGATGTTCCTGATTCCGTTGGTTGGAATCATCCCGTTCTTGGGGTTGGAGCTTTTTGTGGGCGTCATTCAGGCGTTTATCTTCTCGATGCTCACGGTGGTGTTCGCAACCGCGGCCACTACCCCCCATCATGGAGACTCGCACTGACCGGACCACAGAACCCGCGATTGATAATTTGTCATAAATCGACCCTCTCGGAGGGCCAGGGGAACAACAAAATCATTCTCTAAACGAAACGGAAGGAGACACGGGAATGCTCGAAGGAGATCTAAGTGGACTGGGAGCCGGTTTGGCCATAGGCCTCGGGGCGATAGGCCCTGGTATCGGTGTTGGTCTTTTGGGCGCCAAAGCGATGGAAGCGCTGGGTCGCAACCCCGAAGCCGCGGGATTGATTCAGCAGAACATGATTCTGGCCATCGCCTTCGCCGAAGCAATAGCAATTTACGCGTTAGTCGTGGCTGTCATAATCAAGTTCGTCTAGCATTTTCGCAACGTCGAACGTAGATTTTAACGTGATAATGAAAGTTTAACGAGGGTGTAGGCATATGGATGCCTTGGGAATCAACCTATCGGGTCTGATCACCCAGATCGTCAGCTTCGTAATCCTGTTCGTTCTGTTATGGAGTGTGCTCTATAAGCCGGTCATAAAGATGTTGGACCAGCGTTCCGAGCGCATCAAAGAGAGCCTCGAAGCCTCCCAGAGGGCACAGCAGGAAGCGGCAAGTTCCGCCGAAGAGGTGGAGAGACAGCTTGAAACCGCGCGCGCAGAGGGCCAACAGCTTATCGCACAGGCCCGCGACGTGGCTGAACGGTTTCGTGAAGATGAAATCGCCAAAGTCCGGGAGGACATCACTGCCGAACGCGACAGGGCGCAGGCCAATATCCAGCGCGAACGGGACGCCGCCATCGAAGATCTGCGGCGTGAATTTGCCGGATTGGCTATTGTTGCCGCCGAACGGGTAATTGGACGTTCTCTGGACGAATCGGCCCACCACGAACTTATCGATCAGGTGCTTGAAGAAGGCTCCGTTATTGGAAGCCGAAACTAACATGCTAGCGCAAGGCAGGATTTAGAGATGCCAAGAGCCGCATCTGCCAGACGATACGCGCAGGCCGTGTTCGAGTTGGCTCTCGAAAATCGTGAACTGGAAAAATGGTTCGATGACCTGACTTTGCTGTCAGATTCAGTGTCGAATCAGGAGTTCTTGGATTTTCTGTCACAGCCGCGAGTCACGAGTGAAGAAAAGATCAGGGTTGTCCGTGACGCGTTAGGAGATTTAGTGGAGCCGTTGGCCCTGAATCTGATGTCTCTGCTGGCGACCAAGAACATCGCTCACATTCTGCCAGGGATCACCGACCGGTACCAGGAACTTCTTGACGCTCAACAGGGAATCGAGCGCGCCGAGGCTGTCACGGCGATTCCGTTAGATGATGACGAACAGCGTCGAATCACGGAAATGCTGTCCGCCATGTCAGGAAGGGACGTACGGTTGACCACGAGGGTCGATGCGGAAATCCTCGGTGGCATGATAATCAGGATCGGCGACCGCGTGATGGACGGTAGCACGCGGTCCAGGCTTCGGGCGATGCGCCGGGAGTTGGCGGAACGCAGATAGCAACATAATTGGCCTCTCTGCAAGGCAGTCGATATCGCCTTCGTAGATGCTATGTGGAACACAACAAATACAGGCTTCCAAGGAGGCTGGGATGGCTGCAAGAGGCCAGGACATTGCGTCGGTAATTCGGCGCCAGATCGAGGGGTTCGATCAGGACCTTTCAGTAGTAGATGAAGGGACCGTAACCGGCGTCGGAGACGGCGTGGCCAAGGTGCACGGTCTCTCCGGCGTCGCATACACCGAACTCTTGGAGTTCGAGGGCGGCACCACAGGGATGGCGCTGAACTTGGAAGAGGACAGTGTCGGCGTCGTGATCATGGGCGACACCCGAACTGTCAAAGAAGGCTCGACAGTTAGAGGCACGGGTCGCATCGTCGAGACTCCCGTGGGCGAAAGCCTGTTGGGTCGAGTCGTTGACGCTCTGGGAACGCCGATAGATGGCAAAGGCCCTCTCGATAGTTCCGAGAACCGACCTGTCGAAATCGTCGCTCCCGACGTTTCCACTCGAAAGTCGGTCGACACTCCTGTCCAGACCGGGATCAAGGCCATCGACACGATGATTCCAATTGGCCGCGGCCAGCGCGAGCTTATCATCGGCGACCGCTCCACCGGCAAGTCCGCGATCGCACTCGACGCAATCATCAACCAGAAGGGCGGAGATCTGGTCTGCATCTACGTCGCCATCGGACAGAAGGCAGGCAAGGTGGCCCAGACCCTCGGCAATTTGGAGCAATTCGGCGCTATGGAGCACACCATAATCGTCGCCGCCAACGCCTCCGACACGGGAGAACTCGTGCTGATGATGGATTCGTCCGTGTGGGCCGCGCGGGTGCGCTATCGTGCGGAGGATCTCGGCGCCAGCAGGCTGCGGGTTCGGGTGCTCCCGCAGACGGATTAGTCAGCTGTCCCGGGGACGAGCTGGTAGGCGACCGGCGAGCGGCGAGTGTCTTCGAACACGACTTCCTCGTAGCACTCGGGCTGCGCAATCAGCGCCCGCAACAGACGGTTATTCAGATGGTGGCCGGATTTGAAGCCCGTGAATTCGCCGATCATACTCGAGCCCATCAGGTAAAGATCGCCGACGGCGTCGAGTATCTGCTCGACCCGGCCACGGTGACCGTCGCCCGCCTCACCGCCCTGATCTGGGTCGGTGCGATCGCGGCGCCGCTCTGGTTCGCGGCGTTGATGATCGCCATCTTCGCCTCGCTTCCGCCTCTCGCGACGCCGTCGATCTTCGCGGTGTTGGCGGCGGTTACGGCGTTCTGGACCTTCTGGGCAACCTGGTGGCCGAAGGTGCGATACCCCTACATCAGGTACCGCACCGACGAGAACGGATTCACGATTCGACGCGGGGTGCTGTGGCGTGGAGTCACGTCGATCCCCAAGGCGCGGGTGCAACACACGGACGTGGTGCAGGGCCCGATCCAGCGGCGCTATGGGTTAGGTACGCTGGTCATCCACACCGCCGGGACGCAGGATGCCTCGGTGTCGCTCAGCGGCCTGTCGTACGACACCGCTCTCCTCATCCGCGACTTCCTGGTCGAAGGCGACCAACACGATGGCGTCTAACGGGTCGTGG
>ENA-ORDI01001018-ORDI01001018.1-marine-metagenome-genome-assembly--contig:-NODE-1018-length-16412-cov-3.018855_pt1 | contig 16412 bp, 17 predicted proteins | sample MGYA00248628_ERZ508525 | MGnify/ENA primary metagenome ERZ508525 (study PRJEB26195, sample SAMN05422138) | marine metagenome | isolation source: East of Porto Seguro, South Atlantic Ocean | place... | reverse complement strand
CACCGTCAGCAGACCCAGGCGATGCAATTCCGGTGCTACGGCGGCCCATTCTTCCTTCGCGTAGATCTTCAGCCAGTCCGGCGGCTCCGGTACGTCTGACAACACAAGCGGCTTCGGCTCGTCGTCGCTGATCGGCCGGTGATAGTTGCTGGTGGGGGTGTAACGCTGGCGAATGCCGAGGGTCAACTGCTTTCACTCGCCGAGCGGACGGGTGCGGCGGTCGTCACCACACTTCAGGGCAAGGGGTGCTTCCCGGAAGACCACCCGCTTTACGGCTGGCACCTCGGGACCAAGGGCACGTCGATAGGCAACGCCCTAACCACGAGCGCCGATGTGATACTGGCGGTTGGAACCCGCTTCACCGACCAGGTGGCTTCATCGTTCCGGGCGGGCACGACATTTGATCCCGCAAGGTCAAAGTTGGTCCAGGTCGACATCGACGGACGTGAACTCGGCAAGAACTATGATCTTGAGGTCGGCATCCAGGGAGACGCGGCCGTGGTCCTCGGTGCCATCATCGATGGGTTGGCTGAACGGGAACACCGGGTCGAATACGAATCGACCGACTATTTTTCCGAGATCGGGGAGCTGCGCGAAACCTGGCTTGATGAGACGGCGGAGCTGCGCGAATCAGTCGCTATTCCACCCACCGTGCCGCGCTTTTACCGCGAACTTCGGAAGGTGTTGGACCGTGACGCAATAGTTGTCACGTCCTCGGGTCACGCACAGGCGTGTGTGCTCGAGTTTCCGTTTTATGAACCACGCACGAACCTGACGTCGGGTGGGTTTTCGACAATGGGGTGGTCGTACCCGGCGGCGCTGGGGGCGAAACTCGCGGCGCCCGAGAAGCAGGTCGTTGCGGTAGTTGGTGATGGCGATTTTTTGATGACGATGCAGGAGATGGCGACCGCAAAAGAGTACGGAATCGGCGTGGTGGCGGTATTGCTGAACAACTACGGCTGGTACTCGATACGCGATCTGCAGATGGCAGAGTTCGGGGAAGACCGGGGTTTCGGGGTCGACTGGGATGCTGCCAAATCCCCTGACTTTGTTGCAATCGCCAGGGGCTTCGGTCTTCACGCAGAATCCGTTGACGACCCAGACGAGATCCAGGCCGCGGTGGGTAGGGCCCTGACACAGGATGGTCCCTCACTTGTCGAGGTGAAGGTCGCCCGCGACTACCCGAACTCCGGCAGCACAGTGGTCGGCTGGTGGGATGTGCCGATCCCGGCTTATCTCACTGACCGGCGGACGGCGTACGAGGAGGCGCGAAAAGAGATCGAACCCCCGCCGGCGAAATAACGTTCGCAGAAAAGATTCCGATCTCTTTTGTCAGTGCGGCTGAGTGATTTTCGGTAACCCGAATACCACGGGTCTTAATTCAAGGCTACCTCGTTACGCTCACCGGTCCTGACACGGACCACCGATTCGACATCTTTTACCCAGATCTTGCCGTCACCAACCGTGTCTGTCCGGGCCGCCTCGACAATCGCGTCGATCGTCGGATCGAGGAAACTATCGCTGACTATGATGTCCAACTGGATTTTCGGAACGTACTCGACCTTGTACTCGATCCCCCGATAGGTATCAATTGAACCGCCCTGCGATCCAAAACCACGTACATCGGAAAGCGTCATACCGGAAACACCGACCAGAGAAAGCGCCTCTCGCACTGGCCCCAGTCTTACCGGTTGTATTACCGCTGTAACGTGCTTCATAGAAATTCGTCCTTCTTCTTTTGCTCTTTGTCGCCTTACCCGGCGGTCAGTGCTGCTGCCTGGTAGCCGACCGCGGGTTCGGCCGTCATTGATATAAGTCGGTAGCCACGTTTCCGTGCCGCGGAAATTCCAGGGTGGCCGACTCGTTGCAGTTTCGAGCGCAATCGACAGATGTAGGTGTCGACGACGCGCGATAGCGGCTTGCCCTCTGTCCACACTTTTCGCACGAGCTCAACCCTGCCAACAACCCGGTGTGATTCCCCGATGAGAACGACCAGCAGGTCATATTCACGTGGTGTCAGGCCGAGTACCTTGCCATTAAATTCGATTTCAAACAGATTTTTGTTCAAGGAGAGTGCCGTTTCCACATTTCACCTTTCCATTACGCCTGAACTATTCGTGATAATCCGTGCCGGTCTTTTTATCGCCGCCACCCTCCCTGCGGCAGGGATTGCAGGGAGGGTGGCGGTGGATTGATTAGCTAGCTGCCGACGTTCTCATCCACAGCCGCACCAGACGGGACGACCACGGGACTGCCTTGTGCAACCGTCGGGGTTGCACTCTTGCCGGCCGCTGGAAGCGCCGGAGCAAAGTCGGGGTAGCCCGCCGCTTCGTGCTCGCTGATATCGAGTCCACGTATCTGGTCTTCATCAGAAGCCCGCATACCGATCGTCATGTCGATGAGCTTGAAGACGATGAATGAAGTCGGGAACACGAACAGGAACGCCGCTGCGACACCTGTGATCTGGACTCCGAGCTGCGCCAGACCGCCGCCAAAGAACAGCCCGTCGACACCTCCGTAGGCGGATGAAGCGAACAGGCCAACCGCAACCGTGCCCCAGGCACCGGCGAACCCGTGGGCCGCAATGGCACCCACTGGGTCGTCGACCTTCATTACCCGTTCAAGTAGAAGCACGGCTCCAACAACGACCATTCCACCGATGAGACCGGTAAGTGCGGCCATGCCCGGGCTCATGTTCGCCGTGCCCGCGGTGATGGCGACAAGTCCACCGATAACGCCGTTCAGAGTCATCGATGCGTCGAAGCGTTTCCACAGGAGGTAACTGAGCGATAGTGCGCCGAGAGCACCGGCTGCAGCAGCCAGGTTCGTGGTGACCATGATGATAGCGATCGACGCATCGTTGCCTGAAACAGTCGATCCGGCGTTGAAACCGAACCAACCGAACCAGAGGACGAACACACCGAGTGCTGCAAGTGTTATTGAGTGACCCGGAATCGCGAGGGGCGATTTGTCAGCGGCAAATTTGCCAAGACGCGGGCCCACAACTATCGCACCGGCCAGGGCGGCCCAGCCACCGACGCTGTGAACAACAGTCGAACCAGCGAAGTCGATGAAACCGTTCTCCCCGAGTCCGCTCAGCCAGCCTCCGCCCCACACCCATGAGCCGAAGACCGGGTAGATGAAGGCCGTTACTGCAACCGTGTACATGAGGTACGCGATGAACTTTGTTCGTTCGGCAACAGCACCGGAAATGATGGTAGCCGCGGTAGCCGCGAACACTGTCTGGAAGATAAAGAACGCAAAATCGAACATCCCTTCATCGGTCGATGGGTCGATTTCCGACAGGAAGAAGTTGTTCGTGCCAATCCAGCCGCTCTTGTTCGCTCCGAACATAAATCCGAAGCCGACCATCCAGAAAACAAGCGACCCAATGGAGATGTCCATCACGTTTTTCATGATGATGTTCGCTGCGTTTTTGGCCCTGGTCGCGCCAGCCTCGAGCATGGCGAAACCCGCCTGCATGAGGAAGACGAGCGCTGTTGCGAACAGCACCCACACGATGTCGAGGTGAATGGGGTTGTATTCCATCGCCCGAGATTCCTTTCAGACCAGATCATCTCTGGTCAGCTCAAATATGACCGGTGATTTGGCGCCAACCTGGTCGACATTCGCCGGGGTCACATCCGCGAGCACCAAATAAAACTCGGACCTCGCTCCGTCACCTCAATCCACGCTATGAATCGAATGTTTCACCGCGGTTGCGGGATTGTTGCGCTATTTAGTCGAGCAAGTAAAAGCGATGTTTCGATCGTGTGCCATTCAGCCCGGGAAGCCGTTAGATGGATGCACGTTTCGTCTTTCGCGAGTACGATTCGCCGAGATTTCGGAATCACCCAATTCACCACTGCAAAACGACGGGAAGACCATGGCAAAGCGAATCAACCGGGCGATCGAGTTACTTGAGCAGGACCAGCCGATCTACTACGACGGAGGGCACACGGGTCACGTGCTTACCCGCGAGCAGGGGATGAAGGACGCACACACGTGGGCCGACTACATCAACGTGGGCATGGAGCACGGTGCATTCGATATGACGGGACTCGACAACTACATGCAGGGCCTGATCGACGGTGGCCCGACGGCCAGCGGCCACCGGACTCCGGCGATCATTGTCGAAACACCGGTCGAAGGCTCTTCAGAGGAAATTATCCGGTTCAACGCCTGGCAGTTCCGGATGATCCTCGCGCGTGGCGTTCACGGAATCCTGCTCTGCCAGGCTGAAACTCCCGATGCTGTCCGGGCGTTCGTCGAATCGTGCCGCTACCCGATCAACATGACCGGTGTCGGCTACGGGCTGGGTCGGGGAACGCGTGGCACCGGGTCGCAACCTACCTCCGCGCCTGTGTGGGGCGTCGATGCCAATACTTACACCGATAAGGCCGACCCCTGGCCCCTGAATCCCGATGGCGAGTTGCTTCTGGGGGTGAAGATCGAAACGGTCCGGGCGCTTTCGAACTGCGAACAGTCGCTGGCGGTGCCGGGTCTTGGTTTTGCCGAGTGGGGTCCGGGTGACCTGCACATGTCCTTCGGTATCAAGCGAGATCCAAACGGTCCCCTGGACCCGCGCCTGGCCGAAGCCCGCGCAAGGGTAATTGCTGCCTGCAAGGAGAATGGCCTTGCGTTCCTCGATGGCTGTACGCCCGAGAACGTGGCGGACAAGATAGACGAGGGTGTGCGGGTTATCGCGGGTCATCGCGAGGATACGGCGGAGATCGGCAGGGCCCACTCAAAACGCACCATGCCCGTGTAGTCGGATCGCCACCTTTCCTGAGGTGGCATTGCCACGTTTGCTGAGTGGCCGATTTATACTGGCTGAATCGTCAGGTTGAGCTTCGGACTGGTGGCTTGGGTGCGTGTGGGAATATTGGGTGGAACGATGATTGATCGCGATCTGTTGAACAACGTAAGGCCGTGGATCGAGTCAACGCTTGGTTACGAGTTGCCCGAAGCCGGAGATTTTGGGCTCAGAATTGGCGTAACCCCAGACAACGACGATGCCATGCCATTGTACGCGGTCCGCGTCGACAACACTGTGGCCGTGGCTGCTCGATCGGAGTGGCTCGTCGAACTCCGACCGATACTGGTCGATCTTCACCCCGACTTGTTGTTCTCGGTGGCTGGAACTTACGAGCTCAGCCGGGTGACACTCCACGATGGCGTTGCCGTATGGGGTCCGGTTCCCTCCTACGTCGCCAACTCAAAGACCTGGCGACCGGTTTCTTCGGGCGCGGCCGTGAGGCTCGATGAATCACAGGTTGCTGAAGCCAATTGGGACGTGTTCTGGCACGTTGCTGGTCCTTCCGGTATTGCGCAGTTCGGTGTGTATGAGGGTGGCGAACTGATGGCGGTGGCTTCGGTATCGGACAAGGGTCACAACATCTACGAGATCGGCGTTGAAGCACGCCCTGACTCGAAAGGGCGCGGGCTCGGGAGCATCGTAGTCAGTGCCGCGGGCGACTGGATACTTGCACAGGGAGCGGTGATGTTTGCAAGTGCGGCCCACTGGAACGTGCCGTCGGGTCGAAATTTGCGTCGATTGGGAATGCAATACACATACTCGGCGCTGATCAGTTGGGAGGGTGAATTCCAGGTGCCGCCCCAACCGCTGGGTCAACCTATCCCGGGCCAACCGGTGTACAACCGCTATCCGACGTGGGCCATGAACCAGGATATTCGGGAGAAGCCCTAGCGGACTAATGTGTCAGCCCCCATAGGAGCGGTTCCGGGGTGAATCCGCGCCCACCGTTTGCCGGGGCGTCACAAGTCGACAACGACCTGCGTTCGGTCTCGCATGTAGAGCTTGGACAGCACACGCTTCACGTGGGTTTTTACCGTGCCCTCGGAAATGAACAACTCCTCGGCGATATCGGCGTTGGTATCGCCGTGGGCCATGAGCATGAACACTTCCTGTTCGCGTGCAGTCAGTTCGGCGATCGGGGTTAGATCGGGGGTACCCTCGGGCATTAGCTCCGATGGATTCGGGACCGGGGTCAGGATCGCCGCGACGGGTGCTGAAACTGGCGGATTAAACCGTTTCGGAGCCTCCGTTTCCGGGGGCTCCGCAGTCGGGCTTTCGCTTTCCTGTTGTTCGATGGGTGGCTTGGTACCGATCTCACCAGGTACCGCGGTCGTCGACGGCTTCGGTGGTCCGTCTCCCTCGGGTGTCGGTATCGGTCGGGCAACGATTCGGGTTGAACGTGACCCGAGCATTAGCTTCGCCCACCAGCCATGAAGTGACGAGAATGCCAGAATCATGTGGGATGCCAGTACGAGTCCGAAAAGGCCTATGGGGGTCAAAAGCAAACCGTCCTGTGGCGAGTTGATTGTGTAGGTCCAGCCGATCTCACTGATGATGTGGAACGGTTCGTTGCTGTAGAGGGCAATGATCGGCGAGAAAATAAGTGCGAGCACCACCGCGCCAGTGGTCACGATGCCTACAAACGCCGCGATTCCGAGCGGGAACTGGGCGAACAGGTAGATCAGGCCGGTCCAGGTCGTGGGGTCAACCAATCTCACTTTCACCTGCGATCGGAAATTGCTGACGCCTTCAAGCCTCGACGGTGGGCGCCTGATCTGGGTCTGGTTAGCAAACCCGGCCATTAGCGCTTCGAGATCGCCGAGCCATCGTGAAACAAACAGCACACTGAGCAAAATTACCGGTCCGACGAGAGTCCAGATAAGTGCACCGCCGACTGAGAACGAGACGACGAGGAGCACGAAGTACGCGATGCCGAGTGGGAACATCAGCAGTATGTGGCCCGCACGGACGTAGGTGCGGAAGTCGATAACCGGCCGGAAGATTTTGCCCCGCGGTCCCCGGTCGGACGGATAGGCAGCGGCGAAGGGGTTGTACTTGTAAAACATGCCGGTAGTTTCGGGTGGCTATAGCTTATCTGCGTCGCCCTGCAGGGGTATTTTTGGTACCGGGGTGACGGCGATTTAGAGTACAACCCAACTGAATGCACCTCAGTACGCAAATTAATTGCCAATCTCTCAGAGAATGTGGTCAGCTACCCCACACACCGTCGACGGCATCGAGGCAGGTCTCGATTGTGAGGCCTGCCGAGCCGGGGGCGAACGGGCTCACTCCTACCTCGTATCCGCCTTCTTCGTAGGCGATATCAGTTGGCAGGTAGGCGTAGTGGCCGTTGCTGAAGCCGGAAAATACCGTGTTGGGCGCGAGCGAACGCTTTTTGATTTCGCCTGCCAGTTCAGCAAACGGCTCGACCGGGGCAGACACGAGCACCGTTTCGCCGATCCGCATCGACTGTATTTCCATCGGAATGACGCCGTCACGGTCGTACTTCTCGTAGTTCCGTGCGACGTTCAGGTAGATGTTGGCCCGCATCACCTTTGATACTGCGCGCTGGATTTCATCTTCGGTAGCCCCGGACGCCCGAATCGCCTCGAGTTGTTTTTCGCCGCGTTCAAACTCGGCCTGGGCCTCGTCGACCGATGCCACCTTACGACTCGGCAGGGCGACTGTGAGGTTGTGGACAGCCACAGTGTCGTCCGACTCACCGACCGGGACATCCGTGTAGATGCCGAGATCGGCCCCCGAAAGCAGGATCTGATCGAGTCGTTCTTCACGCTCAAGCGGGTCGATACCAAGCCTGACTCGGGCAGCTTCTGCGCCCAGCCTTGCGCCGGCTTTCCGGTAGACCCGCAGATCGCCGGTAAAGCCATCGACCGGTCCCTGGTTTCCGCTGGCTCCCTGCAGGAAAATGCACAGGCCGCCGACAGCGTGTTCGACCACCGAACGCATCGGCCCCGGAAAGTCGGGCGTCACCCACTGGTTTTCGTGGCCCATGATCGTCGGGTGCATTGCGTAGTTGACGATCGTGGCGATCGGGTTGCCATCGGCATCGTCAATCCCGACTACGTCTACATCATGGTCTACGAAGCCATCCCAGTTTCGACCGGTAAACAGCTCGCCGTTTTTGCGTGCGGGACGGCGGTTGATGTTGATGTCGCAGCTGCCGCGGCCAAAGCCGGTTCGGGCAGGTTTCAGGGCATTTTTCGCTTCGATAACAGCGCTTGCACATGCATCGGGTATCCGGCCCCACCATTCGTTGGCGAGGTCGATTCCTTCCTTGATCCACTGTCCAAAAGTTATCGGTGCCGAGTGTGTGTGGGAGTAGGCGAGACGGATGTTTTCGAACGGGATTCCCGATTCTTCGGAAATAAGCCCGCGTATCAGGAGGTCCTGGTCGCCGGTGAATATTCCGATGTCTACATCGACGATCGCCAGCTCGGTATCGCCATTCGCGACTGCAAGCGCAGTCACCAGTAGCGGCATGTCGTTGCCGAGCGAGACCTGGTGGGTTTGCGCACCCCAACCGCCGTGGGCGGTTCCGACCTCAGGGCTTATGTCGACTCGACCCACTCCGGCGCTAAGCACTACGAAAACTCCCTAATTACGAAGGTATCAGGCGCGAACTTTGCTTTCGAAACCGATTTCGTCGTGGGTGTCGTCGCAGTACGGCTTCATCTTTGAAGCGCCGCACCGGCACAACCTCAGTAGACCGTGATGCCGGTATGCGTTGCCGTCGGCGTCGACCAGGTCGAAATTGCCTGTTACCTCGAGGGAGTCATCGTCTTTTATTCGGATTTCGACTGTCATTAGATGGCCCTCGATGAGTCAACAAACTCACATGCCCGGTGCGACCCGGTGCAGAACGGTTTTTCGGTCGATTCACCGCATCGACACAACCACGCTTCGTCGGTAATTTCGAGCTTGTTGCCCGCACCGTCGATTAATACGAAATCACCCTCAACGTAATACGGCCCATCGTCGCCGGGCGTGATCGTTGCTTCTGCCATATGTAACTCCTGATCCGTGCGCTATCGGGTTCAACAAGATCGCTCTTTCTACAACCCGTTCGATGTTCGTTTCCTGCAGCTGGTTGCGAATTCCTACCTCAGGTCGCACTCGATTCCGGCCTCGGCACAGTACGACTCGAACCACTCAATGACCTCTCGATGGTACGGGATGCCCCCTTTTAGCCGTTCCTTCTCGTCTTCGTCTTCCTTGAGGCCCGCATAGATGACCCGCTCGAATCCCTTTGCCGGTGGAACGTCGGCGATGAATTTCAGAAGAGAGTCCATGTCATCGAGGAACTTTTCGCGGTCGGTGAAGGCCTCAATATCGTAAGCCTGGAAAAAGTGGCCGCCCGGAGTGCCGTTCACCGGACCCGGGCCGTAGCCGGAAAGCTCGTTACAGATGATTTCGTTCATGAGCGCGAGGCCGAACCCTTTGTGCGATCCGTTCTCACGCGTGCCGCCGATGTGGAGCAGGTAGTACTCACCAATATCGGGCGGGTCGATGTTTTCGAGAATCGGCTCGCCGTCGAGATCGGTAATCCAGCCGCCCTCGATCTGCGCGCCGTTCCTTCGAGCCAGGCTGATCTTGTTGTTTGCAACCTGCGTGGTTGCGACATCGAACAGGAACGGCGGCATGTTTCGGGCCGGAGCCGCCCATGCGATCGGGTTGGTACCCATGACGGGTTTAGAGCCGAATGTCGGCACCGTCTGGTGCGATCCACCGGCCGTCATGCAGTGACCGATCATCCCCTGTTGAGCGGCCATCATGGCGTAGTAGCCGCAGCCGGCAAGGTGGCCCGAGTTCGTAACCGCCACCGCGCCCATCCCGAACTCCTTCGCCTTGTCGATCGCATGCTGCATCGCCCACGGGCCCACGTGCGTCCCGAGCGCCCGGTCGGCGTCGATGGTCATTGTGGTCTTTGATTCGCGCACGACTTTGAATTCGGGGGTGGGGTTCAGTTTGTTCGTACCGTAATCGGCAACGTAGTGCCGGAGCATGTTCGAAACGCCGTGGGATTCGACGCCTCGGAGGTCGTTTGTAATCAGCACATCGGTCGAGCGCGCAGCCTCGTCGACCGAAACACCACTGTGTCGAAATATCGCTTCGGTCGCGGTCCGAATCTGGCCTTCCGCCACGTATACACGGTCTTTTTCCGGAACCTTGAAGCGTTCGAGCATTGTTAAGGATCCTTTTCGGTATTAACAGTTGGCGATACCTGGACATCGACGACCAGCAATGCTTTTAACGGCGGCAACACTTTACAGGGATGTCGGGGGAGTGCGCGCTCGGGGAGCAAAGCTCGGGCCCGACAACAAAGGGAATTTTGTATAAAAGACCTATCATTATCAGGTCGGAAGTGACCATGGGCCAGATCAAGTTTAATCGCGCGGGCGACGATGAAGAACGGTCGGGTCCCACCCTGGTGATCGATGGCCGGGTGCTTATGGGTGGGGTTGAAATAACTGATTGAACGATACGTGCAGGAACACGTCTCCGGGCAACTAAATAACTGTCATCCCGCCGTCGATAACGAAGTTGGCCCCGGTCGCGAATGACGCGTCGCCGGTCGCCAGGAAAGTTATGAACGGTGCGATGTCTTCGGGTGTTCCGAGCCTGCCGAGCGGTATTTTTGCAACCATTTCCGCTCTCCTGCCGACGGGATTCGGGTGAAGATCGAAATCGGGAGTTCGCTCGAGTGCGCCGGGGCTGATGCTGTTGGCGCGTATGCCCTGCGCACCGTAGTGCACTGCGATGTGGCGGGCAAGGTTTACGATGCCGGCCTTACCGGTTGCGTAGGCAACGTTCGGCGTGGTGCCACGTAGAGCGGTGATCGAAGCGGTGAGAATAACGACTCCACCGGTGCCCTGCTTCACCATCTGGGCAAGCGCGTATTTGCATGTGAAAAACTGGCCCTTGTAGTTCACATCGTGGGTGCGGTCCCACACCGCCTCGGGGAGTTCGTGCAGGTTGCGGTCTTCGCTGTGCATCTGGATACCGGCATTCGGGACCGCGATGTCGAGGTGGCCAAACGTTTCAACGGTTTGCGACACTGCGGCCTCAACCTGATCGGGGTCCGAAACATCAGTGGGAATTGCAATGGCCGAACCGCCCGACGCCGTGATTTCCGCGGCGACCGAGATCACTCCGTCATCTGGAATACCAGTTATCGCAACAGCCGCGCCTGCTTGTGCCATCAAACGAGCTGTCGCCGCGCCGATACCAGAACCGGCACCGGTAATAAGCGCCACTTTGCCTTCGAGTTTTCCGTTCGTCACCTGGCCCTCCTTAGTCCATCTGTATTCCCACTCACCCAAACTCTCTCCCTGAATGCAGGGGGTTTCATATCGCTGCGGAACTAGCTGATTTTTTCCTTCTTCTCGGGGGGATGGAAATGCGAATATTCCGCGCTCGATCAGTAACCCACCGCCCGGGCAGGCTTGGCGAACGGGCTGAGACCGCTTTTCCAGCCGTTAATACCTTCGTCGGAATGGGTGATCCCGTTGGGTTCCGCAAACGGCCACAGGACGCTTTCCTCGGGCGGGAGTCCGTAGTTGTGCCCCCGGCGCTTGAGTTCGAGAAGCACATCATCGCCGAACCTCGGGTCGATCACAGGGTCATCGGATTCGACGTGGAACCTCGGTTGCTCGATCGCCTGCTGCAAACTCATCCCGAAATCGACGTGGTTGACGATCACCTGGACCACCGCGGCCCAGATGCGCCGCCCCCCTGAGCCGCCGATCGCGAGCACGGCACGACCGCTATTGTGAATGATCATGGGAGTCATGTTGTTCAGGGCGCGGGCCAGTGGAGCGATTGAGTTTACGGTTCCGGGGACAGGGGCCGACCAGCTCATGGCGTTGTTCATCATCACGCCAACACCGGGATTCACGACACCGCTGTAGCCGACATTCGTCTGGGTCAGTGCCACCATGTTTCCGTGTTTATCGGCGGTCGTGATGTGCGTAGTTCCGTCATCGGGTGCCGAACCGGCAGATGCCGGGAAATTTGCCGGTCGATCGGCCCCGGCAAACGGCCACGGATCGCCGGTAGAAAATTCGGTGGCCGTTGACATGTCGATCGTGGCCGCGCGGCTCTTCACGTAATCAGGGTCGGCCAGGGAATCGATCGGGAAACCATATATCGCCGGGTCGCCCATGAAGTTGAACCGGTCGACCGCGGCGAGTTTTACGGCTTCGATCAGCGTGTGCAGGAAATCGACGCTGCCATGACCCATTCCGGCGAGATCGAACCGGTCGAGGATGTGCAGAATTTCGAGTGCCGTCGGTCCGCCGCATGGCCCCCCGACCCCTGACAACTCTAACCCGCGGAATCGGCCGTTCAACCCGTTTTCACGGACGATTGGCCGATATCGCTTAAAATCTGAAAGTCGCAGGTAGCCGCCGTTCTTTTCGATATCATCGGCGATCCTCGCAGATGTTTCGCCTCCGTACATTTCGGACGCACCGTTGCGGGCCAACCGTTCAAGCGTTTCGGCATGTTCCTTTTGCACAAAATGTGCGCCGGGTCCGTATGGTGAACCGTCGTTCAGATAGAGATCGCCGGTGGTTTTGAACCGTGAGAGCAGAGCATGGCCCGCTGCCATAGCGAGCGCCACTGTGCGCGAAAGGGGAAACCCTTCCCTGGCTATCTTGATTGCAGGGGCAATAGCCTGGTCGAGGTCGATCGTTCCCCAATTTTCGAGCGCCGTTGTGAGACCGGCCACGGTGCCGGGGATAGATATCGATGTGTAGCCCTGAGTGTTGGCGTTATCTTTCACTTTCGGCCATGAGAAACGGCGGGATGGTCCCTGTATATCTAGAGCACCCGGGCCAGTTTCAAGCTCGAACATTTCGGCGTGCGCAAGACCGGGCGCCTGCATTCCAAAATCGATCGAGCCGCCGCCACCTCCATCGAGGTGAACGATCATCACGCCGCCCCCACCAACGCCGTTCCAGATCGGGAGCAGCACGCCCGTAGCGAACGCGGTAGTTACCGCCGCATCGACTGCGTTGCCGCCGTGTTGCAAGACTTCGGTGCCGATCTGGGCCGCCAGCAGGTGCTGGGCGACCACCATGCCGGACGGTGCGGAGATTTCTGCGTGGGCGTAAACGGGTGAACTGGTTATCAAGGGTTTTCTTTCAAACTCTCAGAGGGCGAAGATGTGCTGGTCGGCGACATGTTATTACGTTAGGACGGTTGCGCAACGGACAATCTCGCAGGCGCGTACGATCGCATTGCGCCTGAGTAAGCTATCGCGCTGGAGAATTGACTGGACATTGATAAATGCCCAACAGGACATCCATAAAACGGTGGTGGCGATGCTGGCCGCCGGACTGTCGTGCACAGCGACCGACCTGGTCGATGGACAGGTTCACATCACGGTGCGGAGTCCCGATGCTCACGAAAACCCGGCTCACCGACTGTTTCCTCCTCATCCCGGCAAGATCGGGATTGCCTCGATGGGCACCGGTGGGATCGTGTGCGTCGATGAACCACACAGGAAGTGGGCCGAGACGGAGCTGACAGCATTGAGAATCGTGGCGACTGGTACAACGCAATTCACGAAGACCCCAGCGGTACGGCCTCCCCACGATGGTCGCGGCAATTGCCGAGCAAGATGGCAAGGTCGTGGGAGTCTGCGGGGCGTCGGCAGATTCGCCGTACATGTGGCAACTCGGCAGTGACGTTCGCCGGGGCACAAGGGACGTGGCATCGCGCCAGCCTTGACTTCAGCAGTTGCCAGGGTAGTTCTCGATACAGGCAAGCTGCCCTATTACGGCACGTCCGCCTCCAACGTTCCTTCAATGAGAACTGCCCTTGCGGCCGGGTTCAAACCGACGTGGGTCGAGGTATTATTGCGTCCGTTGTCATGAGGGCGTCCTGACCAAATCTAAAAATATTATTTCCGTCCGTAGCAAACCCGCCTGGAGCACAGAATGAGATTCGCAATTCTCGGTATTTCGCACGAGACCAACACGTTTTCTGAGGTTCCAGCAACCTACGAAAAATTCGAGGAAGCCCTGATGCTCCGCGGGCAGGAAATCGTCAAGCAGTACGTTGACGCCGAGTACACGATGACCGGGTACCTACAGGCTGCGGAAGAGTTCGGGTTTGAGGCAGTGCCGTTGATGTATGCCAACACCGGCCCTATCGGCACCATTACGAAAGACGCCTACGACCGCATAACAGCCGAAATGTTTGGCATGCTGCGCGACCAAGGACCGTGGGACGCCGTGTTGATATGTAATCACGGGGCCGCTGTTTCTGAAGAATTCCCAGACATGGATGCCGAATTCACACGGGCCGTCAGGGAGATCGTAGGCCCCGAGGTGCCGGTCGGCATGACGCTCGACATGCACTCCAACATTTCAAAGGAAACGATTGCCAATACCGATGTGTGCGTGGTGTGGCGAACCTGCCCGCACCTTGACTGCAGGCAACGGGGTCACAAGACTGCCGAGCTGATCTACCGTACGGTGAAGGGCGAGATCAACCCGGTCCAGTACATCGAAATGGTCCCGATGCTCGTCAATATCGTGAAGCAGTTCACCGGCCAGGATCCGATGAAAAGCCTCGTCGACGACTGCGTTGAGGCGAATGAACGGAAGGGTATCCTCGACACCTCGATCGCCGAGGGCTACCCGTATTCCGATGTCGAAGAGATGGGCATGTCGTGGATCGCAATTTCCGATGGTGATGCGGAGAGCGCAAAAGAGGCCGCAAAGTGGATGTCAGCCCGTGCATGGGAGAAGCGGGCCGACCTGAACAGGCCGGTACCCAGCATCGAAGAAGCGCTGAAGATGGCCGACGAGAGATACGTCGGTCCGAAGCCCGCTGGCGTTGAAAACTTCCTGCCTGACGACGGTTCTGCACTTGCCGAAAACGTGCCGTCAGAACATTCCCACCTCGGACCCATCGTGTTGATGGATGTTGGCGACAATATCGGCGGTGGGTCGTCGGCTGACTCGACGCACATCATGAAGGTTGCCCGGGAGATGGGCATCGAGGGCTACCTGCAGACGCTGTACGACCCCGAGGCAGTAAAGGCGATGGTTGCGGCAGGGGTCGGGGCCGAAATTTCACTTGAGGTTGGTGGTAAGACCGACAATATGCACGGTGAGCCGGTTCTGATCACGGGCACAGTAGTGAATATCGATGACGGCCCGTACGAGGAGACCCGGCCGACGCACGGCGGGTTCAAGTTCTATGACGATGGCCAGAGGGTGCGCTTCAACACCGTCGATGGCATGACGATCTTGCTGACCACCAACCGATCGGGCAACACTGCACGCGAGCAAATGTACTCGATGGGAATAAACCCCGAGGATTACCGCATAGTGGTGGCGAAAGGGGTTAGCTCGCCCCGTCCTGCGTACCAGCCGATTGCTGCGGAAATAATCATTGTGAACAGCCCCGGCGTGACCTCGGCTGACCTCGATACGTTCACGTTCAATCGTCGCCGAATCCCGCTCTACCCGTTCGAAGATCCCGATTACCAGCCGTAAACTTGCTGGTATCGCGCGGTGCGTCGCACCGAGTACGACAGCGCTCACCCGCAGGTAACGTAAGTTAGATTTCCGCCAAATAGCGTAGATCCGATTTCCCGAGCGGAGTCCGCGGAGCCGAGGGATCTCAGCGGATTCAGTAATTCATCGGCGAAAACCCGGCCTTGGAGGCGAAGGGATTTGCCTGGCGGTCAGGTGCATTCCCGCGAGGTCCCTCCACAGGGGTCGGGAAATCGGGTTGTTGGCCCGCATAAAACGCGGCTTATTATTCGGCGACATCCCATAGACTTGCTGCTATGAAACCCTGGATAACCGTTGGTGAGGCCGTTTCGCCAGACGGCACACGGCTTGAGCTTGTGGAGCACGACGGCGAATACGTCATCAGGGCCGACGACCTGCCGCTGATGTCGACCCGCATGCACTTTTCGGAAGTTGAGCTGGCGCGGATCGCGTGCAAGAAACTCAAGCCGGGTGCGAAGGTCATGATTGGTGGTCTTGGCCTCGGCTACACATTGCGTTCGGCTCTCGATTTGATCCCGGAAGACGGGAAAGCTGTGCAGGTCGAGCTTGTTCCCGAGGTTGTCTAGTGGAACCGGGGACCGCTGTCCAGTTTCGCAGACCACCCGCTGGACGATGAGCGCACCGAGTTGGTACAGGGTGATGTGACGGAGGTAATCCGCAACGCTCACAACGAGTTCGACGCCATCATGCTTGATGTCGACAACGGGCCGCCTCCGCTGGTCGATGAACAAAACTCCTGGCTGTACACCGACCCGGGTCTCCAGGCCATCAGACGGGCGCTGAAAAATGGAGGGAGCGTCGCCATATGGTCGGCCGACGATGAACCGAGGTTCACGTCACGTATGCGGCGAAACGGCTTCCTGCCCAAGAAAATCCAGGTCCAGACCCACAAGGGAAAAGGCGGCATTCGCCACGTGATCTTCACCGGCCGCAAGACATAGTTGGGTTAGTGTGCAGCGCTCCCTCTCCCAGCGGGAGAGGCTTGGGATGAGGGAGGGGTTTCGACTCGGAATTGATCAGCCGACTGAAATCACTCATTT
>ENA-ORDI01001011-ORDI01001011.1-marine-metagenome-genome-assembly--contig:-NODE-1011-length-16466-cov-3.121728_pt1 | contig 16466 bp, 14 predicted proteins | sample MGYA00248628_ERZ508525 | MGnify/ENA primary metagenome ERZ508525 (study PRJEB26195, sample SAMN05422138) | marine metagenome | isolation source: East of Porto Seguro, South Atlantic Ocean | place... | reverse complement strand
CCAAAGTCCGGGTGCTTGCGCATCATTCGCTGAAAGTCCATCTCCCTCGGCTGCCCTCGCCTACCGCTGTTGAAATGGGGGCAGCCGATGGCGTCGACAAGGCCCATGCCCCGTACTCGAATGTAGTCCCAGTCATCGGGGTGGTAGTACGACATCGAATCGCTGTGTCCCCAGGCGAACCAGCAGATCATCCCGGCGCTGACACCGGCCAGGACGGTTCCGTTCGCGTAAGCCTGCTCCAGTAGCCGGTCCAGGTCCGGGTTGGAGTACCCCATGTGGTTATCGCTGCTATCCGAGTGGAAAAGGACGTCCAAGAAACTTTCCGGATCGGGGTAATCGGCGATCCAGGCCAGGCCGCCAAACATCTGGAATCGGAGCTTCCTCAGGTCTTGCAGGAAGGTGGCCCATTCTGTTTGGACCAGACTTACCTCTATCCCCAGATTGTCCTTCCACATGCGCAAGATCGCATCATAAGACGGGCTCACCGTAGCGCCAAAAGACCCAGGGAGGGTAAGCGTGATGCGTGGCATCTCCTCCAGGTTGGCCCCATACTTGGAGTCTTTGAGTAGCTGCATGGCCTTGACCGGATCGAATTCATATCCCTGGATCTCAGGGTTAAATCCGGGAAACCCCGGGGGCAGAATCCCCTGGGCTGGTATCGAAAGTTCCTGATGGAGCACGCGGGCGATGGTTTCTTTATCTATCGCATAGTTGAGCGCCTGCCTCACATTGCGGTCGTCGAAGGGAGGCACATTGGGGTTCATGCCCATATACGAGATCTCGAAGGCAGGAGGAGCAGTACGGACATCTTTGCTTAGCGGGTTGGAAGGGTCTCGGATCGTGCCCAACTGGGCCAGGGCGATGCCGGTGACCGCCAGCAGCGGCGCCAGGGTGAGGCGCAGAAGGTAGCGGCCGAAAACCGTCATGGGGCCACGCGGGTCGAGAAAATTCCCTTGACCCGAACCCGCCGGTAAACGTATTTCACCACCACTTCGCTGGTCGGTTGCGGTTCGGCCATGGCTACTTATACCAAGGAGCAGTGATAAAGACCCATAGAGATCGCGTCCGCTTATTCCCGGGTGAGGTCGGAAACCGCGAGCGATGGTTGAGCATCGGTTAGGCGAACTCACGCACTCCGGGGGTGAGCGGACACGACCGCAGGCGGCTTCCCGAGGCCTTCGGACGTCGTTGCGCCCGTCTTGCGATGCGCACACATCGCGGCGCCGCGCGCGCCTAGCCGAAAACCACGGGAAGACGTCTCTATGGGTCTTTATTATTAATCCTTGGTATTTCGGTTAAGCTGGTGGCCCCATGGGCCGGTTCCTGAAAATCCTCACCACTGTCCTTTCCGTGCTGACGGTTGTCGGTGGCGGCGGGGTGTTTTGGGGCTATTCACAGTTCAAGGGTTCGGGGCCTTTGGCCGACGGTGTTACCGTCATCATCAAGCGCGGCTCGGGTGCCAAGGCCATCGCCCGCGACCTGCACCAGGCCGGGGTGCTGTCCGGGCCATGGGTGCTTCGCGTTGCCGCCCGGATGTCAGCCGGCGGTCCCCTGAAGGCCGGCGAATACGCTTTTCCGCCCGCCATATCGCCCGAAGGTGTGCTCCGGACGTTGCAAGGCGGCAAGACCGTGGTCCGCCGGGTGACCTTCGCCGAGGGCCTGACGACGGCGGAAATCCTGTCCCAGTTGGCCCTCACCGAAGGCCTGATGGGCATCGTCACGGCGGTCCCGGCGGAGGGCGCGTTGCTGCCCGAGACCTATCATTTCTCCTACGGCGACAAGCGCCAGGCCATCGTCGGGCGGATGTCGGCGTCGTTGCGGGACCAGCTGGCGGACCTGTGGGCGAAACGGGCCCCGGGGCTGCCCCTGGACTCACCCCGCGATGCCCTGATCCTGGCCTCCATCGTCGAGAAAGAAACCGCCAGGCCGGCGGAAAGGCCGCGCATCGCCCAGGTTTTCCTCAATCGGCTGGCCAAGGGCATGCGGTTGCAATCGGATCCGACGGTGGTCTACGGGCTGACGAAAAGACAGCGGCCCTTGAGCCGTCCGTTGACCATCGCCGACCTGAAGGTGCCGTCGCCTTTCAACACTTACCTGATCGGGGGCCTGCCGCCGTCGCCAATCTGCAACCCGGGCAGCACGTCCCTGGAATCGGTGTTGCGGCCGGCCCAGAGCGAGGAATTGTATTTCGTCGCCGACGGCACCGGCGGCCACGTATTCGCCAAGACGCTGAAAGAGCACAACCTGAACGTCGCCAAGTGGCGAAAAATCCGGACCGAGCGCAAAAACGACCGCAAAAAAAGCCAATAAAACGGGCAATAAAACGGCCCTTCAGTCCTTTTTCGGTGCCCGTGTCAAAAGCGGATCGGTCCACGCCGGCGGCAGGACAGCCAACAATAACGCCGCCAGATGCATCGGCCACGGAAAGACGATCCTTGCCTTGTTGCGTTCCAGCCCCCGGCGGATGATCCCGGCCGCCTTGTCGGCGTCGATGATGAGGGGCATAGGGTAAGGGTTGTTATCGGTCATGCGGGTGCGGACGAACCCGGGACAGACAACCGAGACCTTGATCCCGTCGGCGGCCAGCCACCCGCGCAGCGCCTCGCCATAGGCCTTGACCGCCGCCTTGCTGGCCGAATAGGCGGGGGTTCGGGGCATGTCGCGAAAGCCGACGATGGAACTGACGATGGCGATCTGGCCGCGGCCGCGACCGCGCATCGCCGTGATTGCCGGCCACACCGTATTCAGGACCCCGGCCAGATTGATGGCGAAGATGTCGCGGGCCTGGGATTTGCTTTCGCCCTGGCCGCCGGTGCCGGCGGAGGTGCCGGCGTTGGCGATCACCAGAACGAGGGGATTTAAAACGTCGACGCTTTAAATCCAACGCGCCATGGCGTCGCGCTCAGCTACGTCCACGGTTTCGGCGTTCACCTGCGAGCCGAACTTGCGGCACGTCTTGGCGACCGTTTCCAAGCGCTCCGCGTCGCGACCGGAAAGGGCCAGGAACCGCCCCGGCCCGGCGTAATCACGGGCCAGGGCCTCGCCGATGCCGCTCGACGCGCCGGTGATGAGGACGGCGCCCGGGGGGTGGGGATTTTTTGACATGGTGACGGGGGTTATAGGGCGGTTTGGACCCAATGGCGAGTTGTTCCGGTTGTTGCCGGCGCCTGCCAGCGTATAAACTCCCCCGACAACCGAAGACGGAGGCAACGTGTCGATTTCATCAATGACCGGCTTTGCCCGCGCCGAGGGCCAGAGGGATTCGCGTTCCTGGACGTGGGAGGTCAAAAGCGGCAACGCCAAGGGTCTGGACGTCCGCTGCCGTGTCCCGGGCGGGTTCGAGCGTCTGGAGCATCCGGCCCGGCAACGGGTCAAGGAGCGGTTCCGGCGCGGCAACGTGACGCTGGCGCTGAGCATAAGCTCGTCGCAGGGCGAATCCGGATACCGAGTCAACCAGGTGGTGCTTGGCGAAATGCTAGCGACGCTGCCGGAAATCATCAAACGGGTCCCCGATGCCGGCCCGCCCAGCGCCGACGGCCTGCTGGCCCTCAAGGGGGTCATCGAACCGGTCGAGGATGACTTCGGCGATGAAGACCGCGAGGCCTTGGACGGCGACATTCTGGCCGACCTGGATTCGGCTCTGGAGTCGCTGGCAGCTATGCGCGGCGATGAGGGATCGAAGCTGTCCTCGGTGCTCAACCAACGTCTCGACGATATCGACCGGCTGTGCGGCAAGGCGGAAAAGCTGGCCGAGACCCAGCCCCAGGCCATCCACGAGAAACTAAAGGCCCAGGTCCAGGCGCTGCTTGACGATATGCCGGCGTTGTCCGAGGAGCGGCTGGCCCAGGAAACGGTGCTTCTGGTGAGCAAGGCTGATCTGCGCGAGGAGCTGGACCGCCTCAAGGCCCACCTGGAGGCGGCCCGCGGCTTGATGACCGCCGACGGCGGCGTCGGACGCAAGCTCGATTTCCTGTGTCAGGAGTTCAACCGCGAGGCCAATACGCTATGCTCGAAGTCCCAGGACATTGAGCTGACCCGGATCGGGCTCGACCTGAAGGCGACCATCGAGCAATTCCGCGAGCAGGTGCAGAACATTGAGTAACGATAAAGATTCCGCCGCCGTCACCATTTCCCGGCGCGGCCTGATGCTGGTCCTGTCGTCGCCGTCCGGGGCCGGCAAGTCGACGATTTCGAGGGCGCTGCTGAACCGCGATCCAGACATCTCCATGTCGGTGTCGGTGACCACCCGGCCGATGCGACCCGGCGAGACCGAGGGCGAGGACTATATCTTCGTCGATCAGGAAAAGTTCAAACAAATGGCCGTCGCCGGTGAGTTCCTGGAACACGCCACGGTTTTCGAGAATTCCTACGGCACCCCGAAAGGCCCGGTCGAGGAAATCCTCAAGCAAGGCCGGGACGTGCTGTTCGACGTCGATTGGCAGGGTACCCAGCAATTGGCGGAAAACGCCCGCAAGGATCTGGTCAGCGTCTTCATCCTGCCGCCGTCGGTCAACGAACTGGAGAAGCGCCTGCACAACCGGGCCCAGGATTCCGAAGAGGTGGTGCAAAAACGGATGGCTAGGGCGGCGTCGGAAATGAGCCATTGGGCCGAATACGATTACGTCATCGTCAACGAGGACGTCGAGGCCAGCGTCGCCCGGGTCGAGGCCATCCTCGTCGCCGAACGGCTGAAACGGGACCGCCAGGCGGGCCTCGGCGATTTCGTCCGCGGCATGGGAGTCGGCCAGTAACCTTCCGCTTTAACCGGCGCCTTCATGGACGGCGCGGGCGATGGCGCAAAATTCCTCGACCGACAGATCCTCGGCCCGGACCGTCGGCTCGATGCCCAGCGCGCCCAGGTCCAGGCCCAGGCCCAGGGGTTTCAGGCTCGATCTCAGCATTTTCCTGCGCTGCCCGAAGGCGGCCGCGGTCACCGTTTCCAGGGCCTGCCAATCGGCCGGGGCCAGCGGCGCCGGGCGGGGGATCACCGAAACCACCGACGAGGCGACCTTAGGCGGCGGCGTGAAGGCCTGCTTCGAGACGTTGAATTCGTGCCGGACTTCGGCCAGCCACTGGGTGATTACCGAAAGCCGCCCGTAAGCCTTGCTTCCTGGCTGGGCAACCAGGCGCCCGGCGACTTCTTTCTGGAACATCAGGGTCAGACCGTCGAAATCCGTAATCCGGCGAAGCCAGCCCAAAAGCAACGGCGTCGCGATATTGTAGGGCAGGTTGGCGACGACGCGCCGGGGCGGCGAAGTGAGGGCCTGAACGTCCGTCCCGAGGGCGTCGGCCTCGATGACTTCGAGCCGCCCCGGATAGGCCGCCGACAGTTCCCTGAGCGCCGCGACGCATCGGCTGTCCTTTTCGACGGCCAGGACCTTCCTTGCCCCCGTTTCCAATAGCGCCCGGGTCAGGCCGCCCGGGCCGGGACCGATTTCGATGACGGTGACGTCGCCCAAGTCCCCGGCCCAGTCCCCGGACGCGCGGGCGATGCGCCGGCACAGGTTGAGGTCGAGAAGGAAATGCTGGCCCAAGGATTTCCGGGCGCCGAGGCCGAAACGCCGGATGACGTCGCCAAGGGGCGGCAGGTCGGGGGGCCGGCCAGGGGATTTATCGGAAGGCATGGCGGCCCGTCTTTCAGGCGGCTTCGGCGGAGGCGCGGTACCCGGCCATGGCCGCCGCCATCCCGAGCGCCGCCATGAGACTGTTTTCATCGGCCTTGCCGGTGCCGGCGATGTCGAGGGCGGTGCCGTGATCGGGCGACGTGCGCACAAACGCCAGCCCCAACGTCACGTTGACGGCGCGATCGAAGGCCAGGGCCTTGATCGGGATCAGGGCCTGATCGTGGTACATGCAAAGGGCGGCGTCGAAGGTTTCGCGCTTTCGCGGCGTAAACAGCGTATCGGCCGGTACCGGGCCGAAGGCCTCGATTCCGGCATCCCGAAGGGCCTCGACGGCGGGGCGGATGATCTCGGCTTCCTCCGATCCCATGGCGCCGTCTTCGCCGGCATGGGGATTGAGCCCGGCGACGGCCAGCCTCGGCCGGGAGATGGCGAAATCCGCTTCCAGGGCCGCCGCCGTCACCAGTCCGGCCTGGGTAATGAGGCCGGTGTTGAGGATTTTGGTGGCGTCGCGAAGGCTTTCGTGAATGGTCACCGGAACGACCCTGAGGTCGTCCGCGGCCAGCATCATCACCGGCGCCGTGTCGATGCCGGAAAGGGCGGCCAGGAACTCGGTATGGCCGGGATAGGAAAAGCCCGCCTTATAAAGGGTGCTTTTGTGGATCGGGTTGGTGACCACGGCCCCGGCCTCGCCGTCCATGGTCAGTCGGACGGCGGTTTCTATGGCCGCCATGACCGCCTCGGCGTTGGCGGGTTCGGGCTTGCCGGGCACGGTGTCGACCGCCAACGAAGTTTTTAACACCGGCAGTGCGGACACGAAAATCGCCGCCGCCTCGCCCGGTCGTTCGATGACTTTGATGGGCGCCGCCAGCCCAAGGTTCCGGGCCAGGGATTGCAACCGCGCCGGATCGTCGATGATGAAAAACGGCGCTAGGCCCTCGGCGCGCCGGGTCCAGGCCTTGAGCGCGATCTCGCCGCCGATGCCGGCCGGTTCTCCCATGGTTACCGCCAGGGGGGCCGGGCTGGAGCCGGTCATAACCTAATGTCCACGAAGGCGGCGCGGCGCAAATTCCGCATGTGTTGGCGGGCGGCAAGGCCCATACGTTCGTTGATCAACTTGTTGGCGATGCGCTCGCGGTGTCCGGCGGCGGGCAACTCGAGATTCTCGACCTCGTCGCGGCGGCAGACCATCAGGACGATGACCCCGTCATTGGTTCGCAGCGGGCGGCTGGCCTTTAGGGCCGGCAAACCGCGAACCAGGTCACGCTGTTGGGGAGCCAGGGCGCTGGTTTTGATGTCGCCCAGGTTGCCGGAAAGGGGGGAGCCGATTTCCTTGCCCATCTTATCCAGGTCTTCGCAGTTCTTGGCTTTGTCGGCGAAGATTTTTGCCCCTTCCATGGCGTCGGAGACGGCGGCGGGACCGGTACCGGGGGGGAGGGGCAGGAACAGTTGCTGCAAATTGACGACCGGCGACGCCGTTTCGGGGCTGGCCAGTCCGCGGGCGGTGCGTTGTTTCCTTAAATACAGGATGTAATAACCGTCGACGGTCCGAACCGGTGGCGATAATCGGCCCGGCCGGAGTTTGGCCAGGGCCTGGTCAAGATCGTTTCCCAATTGGCCGAGCCTGTTCCAGCCCAAATTGCCGCCGCTTTCGGCGGTCGGGCTTTTGGAGAAGTTTTGCGCCAGCGCCTGGAAGTTGGCCCCGGCCTGTGTCTGTTGGATCAGCCGGTTGGCGAGGGAAAGGATTTCCCGTTCGTTTTCCGGTTTGTCCACGGGTAGGAAAATCTCCGACACAAGGTATTCAGGCTTTCCCTTGTTGCTTTCGATTTTGCTCAGGACCTCGTCGATTTCCTCGTCGCTGACTTGAGAGAGGGCGCCAAAGCGGCCCTGAACCAGCTTCCTCCAGGCAATTTCAGACTCGATCCGGGTGGTCAACGACGATTTTCGGATATTTCTTGAAGCCAGGAACTTATCCAACCCGCCTTTGTCGAAGCCGTTACCCTTTTCAACCCGGCGAAGGGCCCTCTCGACTTCGCCTTCGGAAACGGGAATCCCCAAACGGGTGGCTTCCTGACGCTTTAATTCATCGTCGATCAAGGACCGTAATATCTGGGGGCCGAGCCTTTGGCGTGTTTCATTGGTATCGGGAAGGCCGGAGAACGCGACGACGAAATTGAGCCGCATGTTCAGGTCGTAGACGGAGATCATTTCGTCATTGACCACGGCCGCGATCCTGAGCGCGTCCTGGGCCCGGGCGCCCCATGGGGCCGAGAACAGAACCAGCGCCAACACACACACAAATAACCGTTTCATGGCCAAGCCGTCTGATTCTTTTACGATTGAATGTGAAACAACAATTTTATCATAGGTCCCCCCGGCCCGGGAGAAAACCGTCCCAAGGAGCGGGGCGGGAGATTTTATTGTTTGAATACGTCGGCTCGGATGGGACCCAGGGTCTTGAAAAGGAAATTAAAGGTGATGGTATCCGTTGGTTCCAGGTCGCGGTCCTCGAAGAAGGCCCTGGTCAGGTTGGCATTGAAAACGAAGCATTCGTTTTCGTAGGTGATATTGCCGCCAACCCTTCGCGTTTCACCGGCAGCCAAGTCGGTGACCCCCGATAACCCAACCCGCCAGAATCTATTCAACCTTGAACTGGCGCCATAATTGATTTCCTCGCGTCCGGGAAATTCACTGTTTGCCTGGGTTTCGAGGAAAGTGTAGTTGGCCTGGACCCGGAACGCCGGAACGCCGGCGTTAAACGTCAGCTCGTTTCTTTTCGGGACGAAGGTATCGCTGGCGAAACGGGTCCGGTAAACGAAATTCAAATACGAACCTAAATCGATCTGAGCCCGTCCCACCAGGTCGGAGAAATCCTCCTCGAGGCCCGACCCGGTGGCGAAGGTATCGTTGTTTTCGGGCCGCCAGGATTGGCCGATGAAAAACGTGCCGGTGCCCCCCGGAAGAAAAATACTCCATTTGAGCCCGTAATTGAGGCGCGTGCCTTCCTCGATCCGGTCGATACCGGAAAACTTATTGGCGCTGAACAGGTTGGTGTCGTCGAATTCCAACTCTTGGCTGTCTTCGTTGGGGATTTTGTCCGAATTGCCGCTATTGGGGCTATAGACGGCCTGGGCGATCGGCTCGAGGATGTGGGTCGAATCCTTGGTTCTTTTGACGAACGGATAGCGCCAATCGAGCATGACCTGGGGTTGGACGCGGCCGGTGACGCCGGAAAAGTTCGCCTTCCCGGTCCGTTGAAGTTCGTCGACATCGTAGAGGTCGCCGTAGAGCATGAACGACAGATTGTAGGAATCCCCCAGCGGCCCGAGATAGGGCAAACTCCAACGGGGCCGGACCGACAGGCGGCGGGTGTCGGAGCCCTCGTTGCGAGTAATCGAAAGAATATTGACGTCGAGGGTGGTCTGGCCGCCAAACCGGTCGGGATCCCCGACGTAGTTATAGTCGATCAACGGCAAAACCAGCGGCTCCAACCCGGGGTCGTCATTCGACTGCAACCCCTGGAAGACCAGGCCGTTGGCGGCGAAATAACTGCGCTGGCGGAAGCCCTCGATAAACAGCTTGCTGTTGAGCGAACTCAGCTCACCAAGCCCGTAACGGCGCATGTAGGTGTCGTCGGTGGCGCGGTTGAAATCGAAGCCCCACCGCCAGGTATCATTAATGTCGAACCGGGCCTCGCTTAGGATATGGCCCCGGAAAGCATTGCTATCCACGGCGGTGGAATCGCCCTCGGTGTTGCCGGCGACGAAACTTCCCGTGGCGTCGAGGGTGCCCTTGAGAAAGCGTCTCCGGTACTCGGCAATGGCGCCCGACCCCGCATTCTCGGTGATGAGCGGCGTGATGGTGGCATCCTGTTGGGGCGAAATATTGATGTAATAAGGTATCCGGGCGACAAAGCCCAAATCCGTCGAGCCGCCCAGGGTAGGGATCAGAAACCCGGTTTTGCGTTTAACGGTCGGATCGGGGTGGGAAAAATAGGGAAGATAGCCCACGGGAACGCCGTAAACCTCCAGCCAGGCATCGCGGTATTCGATGATTTGATTTTTCTTGTCGTGAATGATTTTCACCGCCTTGACTTGCCATAGGGGCGGACGTTCCGGGTGGTCCGGGCAAAGGTTGCAGGGCGAATAGACGCCTTTGCGCATCTCGGTGATATTCCCCGCCGAACGCCGCGCCCCGGTCGCGGCGATGCGCGAACGGTCGGTCAGGATCATGCCGATGCTTTCGATGACGGCATCGCGAAGGTCGCCGGAAAGCTCCATGCGGTCGCCGAAAATGATTTCCCCTCCCGGTTCAGTCAACTCCACGTTTCCCGAGGCGGAAACCACATCCGTTATCTGGTTATAGGTGATGGTATCGGCGAGAAGCCTTCGCGACCCCTGGATCACCTCGACGTTGCCGGTTGCGGTGATGATGTTGCGCTCCTCATCGAAGCTCATTTCATCGGCGCTCAGATGAACGGGAAGATCGCGGTTGATCTTGCCGGTCGACTCCCTGGGCGGTGGCGCCTGTTTTTCCTTTTTTTCCTCGACGGCGAAGTGCTGGGGTCCGAAGGGGGTGGAAAAGGAGGGCTCGGTGGCGGGAGAAGGCACCGGAACCGGCTCAGAAGGAGCATTGGGGTCGAAAGGACCCGGGAACCAAAGAGTGCCCAGAGGCTTCCTTGCGGGCGGGCGTGGCAACGGCGGCGCCGGCTGGGGATCGATAACGGACGGCGGCAGGGTTTGCGGGGTTGACGGTTTCTTTCCATAAGCCTCCGGAACCCAGAGGGTCCCCAGCGGCTTGCCCGGTTGCGGCCCGCTGGCTGGCGGGGTTGGGAAACGATCCGTCGCCACGGGCTTGATGGCCGGGGTCTCAATTTCCGGCGCCGGCGCCGGAGCAACGATTGGATCCGTCAACAGGGTGGGTGCAGGCGGGCGGTAGGGGCCGGGATACCAGAGGGTTCCCAAGGGTTTTCCTGGATCAGGGGCCGCTCCTTTGGCGGCCGGGGCGACGAGCGCCACGGCCAGGACCGCCGAAATTGCCATGATATGTCCCAGGGTCAAACGCATCACCGGGTCTATCCGTCTTCGAGGTGGAGAAGCGTGGCCAACCCGAGAAGAGTCGCCACCCCGGACGGGGTCCAGGCCGCCAGGATCACCGGAATGCTGTCTGAAAGGCCAAGGGCAAAAACGATGTCCGAGAAAAAATAAAGGACAAACCCGGTTATCACACCGCCGCAGATGACGAAGGTGGTTCCCCCCTGCCTCGAATGGCGAAGGGTGAAACTGGCGGCGATCAACACCATGGCGCACATGAGAAGCGGCGCTGCCAGAAGGGAATGCCAGTAAAGGCGGTGCCTGACGGCTGAAAAGCCGGCCTTTTCCAGGGTTTTAATGAACCTGGGGAGGTCCCAAAAGGACATCGTTTCCGGGGGCGCGAAACTGTCCTGAATCTTGCTAAGGGTCAGGTCGGTGGCAAGCCAGTAATTCTTTTTATGACTGGGCGGGCTTTCAGGTTGGTAGACCCAGGCATTGGTCATGTGCCAAAAGCCGTCCTCGAGACGGGCGTATTCGGCGTCGATGCGGTTGAGGAACTTGTCGGTTCCCTCATAGTTGAAAACAATGACGTTCCTGAGCTTGACGTCCTTTCCGGACTGCAGGATAAAATCCGAATGGACCACGGATTGTCCTTCGGCATTGAACTGGCGCAGCCACAGGCCGCCCTTCGACAGCGCCAGGAAACTCTTGTGCCCTTTCAACAGCGTCGATTCCAGCCTCTCGAATCGGGTCAAAGTCGTCGACGACAGGGGATTGAGGACGGTGATCTGGAAAACCCCCAACAAAACAGCCAGGGTGATCACCGGAAAAAGGAACTGCCACGCCGATACGCCGGCCGACCGGGTGATCACCAGTTCATGGGACCGGGTCAAGCGCCAGAACGCATTCATGCCGCCGAAAAAAATAGCGAAGGGAAGCACCTGCTGGCCCATATAGGGGAGCTTCAGTAACGCCATTTCCATCACCAGTGCGAAGCTGACGTCCGGCCGGGCGGCGGACCGGCGCAAAAGCTCGACGGCGTCAAAAATCAGGATCAAAAACATGAACAAGGCGAAAATAATGGCGAAGCTCAGCAGGAAGTGGCGGCCGATATAAAACGATAGTATTTTCGATAGATGCACGGGTTCAATCCTTCGCTATCAAGCCGTCAGCGGCTGGGCGGCGGGACGGCGCCGGCGTAGCGGATGGGAAATGAAGAAAAATCCGGCCAAAATCGGCGCTAGCCCGTGAACGTACAACAACGGAACCAGGGTCAGATTCTTGGCCACCAGATTATCCAAGCCGAGCGCGCTACCCTGGAGCGCCACCATGAGGGCGATGGCGACGGAAACCTGGCGGGTTTGGGTGCGGCGGCTGAAACTGCTGGATATCAAGCACGCCAGACCGACCAGGATATAGGCCAGCGCCGCCAGGGGCGATACCAGCCGTTTATGGCCCTCGACGATGAATTTACCGAACTCCTTGGCCGCCATCCCCTCGGCGAACTTTTCGATATTTAGAAGCTCATGGAGGTCCCGTTCCCGGGGCTCCCGGTAGCGTGTGCCGATGGCTTCCGTCGCTTTCGCCAGATCGAAGACATAGCGGTCGAAATAGAGAATCGACAGTTTATGGGTGGTCTTGTCCACCGTCTGGCGGTTACCGTCGAACAAGACCACGCGGGCGCCTTCGTCGGTTTCGACCATGGCGCCCTTGGACGCCATCAGGGTGAAGGGATTTTTCTTGTCGCGTTGATCGTGGACCAAAATGCCCAATAACTGGCCTTCGTTGGTGCGTTGGCGGACATAGACCGTGATGCCGTCGCTGACCTGGTTGAAGGCGCCTTCCCTAAGCAGGATGTGACTGTAATTATAGCGAATGTCCCACTGCATATTGCGGAATTTGGTATAGGACTGCGGGACAATGAATATATTCATCGCATAACTGATGGCCATGACGAAAAGCGCCAGGATCATTGCCGGTTTGGCCAGCCCCACCTGGCTCACTCCGGCTGCCCGCATGACCAATAGTTCCCGGTCGGTGATGAGCTTTGAATAAGTGAATACCACGACCGTGAACAGCGCGATCGGCAGCACGATGACGATGAAGTTGGGCAACAGCAATACGGTCAGGTAACCGAACATCCCCGCCGAAAGCCCGCGGTTGACGATCATTTCTATGAATCGAAGCGACTGCGACAGCCAGATGATGCAGGTCAGACCCACGGTCACCAGAATCATTCCCACGAACAACTGCCGCAGAACGTATTTTGAAAAACCATTCATCGCCGGAGTTTTGCTTGTTATTTCCTGCTCAACCTGTGGGAAAAGTCCTGAAAAATCAAGTAATATCAAAGATTCCGCCGGAATCGGGCGGGAATCGGATGGGCAAGGTCCCAGCGCGCGCGGTCCTATCCTGGTTAGCTGAACCGGCCGACGGCGTTCCAGCCCCGGGTGACGGTACGGCTGAGCGCCGGCGCTTGAATGAGGAGGTGATCGGCGTAAAACCGGGCCGAAACGATCTTTTTGGCAAGGAATTCCTGATCCCTCCCGTCATTTCCCCCGTCATCTCCCCCGGCGGCCGAGAGACGGCCCGCCGCCAGCGCCGCCTTAGCCATCAGCCAGCCGCCGGCGACTAGCCCTAAGAGCCTGAGATAGGGAACCGCCCCGGCGGCCAGGGCTTCGGGGTTTTCGGGGTGTGTGGCGACAATCCAGTCCGTCGCCTCGGCCAGGGCGTCGACGGCTTCGGTCAGGGATTCCCGGATGGCTCCCGTATCGTCGCCCGTATCTTCCCCCTGGGCCTCGGCGAGAGGTCCGTCCAGGGCCCGCATGTCGGCTATCAGGGCCTGGGCGGTAACGCCGTCCTCGCGGGCCACCTTGCGGCCGATCAGGTCCATGGCCTGGATGCCGTTGGTGCCTTCGTAAATGGCGGCGACGCGGATGTCGCGGAGGAATTGCGGCGCCCCTGATTCCTCGATATAACCGGCGCCGCCGAGGACCTGGATGCCGGTATTGGCGACCTCGATGCCGGTGTCGGTGCTCCACGCCTTAACCACTGGGACCAGAAGATCCACCAGCGCCTGACTTTCCTTGCGTATGCCCTCGTTCTCATGGCGCTTGGCGGCGTCGAGGGCGGCGGCGACGTAATAGGCCAACGCGCGGGTGGCCTCGGTCTGGGCGCGCATGGACAGCAACATGCGCCGGACGTCCGGGTGGCGGTCGATGGCAACGGATTCATCGGTTCCATCAAGTGCCTGGCCCTGTTTGCGTTCGGCGGCATAATCCCGGGCGTGCTGATAGGCGCGCTCGGCGACGCCGACGCCTTCCAGCCCGATGGCCAGCCGCGCGTTGTTCATCATCGTGAACATGTATTCAATCCCCCGGTTTTCCTCGCCGACCAGGTATCCTTCGGCGCCGCCGTCGTCGCCGAAGGACATGACGCAGGTGGGGCTGGCGTTGATCCCCATCTTATGTTCGAGCGACACGCACCTGAGGTCGTTGCGGTCGCCCAAGGCGCCGTCGTCCCTGACCAGGAACTTCGGCACCACGAACAGCGACAACCCCTTGATGCCGTCCGCGCCGTCCGGCGTGCGGGCGAGCACCATGTGGACGATGTTTTCGGTGAAGTCGTGTTCGCCGTGGGAGATGAAGATCTTCTGGCCGGTAATCAGGTAACGCTCGCCTTCCCTGACCGCCTGGGTCCGGATCTGGGACAGATCGGAGCCGGCCTGGGACTCGGTCAGGTTCATGGTCCCGGTCCACACGCCGGACACCAGTTTTTCCATGAAAACCGCCTTGAGGCCGTCGGAACCGTGCACCGACAAAAGCTCCACCGCCGCCTGGGTCAGCGTCGGGCACAGCGCCAAGGCCATGTTGGCGGCATGCCAGATTTCATAAACCGCCGTCGTCACCAGATAGGGCAGCCCCTGGCCGCCGTAATCGGGATCGAAGGGGACGCCATTCCAGCCGCCTTCGATGAATTGGACGTAGGCCTCGGGAAAACCCTTCGGCGTGCGGACAACGCCGTTTTCCAGTTGGCAGCCCTCGATGTCGCCGGACCGGTTGAGCGGCGCCAAGACTTCGGCGCCCAGCTTGCTGGCTTGTTCCAGGATCGCGTCCACCAGGTCGGGGGATACCTCCTCGAAACCCGGCAATTGGGCGACGGCGTCGAGGTCCGCCAGCTCGTTCAAAACGAACCGCATGTCGTCCAGGGGCGCCCGGTATTCGGTCATCGCCAGTTGTTCCCGCCTGATGGGAGCCAATGAACACCAATCGCCCGGTAGTGTCCAGGGCGCTCCAGGGCGGGCGAAAAGGGGGCGTTACGGCTTCGGCGCCAGTCGGCCTCTGGTCGCCTTCCAACCGTCGATGCCGCCTTCCAGATAGCGGGCATCGATGCCGAGCCGGCGCAACTCTTCGCTGGCCCCCTGGCTGACTTCATGGCCGCGGACGCAATAGCAGACGACCGGCCGGTCCCCATCCTTGTCCACGTTCAGGTCGCCGACCAATCCGGAGGCCCAGTCGTCGATCGTCGCCGGGTCTCGCCAAGCCGGCCCGGCGATGACGACGGTATCCTCGTCATAGGCTGGCTTCTTGCGGACGTCGAGGATGGTGACGTCGCCCATGTCGGCCAGTTCCTCAGACGTAATTGATGTCTGCATGATTGAGAACTCCTTTTTCGCTTAAAACACCATAACCCGGGCGAGTCCGAAGGCGGCGCCGATGACGACCAGCCACGGCACCGATATCCGCCCCGACGCCAGCAACGCGAACGCCACGGCGCCGGCGGCGACGGCCGTCCAGTCGACGGCGCCACCGCCGGGAATAAGCACGGCCTTAGCCAGGAACACGGTCAGGTTAAGAATGACGCCGACGACGGCGGCGGTGATCGCCTCGAGGGCGCTTTTCGCCCAAGCCAGGGCCTGCAGGCGTTCGATGTAGGGGGCGCCGGCGATGATGAACATAAACGACGGCAGGAAGGTGACATAGGTGGTCAACAGCGCCGCCATAAGCCCCGCCGCTGCCGGTGACAATCCCGCCGCGCCACCGTTCCAGCCACCGAAATAACCGACATAGGTGGTCACCAGGATCAGCGGTCCCGGGGTCGTTTCGGCCAGCGCCAGGCCGTTGATCATCTCACCCGGCGTCAGCCAACTGTACGTGTTGACCCCGGCCTCGGCGATATAGGGCAGCACCGCGTAGGCGCCGCCGAAGGTGACGAAGGCGGCGGTGGTGAACAACCGCGCCACGTCGGCGAAAGGCTGGGCGCCCAGTATTTGGACGACGGCGATGACCGGAATCGCCCACAGGCTCGCGAACACGGCGACGATGATGGCCAACCGCCTTAACTCACCGCCGGCGCTCCGCGTCTCGGTGGCCGCTTCGGGCGCCGCGTCATCACCGTGGCCGGCGGCGGAAAACCGGATCGACGGCATCCGGGCGGCGACGATACCGATAACGCCGGCGCCGAGGACAAGGGTGAGCGCGACGGCGCCGAGGGCGCGCGCTTCATCGGCGAGGTCAAGCGCGGCAATATCCGGAACGTGACCATCCAGGGCAGCCAGATCACCGGCAATTATGATGACGGCCGCCGGTTCAGCACTTATACGCCCGACGATCCCACTCTGGTCCCCACCCTGACCGCGAACAACGTTCGCATCAGCGCCGGCCCCGATGAAGAGGACGGGACCACCCTGTCGGGCTTCCTGCTGTCCATGCTCCCCATGCTGTTGATCATCGGCGTGTGGATTTTCTTCATGCGCCAGATGCAGTCGGGCGGCGGCAAGGCCATGGGTTTCGGCAAGTCGCGCGCTAAGCTT
>ENA-ORDI01001010-ORDI01001010.1-marine-metagenome-genome-assembly--contig:-NODE-1010-length-16469-cov-3.143851_pt1 | contig 16469 bp, 14 predicted proteins | sample MGYA00248628_ERZ508525 | MGnify/ENA primary metagenome ERZ508525 (study PRJEB26195, sample SAMN05422138) | marine metagenome | isolation source: East of Porto Seguro, South Atlantic Ocean | place... | reverse complement strand
CTATCTCAGCCAGTGAATAGATCATCACCGCATCATCGGTCCGCAACAGCGTTTCCGCCAATCCTTCCTTGTTCAGCAGCTCTTCCAGATTAAAAGGAATAATTTCCTTGGTCACCCCGTCTTCCATAACCCGCACCAGCTCGGCCCGCTGACGGTAAGTGGTTTTCAGCCACTCTTCATCGGTAAACCCACCTGTTTTAAAGATCAAGTCATAGAGGGTCATGCCTTCCCTTAGTAAATATCGCCCGGGAGTTTTGACATGACCGCTAATGGCCACGTACCTTCTGGGAATCATGGCCGATGTACTAAAAACAGTGACCCTATCAAGTGATGCCAGCTGGATATTGTGCTGCGGGTCCCCTTCCATAGCCAGACCCAGGTTCAGTTTGAGCAGTTTTTCAGTAAAGTCAGTGTTGATTCTCACCACATCTACGCGATCAAGGTAGGCATCGCCCACAAGACTATCGGCTTTCAAAACCAGGTCTCGCAGCCGCAATGATTCACCGATGTCAAAAGTTCCCGGTCTGACGACAGCACCGTTTATTACAACAATATTTTGCCTAAGATCGAGTATGGAAAAAATCTGAATTTTATCACCGTCTTTTAATTTGTAATCATCCTTACTATTCATGATTAGTCCCAAATCAACATCAATGAACATACGGTCCATTCCGAGGGCATCCCGTTCTTCGGGAGGAACAATACGGTCAATCTGTGCTCGGTCAAGGTAAGCACTTACACGCAGGCCGCCAGCCATGTTCATCAATTCCTGAAGGCTTTCTCCCTTTTTTAATTCATAGATGGCCGGACGGTTAATTTCTCCGCTGATAGAGACAGTTTTACCACGAGTAGGCAAGAAAATAGTGTCATCTAACTGCAGGCGTACATCATTTATCTTTTTTCCGGAAAGGAGGTAATCGTAAAAATCAATAGATGCGATTTGTCTGCCGCTGCGTATGAGTCTAATGTCACGCAGTGAGCCTAAGGTAGTTGGACCATTAAAATAGTATAGGGCAGAAAAAAGAGTGGTGGAAGGACTTACCTGGTATGCTCCAGGTTGAGCAACTTCCCCAAGAATAATGACTCGTAAAGGACGCATATCCCCTAAACTTATATCTAAGAAAGTTGTAGCACTGCCGCCATTGGAACGAATGAGGCTTGAATATCTTTGTGATAATACTTTGAATAATTTTGATTCCAGCAGATCCATGGTCAGACCATTCACAAATACCTGTCCCACTTCTGGGATGAAGATAAACCCTTCTCTATCTACAGTAAGAACTTGGCGGAATTGGGTTTCTCCCCAAAGCATGAAAATGATTTCATCGCCGGGCCCAATGTTATAATCTGGGTCTACAGCACCGAAAACAGATGATTGAAATACCGCGGGATCCCTCTGAAAAATATTGTAACCATAATAGCTAACAGCTTGGCGGCCCGGCTGGCCTTTAGATTCAAGGATTAAATTATCCTCAACAATATCCAACTCTTCACCCTCAACAATATTTAGTCCTTTCTGTTCGAAAAAATCTTCTATGCTTGACTCGATAGTTTCCAGTGGTTGTTCATTTTCCTGAATAGTTCCTTGTTCAGTTGTTTCAGGAAGCTGAATGCTCACATCTTCCGCACCAAATTCTGGGATTTCTTCAATGGTGGGTTGGGAAACCTGCCCTTCGGCGGCTTTATCTCCCAAGCCCAACTCCTTGGCCTTGGCATCGATCTCACCGTCGCTCATGCCCCGTTGTTTAGCCATCTGTCGGATCTGAGATTCGGAAAGACCCGATTCCTTGATTTTCTTTTTGATTTCTGCTGCATCTTGAGCAAATACAAAAGAAATCGCTAATATGATATTCAATATATAACGCATGTGTTACCTCAAGTTATTAATAATTAATTTTTCACTGTTCTGAAAACATAAAGCTGAAATGATATAATGATTACACACTATAAAATTTTCCACATTTCAAGAACCTAAATATTCACCTGGTTCATCATCAAAATAATCCCCTTCCACCGGGTTGTAGGAATACAAGACCAGCCAAGCCTTTTTCTGCTCTTTCACACTGAATTTTGTCTCTGTCCCTTTGGCCAGTTCGATCCCTATTGCGCTGCTGGCGTACAAACAGATTACGATATTGGAAAATTCTGGGTACTGTTTGGTTATGTTTTTACAGAGCAGTCGCAGACTTTCTGTGCTGGCCTTTTCATCAACGGTGACATATACCTTACCCTGTTTAAAAACGCTGGAGATACTTTCCACCCGCACCACGGTGTGCTTCGGGATGGTTGGTTTGGGTTTTACCAGTTTCGGTTCAGGTACGGATTTGGATACTATGGGAAGCGATTCTTCTTTTGTTACATCTTGCTTTGTATCAGGGGCTGTTTCTTTTACAAGAGTTTGCACTATTACTTCTTCCGGTATTGCAGCTGGTGTTACAACTTGTTTATTGAATGTTTTCTGCGGCACCGGGTCAGTTTGAAAAAAGTTCATGATAAAGACCGTAATCATAGCAGTACCCGCAACCAGTGCAATAGTCCGCTTATTTTGCGCTAGAAAAGCGAATCTTGATTTGGTTTGACCCACTTGTTCTTGTTGTTCATACTTGATGTCCAGTTCGGCCTGTTGTATTTCTGCCTCGGCAAGTTCCCTTGTACCAAGGGAATGAAAAATGCGTTTATCCTTTTTCCCTGTCTCTGGATTATAGACATAGGTCTGGTAATAATAATAACCATCCCAGCCGCCCTTACGATAAATGCTGCTCATGCGTACAAATGCCTGTTAATGTTATTATTAAAGAAAATAAATTCTCACCTCGCTGTTTGAATGTACATATACCTAATTAATATGCCAACTACTTTTATAACTACCACATAAATGATGTATTTATTGACCCATTAAATAAGTTCATTTATAGTAATTTCCTAATTCGTATATTACATAATACCCGTCGTGAAAATTAAAGTAGTTGTTCAGGTAGTCACTATAAATTACATTTTATAATTAATATTTAAAACTACTGCCTAGAATTATGAACACAGCAACCACATATGGTAATCATTTTTTCCCATCAATAGCACCGGATCGTCATTTTGTCCTTTCCGACGATATTTAGGGCAACTACCTGAGTAACTACCTATTAGTTGTCGTGTCAGATTATTTATTATTAATTATACAATCAAGAAGTGCTTTAAGAACTACGTCCCCAGCGGTATCGCTATAAAACAATGATAAGCATTCCGACTAAGATCCCGGCCGCATCGGCGAACAAATCACGCCTGCTGAAAAAACTGCCGTTCCGTTTATCCCAGTATTCCTTTATTATTCCATTAACTGCGGAAACAGCTACACTTGCAGGAAGCGCAGTTTCTCGGTTCATATCCAGTTTATTTTCCAATACATACTGGGTGCTGATCACTAGGGAACAGCTGATGCCGAAATGAAGTACCTTGTCATAGGCCAGCCAAGGGTCCTGGTCAGCCGCTGTCTGCACTGTGTCTGGTGTTAAAGCCATGCCTGTAGTAGGCACAGTAAGCAAAATAAACAAACATATTATAAGAAGTGACCGCATTATTTTCCTCGGATGATAAAAAGTGAAATTAACCATATGATATAAAAAGCAAAGCTAAAACGATATGATGCTTATTCACTATCAATTTTTATATCTCTGAATTTGTCCATTTTTCCTTAATTATGTCTCTGTGTTCTCTGTGGCTTTTAATCCATCTTACATCTTTAAATACTTTCCCGGTTCATCGTCAAAATAATCACCTTCAACTGGGTGATATGAATAAAAAATCAACCATGATTCAAATATATCTTTTCCGGAAAAATGTGCATTTTCTCCCTTAGCCAGAGCTATTCCTGTTTCAGTTTCACTGTATAAACAAATAACCAAACTGGTGTATTCATCATATTGTACCCGAATTCGCCTGCATAATTTACTCAATGCAGTTTTATCGTAACTGTTTACAGTGACATAGATTTTTGCTTGTTTGAATGATCCCGATAATAGTTCCATCCGCTGCAGAGTATATTTTAAAGGCTCTGTTCTTTTAACAACAGTTTCAATGACAGTTTTTTCAGATGGTACAATAACATGTGTTTTTTTAGCTTTAGAAGAAGAAAGTATTTTTCGGCTATAACGCTGACTCATGCGTAAAAAGGGTTCTTGATTAAATTGAAAAGACAATTTTTGCAATTCTTTATTGTACAAATCTGTGTGAGTTAATACAGCCATTTCCTTTATATCGTTATTGAATTGCGCAAGAGAATGTGCAGTATTATTTCCACTGTTCCAGTCAACCTGGTTAAAGAATAAAACGAAAATCAAGATTAGTCCAATCAAAATCACCTTTTTCATAGGGTGTAATTTAATTGTAGGTCAAGCATCCCTGCTTGACTAAAAAAAAAATAATACAGTCTTTGCGCAACTTCCTCCTTGAGACATCGCGCCTCGCTATGACAAAATGGTTGCTTATTATTAAAATACAAAAAACTGTCTTTCCGACTCTGAAGAACGCGGCAATCTCCTTCTTTCAGTAAACGTAAAGGGATCATGATTCTCCGGACTTTTACATACCCAAGGAGATTACTTTGTCATTACTTTCCTCGTAATGACAATTATAATGTTTATAATAAAAAAGAAAAAAACTTGTCATTGCGATTTGTAAGTTGACGGATATCGGGTCAATCTCCTTGCATCTTTGTAACATAAAGCATCATAATTTTTGACTAAAAAAATATCAACTTAAAAGGATTATGTTATAAATTCCGCGCCTTATTAAACCAATAAAAAGAGTATAAATATATTATTATGTCATTAGTTGAAGCACACGGCGGAAAACTCCGTAATTTAGTTCTGGATGCAGATGCATCAGCCGCATTAAAGAAAGAAGCAAAATCATTGCCTTCATGGACATTGAATGATCGCCAAATTTGCGATTTAGAAATGATACTTAATGGCAGTTTTTCACCATTAAATGGTTTTTTGAATGAAGCGGACTACAATTCAGTGTTGGAAAATATGCGCTTGCAGAATGGCTCAATTTGGCCCATTCCCATTACGTTAGATGTCACTGAAGACTGTGCAGAAAAAATAAAAATATCAGATGAACTAGCCCTCAAGGATAAAGAAGGTTTTACCATTGCTGTTATGTCAATTGAATCCATCTGGACACCGAATAAAACAACTGAAGCAGAAAAAGTCATTTTAACAACAGATGACAGCCATCCGGCTGTCAATTACCTCTTAAACGAATCCAATCCAATCTATATAGGCGGACCGTTAAAAGGACTCATGTTGCCCAAGCAGTATGATTATACGGAACTACGCCGTACACCCGTTCAAGTTCGGGAATTATTCCATAAAAACGGTTGGGACAATATAGTTGCTTTTCAGACTCGAAATCCCATGCACAGAGCCCATGTAGAACTCACTATTCGCGCAGCAGCTGAACATAATGCAAAAGTGTTAATCCATCCCGTTGTTGGTTTAACCAAACCCGGTGATGTAGATCATTATACTCGAGTAAGATGTTATAAATATGTTTTACCAAAATACTCAGAAGATCTCGCCATGTTGAGTTTACTCCCTTTAGCAATGCGTATGGCCGGTCCCAGAGAAGCTCTTTGGCATGCTATCATTCGCAAGAATTTCGGTTGTAATATGTTTATCGTAGGTCGCGATCACGCAAGTCCCGGCGCAGGCAAAGATGGACAGCCATTTTATGGGCCCTATGACGCTCAAGATTTATTAAAAGAATATGAAGCAGAACTGGGTATCAAAATGGTTCCCTTTCAGCTTATGGTATATGTACCATCTAAAGATGCCTACGTCCCCAAAGATGAATTAGGCGAAAATGAAGAATTCAACATGATTTCCGGTACAGACCTTCGCGATAGATTGCGAAATGACGAAGAAATCCCCGAATGGTTTTCCTATCCCGAAGTGGTTGCTGAATTGCGCCGCTTTCGTCCTGCATTGGATAAACGCGGTTTCACTGTATTTTTTACCGGGCTGTCAGGATCGGGAAAATCAACCTTGGCCAACGGTTTATTGGTCAAACTTATGGAAGATGGTCGCCGTCCGGTTACACTCTTGGATGGCGATATTGTCCGAACAAATTTGTCTAGCGAATTAGGTTTTTCCCAGGAACATCGCAAAATTAATGTTCGAAGAATTGGGTTTGTTGCCAGTGAAATTACAAAAAATGGCGGTATTGCCGTTTGTGCTCCCATAGCCCCATATCACGCAGACCGTCGTTATAATCGTGAATTAATTTCACCTTTAGGCGGATTCATTGAAATTTATGTGGATACATCTTTGGCTGTATGTGAAGATAGGGATGTAAAAGGGTTGTATGCCTTGGCCCGTGAAGGAAAATTAAAACAATTTACAGGGATTGACGATCCATATGAAGAACCCAAAAACCCAGAAATAAAAATTACATCTGCAGGTGCGACCCCTGAAGTTCTTGTAGAAGAAATTATTTCAAGAATTAAGGAAATGGGTTATTTATAATAAAGTGAAATATGTTTAAATTTACCGTCTATATGAAAATAATTAATCAAAAAGAAAGGGGTGTTCTTAATTGAATGCTAAACAAACACCTCGGAACATTTTTCCAAACCCATTTTTGAATGCACCTGCACAGGTGCATTTTTTGTATCTATAACTAGGAGTCATTAAATGAATTCAACATCATCTTTAATTAATTTACAAGAAGTGGATACCCAATTGCTGGAGATTAGTGAATTACTGGGCGATTTACCTGTAAAAGTTGAAGAATTAACCAAAGAAGAACAGCAAATAACAGAAGAAATTGATCAAAGTAAAACCCGAATAAAGGAAATTAAATTGCAGGTCTCTAAAAAAGACTTACAGGTAAAACAGCTCACAAGTAAAATAGATAAATTGAAAGATCAGTTATTCTTGGTTAAAACAAATAAACAATATGATGCATTATCCCATGAAATTGATTTTCTGAAAGAAGAATTAAATAATATAGAATTGAACGAACTCGAATTGATCGAAGAGAAGGATACTCTTTCTGCTGAAACAGAGGAACGTGAAAATAATTTAGAATCATTGACAGATAGCCTCCATATTAGAAAAACAAATTTGGAAACATTATTAGCTGAATCTTCAGAAAAGAAAACCAGTCTTGAATCCGAACGCGAGGGAATCGTAAATGAGTTATCAGCATCTGTAATTGCAAAATACGATCGTGTATTTGAAGTGCGCGACGGCATGGCAGTTATTGAAACAATGGGTACATCATGTGGTGGGTGCGGGTCAATCGTTCCTCCCCAAAAAATAGCTGAATTAAAACTAGCTAAAAGTTTGGAAACCTGTGATGTGTGCAGTCGGTTTTTGTATTGGCCGGCAAAAAAAAATGATTAATTTTTCTTATACTTCTTATATATAGTAAATTTCATAGTTAATTGACAAACTGAGTCGACTGAGTGGTTACTCTGATTTGTCCCGATTATCGGGACGGATCGGGGAGGAAAGTCCGGGCACCGCAGAACAGGATGCCTCCTAACGGGAGGAGTCCCAATTTTACTTGGGATATGGATAGTGCAGCAGAGAGTAGACTTTCCCGATATTTAAATTTCGGGATAAAGGTGAAACGGTGGTGTAAGAGACCACCAGCTCCGATAGCAATATCGGGGGCTAGGTAAACCCCATCCGGTGCAAGATCGAATAGGCTCCAAGACGTTGTTCGCGTTGTTAGGGATTGTGAAATAATAACATGTGCAAAATTGACGTAGGTATTTTGTTTGTTTTCAAGGCATAAACGTTGCATATAGCCACAGTTTATTTAATACGTTTAAAACGTAGAAAATAAGCAAAAGAGCAAAGTAAGATGTGAATGTTCTTATTTCACAGTCCCTTATTAGGGGCGGGTAGATTGCTAGAATCCAATCGCGAGGTTGGGTCCAGAGAAATGACCACTGATTCTCGTCCGCCACTGGCGGATCGAGAGGTACAGAACTCGGCTTATAGGTCGACTCAGAAATTGTCATCACATTATTTTTTGATATTCGGGATACTAAATAAATTCTATATTTTTCAATGATCAACGCTTTTAAACTTTAATGAAATGGTCAATCTTACATCCTGAAAAACAACGTGTGGATTCCATTCGAAAAACATTTCGAACATCGGAAATCATTGCCACCGTTTTAGCCAATCGAAAAATTCAGCATCTGGATTCAGCAAATCTTTTTTTTAATCCGAGTTTGGATATGCTTCACGATCCCTTTCTTATGCAGGATATGGACAAAGCTGTTGAACGCGTATTAAAAAATATTAAATCAGGCAAACCCATTATGGTTTTTGGTGATTATGATGTGGATGGCACAACCGGAGCAGCCTCTCTGTTTTGTGCATTCCAAAAATTTGGTGCTGATGTGTCATATTATATCCCGGATAGGGCAGAGGAAGGTTACGGTTTATCTTTTCAGGGCATTGATGTTGCAAAAGATAATAATATTAATCTTATTATCACCTGTGATTGTGGTATCAATGCATTTGAACAGGTGGATTATGCCAATGATAAAAATGTGGATATTATTATTACGGATCATCACACCACAGATATAACACTCCCCAATGCGTTTGCAGTTTTAAATCCTAAAAGGAAAGACTGCAACTATCCGTTTAAAGGATTGTGTGGAGGTGGTGTAGCATTCAAATTAATTACAGCAATAGGAAATGAATTAAATATTCCTCTTACTGATTATGAAGAAATTTTACCGTTTATTACATTAGGCACTGCTGCAGATATTGTCCCTATAAAAGATGAAAATAGAGCCATAGTCTATTACGGCTTATCCATGTTGAATCAATTAAAAAAACCTGGTTTAAAAACATTATTGGAATTGGCAGGTTTGAAAGGAAATATTACTGTTGGCCAATTAGTATTCAGTGTTGCCCCTCGGATCAATGCAGCCGGACGGTTGGGAGATGCGAACAGAGCGGTCGAATTATTAGTAACGGATGATGTACACCGTGCTCGGATATTATCGAAAGAATTGGATGAAGAAAATAAACGCCGCCAGTTCATACAACAGACGGTGGTGGATGAAGCTTTGTTAAAAGTAAATGCAGAAGCAGATTTGAAAAATGAGCATGCTCTGATATTGGCCAATGAAGGCTGGCATCATGGTGTTGTGGGAATTGTAGCTTCTAGGATTAAAGAAGAATTCAGCAGACCAACTATCATCATTGCATTGGAAAATGGGGTAGGTAAAGGATCGGCGCGGAGTATCCCCGGTTTTGATTTATACGAAGCACTCTCTGCATGTCAGCAGCATTTATCCGGTTATGGAGGCCACCCTATGGCTGCAGGACTGACTGTTTCTTCCAACAAATTGGGTGGTTTTAAAAAGGCATTTATTCGGATTGCAAATGAACAATTAACCAAAGAAGATCTACAGCCTAAACTAATATTGGATAGTGAAATCTCCTTGCAGGATATTACACCCCGCTTTATGGGTTTTTTGGATAAATTAAGCCCTTATGGTCCGGGGAATATGCGTCCGAAGTTTGCAATTAGAAATGTAGATATAGACGGTGCTCCAAAAGTTATCGGTAAAACAGGAGAGCACTTAAGATTTAAAATCAAACAAGGTCTAAAATCATTTCAAGCGGTCGGTTTCGGTTTATCGAGCAAATACGAATTGCTGATTACAGGTCAACCAGTCGATATTGCCTGTGTCGTAGAAACAAATGAATGGCAAGGAAATACAACAATTCAATTAAATGTAAGAGATATTAAACGAGCTAAAACATGATAAAAACAACAATAACAGGTATGGGTTTTTCAGTCCCGGATCAAATCATCAAAAATGAAGATTTAGAAGAAATGATGAATACAAACGATGAATGGATTCGAACCCGCAGTGGCATCGAAGAACGCAGATGGGTTATAGAAGGCGAAGGCGCATCTGATTTATCATTGCTTGCCAGTGAAAAAGCCATGTCCCAAGCTGGAGTTACAACTGACGATATTGATATGATAATTGTCGGAACAGTTTCATCTGATTATTATTTCCCCGGCGTTGCTGTCCAACTACAGGAACGTATGGGCATGCAAACAATTGGTGCTTTTGATATTCGTGTTGGCTGTGCCGCATTTATTTATGGTTTATCCATTGCGGATCAATACATTAAAAGTGGCCAGTGTAAAACAATACTATTGGTTGGGACAGATGTATTGTCTTCCATTCTGGAAAAAAGTCCAGCTGGACGCGACGTGGGTGTACTTTTTGGTGATGGTGCCGGAGCTGTAATCCTGCAGCAAACTGAAAATGATAGTGGAATTTTATCCACCCATCTTCATTCCGAAGGAAAGTATATGCGGGCTTTATGGGTTGAAATACCCGGTTCTAAATTTAAGGACCGGGGGATTAGAGATGAATTGCTTGAGCAAAGACGCCACCGACTTATGATGAATGGTCGCGAAGTTTTTAAACATGCCGTACGGCGGTTTCCTGAAGTTATTCAAGAAGCGCTGGATGAAAATAATTTGACGTTGGATGACATAGCACAAGTAATTCCTCATCAGGCAAACCAAAGGATTACGGAAGCAGTCGCTAAACGAATGGGTGTTAGCTTGGATTTAGTTTACAGCAATATCCATCGCTACGGCAATACAACAGCCGCTACAATTCCCATCGCAATGTGCGAAGCGTTTGAGGAGGGAAAATTTTCTACGGGAGATCATATTATTTTAGCTGCTTTTGGTTCTGGTTTTTCATGGGCGTCAGCCGCCATAAAGTGGTAAAATTGATTTATGGATAATTTATTTTTCAACGAAGAACATACCATGCTCGTTAAAATGGTTAGAAATTTTGCCAACACGGAGATTGCTCCTATTGTACAAGACATGGACAAAAAGGGTAAAATCCCCAAGGAAATAATTTCTCAAATGGCTGAATTAGGCCTCATGGGTATCCCCATTTCAAAAGAATACGGCGGAGCTGGTATGGATACTGTTGCCTATGCTGCTGCTGTGATGGAAATAGCCAAAGTGGATGCGTCAGTTGCGATTACAATGGCAGCTCATACGTCTTTAGGCTCATTACCTATCGCCATTGCTGGGACAGATGAACAAAAGAAAAAATATTTACCACGATTAGCTTCAGGAGAAATATTAGGCGCTTTTGGACTTACAGAGCCTTCTGCGGGGAGTGATGCCGGTTCTACAAAAACAACTGCAGAATTAGATGGGGATGAATATGTCATAAATGGCGGGAAGATCTTTATTACAAATTCAAGTATTGCAGGATTGCTAACAATAACAACAAATATTATTGAGCATGGTGAAAATAAAGGTATTGGCGCACTCATTGTTGAAACGGATAACCCGGGATTAAAAATTGGTCCCAAGGAAAAGAAAATGGGTTGGCGCGCTAGTGATACAAGACAGTTGTTTTTTGAAAATATGCGCGTGCCGAAAGAAAATCTACTGGGACAGCCAACCGAAGGATTTAAAACATTTTTAAAAACATTAACGGGTGGACGTATATCTCTTGCTGCATTATCTTGCGGAACAGCAGAAGGTGCCTATCAAAAAGCACTCCAATATTCTACTGAACGGAAAGCATTTGGGAAAGAAATCCATAAATTTCAGGCAATCGGATTTAAACTGGCTGATATGGCCACGGAGATAGAAGCAGCAAAATTATTAACATTCCATGCTGCCTGGATGAAAGACCAAGGGAGGGATGTGACAAAACAAGCAGCCATGGCAAAACTCTTCGCCAGCGAAACAGCCATGCGCGTTACAACGGAAGCCATCCAAATCCATGGCGGTTATGGCTATGTAAAAGAATATGATGTTGAGCGATTTTTTCGGGATGCGAAAATTTTGGAAATAGGAGAAGGCACCAGTGAAATTCAACGCATAATTATTTCCAGAGAATTGATTAAAACATTTAGTAAAGTAGCGTGATTACTTCAAAACAAATTCAAAATTCCATCACGAATGCAAAAGAAGTTTTACTGAAAAATTCAGTACAAATAGGCATACTTATTGTTTTAGTCATCGTAGTGTCTTTGTTTTTTCATCAGGGCCGAGGATTGCAATATAGTTATCAAGTGGATGATATAGCACGGGATCCTGTTATAGCTCCTTTTAATTTTCCCATCTTGAAAACCGAAGAAAAACTTAAGATTGATTTGGATGAAGCGCTTCGTTCTGAACCCTATCTTTTTCAACGAAATCAGGAAGGAGTACAGTATCAAATAATTGCTTTGCGAGAGTATTTTCTTTTGGTTACAAAAATTCGATCTGCATCAGATCAATTGGATAAAACAAAAGAACTGCTCTACCGCTACCGCCACGATGAAAAATATGAAGAAGTCCGATCAATGTATCGCGCTGATAGCACTACACGTGTTGTACTGCAGAATCAATACGAAAAAGATTATCCTACATTAGCAACTGAAAATGAACGCTTCTCAATATTAGATCCTCAAGAACCTTTTCAGTCTAATCAATCATTGGATCAGTTTTATGAAGAATTATTGCAGATTTGTAAAAATAGATGGGCTGAAGGGATTGTCGATATTGATGTTGCCGCAATAATTAGTGATGAAGTGTCAATTGATCAGGGCGATATACCCATTTTATTAAAACCAGAAGAATTGAATGATCTCAATATCGCTTGGACGCACTCTAAAAAAGAGATTAATTCACTCTACAGTGATGAAGCGGATATTCGCCGAGAATTAGGGTATAACATTCTTGTGGAATTCATGAAGCCCAATATTATATATGGTAAAGAAATAACAGAACGACGCCAGAATAATCGCCTAGACATAGTTCCGCGAAACCAGGGAATTATGCTGAAAAATGAAATGATTATTGACGCGAATCAGCGCATTACTCCCGATATTTATCAAAAACTTACATCGCTTTCTATTGCCATAGGTAAACTGGAAAATCGTGAAAAAGGTTGGGATCAGGTAATTTCTTACCTCGGTCGTTTAATGATGATTGCAGTGGTCATATCATTTTTCTTTACATTTTTACTCACGTATCGCAGTTACATTTTTAGTGATAAAAAATTGGTTTTACTTATTGCATTAATTTTTGCAATTATTATTGGTTTAACAGATCTTTTTGTTTTCAGATTTGAGTTTTCAGAATACTTAATCCCCATTAGTGTTGCGGCCATGCTGCTAACAATACTCTTTGATGCCCGGATTGGGTTTATGGGCACAATTTCCATCACTCTTTTAAGCGGTATTTTAATTGGCAACAATCTGGAATTCATTATTACAATTATTTTTATTTCATCTGTCGCCATGTATATGGTGCGCCGTTTGAGAACACGAAGCCAATTTATTACAACTATCATTGCCATGATGGTTGCCAGCTTGTTTGTGGTGTTGGCCCACGGGCTTTATAAAGGTCATGTGTGGCCTGATATGCAGATTGATCTGATCTACCTAATGGTCACCAGCTTACTTACACCCATAATTACTTATGGATTGATCGGAATTGTTGAAGTCACATTTGGTATTACGACTGACTTAACTCTTTTGGAATTACTGGATTTCAATCATCCTCTTTTGAAGCGAATGCAGCGCGATGCAAACGGCACATTCAATCATAGTGTTGTGGTGGGAAACCTGGCCGAAGCGTGTGCAGATGCTATTGATGCGAGATCTCTATTATGCAGAGTGGGTGCCTATTACCATGATATCGGTAAGATGGTACGACCGGAGTATTTTATAGAAAATCAGTTTAGCGGTGAAAACAAACACGATGGACTTACGGAATCAATGAGCGCCAAAATTATCCGTAATCATGTAAGTGAAGGGCTGAAGCTTGCAGAAGAATACGGACTACCAAAAATTATAAGTGATTTTATTCCAATGCATCATGGTACAACTCGCGTTGAATATTTTTACCGTAAAGCATTGGAAAAATCTGATGGAAAAGCTGTAGATGAATATGCATTTCGCTATCCCGGTCCCAAACCAAATTCCAAAGAAACAGGCATTCTTATGCTCTGTGAAGCTATTGAAGCTGCTGTGCGTTCCATAAAGGAACCGGATATCTTCAAAGTGGAAGAAATGATTGACAAAATCTTTAAAATGCGTCTGGATGATACACAATTGGACGAGTGCCCATTAACTATTGATGATCTGCGCAGGATCAAAGGTAGAGTGGATGGTCAAACGGGCATGTTGCCGGTTTTAAGAGGAATTTATCATATCCGCATTGAATATCCAGAAGAAAAACAAATCGCTGTCTAATGCCAATTACAGTTGATGTAGATCCAGCTTTCAGTGGATTTAATCAATCCATTATCCAAAAAATAATTAATTCAGTTTTTGAAGAAGAAGGATTTCTTGCTGATGATGTTGCGATTGTTTTTGGTGATGATAGTCTATTGAATAAACTGAAGAAGGATTTTTTTAATTTAGACCAACTTACGGATGTAATTGCCTTTCGCTTGAATGATTACGAAGATAAAAGTATTGAAGGTGAAATTTATATCAGCATTCCCCGAGCTAAAGAAAATGCAATTGAATTTAGCGAGCCTTTTGCTAAAGAAATTGGAAGATTGATTATTCATGGTGGTTTACATCTTTTGAATTATGATGATCAAACAGCAGCTGATAAAGCGATAATGACAGGGAAAGAAGATGAATATTTACAGCAATGCCAATGGAGGAAAATAATCGATGAATAATTCAGCGACAGAAAAGTTTGATGAACTGATCAAAATTATTAAGCGCTTACAAGCACCGGATGGCTGTCCATGGGACCGTGAGCAAACGAATGCATCGTTATTACCATTTTTTTTAGAAGAAGTGTATGAAGTTATTGAAAGCGTGGATAATGAAAATTGGCCGGAACTAAAAGAAGAACTGGGCGATATTTTGCTTCATGTCGTTTTTCAAGCAGTACTTGCAGAAAAGAATGGTCATTTCAGTATCAATGATTCATTGGATCATGTGAATGAAAAACTGGTTCGAAGACACCCCCACGTTTTTGGAGATGCCAAAGCAGATGAAGCATTTCAAGCTAAACAAAATTGGGAAGCAGAAAAGCATAAAGAGAAAAATCGAAAATCACGATTAGATGGTGTCCCCAAAACATTGCCCGCATTGATCCGAGCTCAACGCCTTCAGCAAAAAGCAAGTTATGCCGGATTTGATTGGAATGAAGTGGAACAAGTCTGGGATAAAATTCACGAAGAAATTCAGGAACTGAAAGAAGCGCAATCCGAAAACACGAAAGAGCACATTGCCGAAGAAATTGGTGATGTATTGTTTTCTGTTGTAAACCTGGCTCGATTTCTAGATATCCCAGCTGAAGATGCTTTACGAAAAACCAATAAAAAGTTTACCGACCGTTTTGCACGAGTAGAAGAGGAATTAAAAAAGAGGGGAAAAACAGTGGAAGAATCAAATTTGGAGGAAATGGATGATATTTGGAATGAGGTGAAACAAAACACATAATGTGTAATCTTTTGAAACACCCCCATTTTAAATTAAAGAACTGTTTGGTATAGGTAAGGAATTTAAAATGATTAAAACACGACAATTATTTGATCAAGACACCTGTACGTATACGTACTTAATATTTGATGATGAATCAAAAGAAGCTGTTATTATTGATCCAGTCCTAGAAAATTTCACTCGAGATACAACGCTGATTAAAAAATTAGGACTTACACTTGTTGGCGTTCTGGAAACCCATGTGCATGCTGATCATATTACGGCAGCAAACAAAATAAGACATTATATGAATGTTAAAATTTACTTTGGATCTAAATCTGGAGTAAAGGGTGCGGATGTCTTGTTAGATGATGGAGATCAAATAAATTTAGGAAAAGAAAATATAACTGCAATCCATACTCCAGGACACACAAAAGGAAGTATAACATATTATATAGATAATAAACTATTTACAGGAGATACTCTATTTATTGGGGGAACGGGGAGAACGGACTTCCAAGGTGGTTCAGCAAAGGATACATACTCTAGTTGTAAAAACAAACTTTTTACATATTCGGACGAAACGTTGGTTTACCCAGCCCATAATTATGAAGGACTAACAGTTTCAACAATTGGTGAAGAACGACAATGGAATCCCAATGTGGGCGATGTGATAAAAGAAGAGGAGTTTATAGAATCAGAAAAAAGGAAAGAACGTTCTTACCCACGTAAATTTGATATTGCTGTTCCAGCAAATATGAGCTGTGGCCCAAAGGATTAGGTTTTTTTAGAACAAATCTCCATCAAGATACTTCAATCCCGTATCCACAGCAACCGTAACTACCGATTTACCTTCTCCCAATTCTTCTGCAAGCTGAATAGCGCCCACCACATTCATTCCACTGGATGTGCCGGCAAAAATACCTTCTTCTTTTGCAAGTCGCCGTACCATTACTCGGGCCTCACCTTCATCAATGCCCCGTGCTTCATGGTAATTAT
>ENA-ORDI01001009-ORDI01001009.1-marine-metagenome-genome-assembly--contig:-NODE-1009-length-16548-cov-2.360209_pt1 | contig 16548 bp, 17 predicted proteins | sample MGYA00248628_ERZ508525 | MGnify/ENA primary metagenome ERZ508525 (study PRJEB26195, sample SAMN05422138) | marine metagenome | isolation source: East of Porto Seguro, South Atlantic Ocean | place... | reverse complement strand
AGCATTATTTTAAGGGGGTCTCTATTTATTCGATAATTTTCTCTAAGGCAACTCGTAGCCCTTATTGTATAAGGGCCGCTCATGGCCAAAATTAATTTTTTGAGATGCACTATTTACTCAATACTAAAAAAAGCACAGGAAACCTGTGCCCTTACGACCCATCGAAGACAAACCAAGTAAGTATATTTAATATCAAGCACTTAGAAACCAAACCTTAACATCACGCCAAAGTCGGTGTCAAGCAGTTTAGGCAGGGGTTTTAAGGGTGGGGGTCCATCAGCCTTCTACGGCTTTCCAATCTTCACCGTTCCAGTTCAGGATCAGGCCATTATCTCCTACAGCATAAATATTTTCATCGCTACTGCCCCAGATGGCGGCGAGGTATTCTTTGGTGTTGGATTCTATCCGGGTCCATTGATCACCATCAAGGTAAAGAATCATTCCTTCATCACCCACCGCAAACACCATTTCTGCGGAAGGCCCCCAGACATCAAGAAAAAACTCCATGGTCTGGGAAGGCATTTCGGTAAACTCGGCCCCATTAAATTTAAAAATGACACCATCAGATCCCACGATATAAACATCATCGGGAGCAAACCCATAAATGCCGTAAAACTCCGCACTGGAGTTAAAAGTCATGCGAATCCAGCGTTCGCCATCCTGCTTGAGCACCAAGCCATCGTAACCCACGGCCAGCATGCCGCTTTCTTTGCATCCCCATAACCGGGTTACATCTGTATCGGTTCCTGTTTGGGTATACTTCCATGAACTGCCATCGTAGCGAAGTATTTTACCCAGCCGGGAGCAGGCATAGATTTCATCCGGGCCAAGACCAAAAATTCCGGTCATGGGTGGAAGTTTATCCATATCCTCATCAGGGGACCAGGCTTTGCCGTCATAATGAAGGATTCTCCCATCGGTCACCACCGCATAAACATTATCCGGCGCACTGCCCCAAATATTTTTGAAGGTCCAACGCCCTCCTGTTTCCATGGGAGACCACTGACTGCCATCGTAATGCAACATGGTTCCCTCGGCACCTCCGACAAAAATATCGTTTTCGTTAAATCCGAAGATGGACAAAAGGTGGCTGGAGGTCAAGGCAGACATAATCGTTCCCCAAGGTTATCGCTGTTTTCATAAGGGAATTTAATGATCATAAAGACATGTCACTCCATTCCTTGCCGTCATATTTAATCACCATTCCATTTTCACCGCATGCGTATACCTGATCCGGCCCAAGTCCCTTGACTTTTGTCAAATACTCATCCTTGGGTGACTGAATGGGAGACCATTTTTTGCCGTCATAATGAAGCATGACTGAATTGTCTCCGACCACAAAAATATTTTCATTGGAGGACCCCCAAATGCTCAAAAGGTATTCTTCGGTCCCCGATTGCATGGATTTCCAGTCTGTTCCGTCATACCGCAAAATCGTACCGTGAGAACCGCAAATATAAATACTGTCATTGCTGGTACCCCAAACGCCGAACAGGGAAACGGTCTCATCGGTCAAGTCCTCACGGCGCAGAAATTCTTTGCCATTATAAAACCGATAAATCCCCTCTCCGCCCACCGTGTGAATATGCTCCATATCCTCGCCCCACATACCGAACAAGTCATGAATGGTGTTGGGTTCACGGTAGTCCCATTTGTCACCATCCCAGTAAAGCATGCGCCCGCCAACCCCATAAAGAAAAATATTGTTTTCATCAAACCCATATACGGAGTTGAGCGAGTCGTAACTACCTGTATCTAATTGTTTCCATCCCTTGCCATGATAAGAAAGGACGACACCGCCAATACCTACAGCATAAACACAGTTTTCATGCGGTCCCCAAATACCCATAAGCGGGTTGGTATTCTCGGTTCTAACGGGCAACCACTCTTCCCCATCCCAATGTTGGGGAATCCCATCCTTTCCCACTACATAAATGCAGTCATCCCGAAAAGGCATAATATCGAGCAGATCCGGTTTTTCTCCTGTAAACATATTATGAGCCTATCTAAATAAAGGAAGTATGTCCTTTTACTATTTTTAACCTGTCCCTGTCAGGAAAAAAACCCTGCAAAAAAGAAAGGGTCCCCGGCTTAAAACCGGGAACCCTGATTCGTCAAGCCCTGGCCAAATCAAACCTCGGCCTTGGCTGTAAAAAAATAAACATCCTTCAACTTGGGAAAATTTTTATTATCCTTAAATAAGGCCTGCACTCCTTCGCCTACATCATTATGGATTAAAACCAGTGTTTCCAGGTTAGGAAGCTTCGTCGCTTCGGCCAAGGCCCTGGCACCCATATTACCCAAATCCGTCTCATACAAATCAATCAAAGTGAGATTTCTAAAATTCTCAGAACCTGCAATGGCTTCAGCACCTCGAAGTCCTACAGGATTAAAAGTCAGCGTCAATTGCTTCAGGTTGCTCAAAGTTTTCGATCCGGCCAGCGACTCCACCCCTTCACCTTCAATGTAGTTCCAGTTTAAGTTCAATTCCGTCAAGTTGCTCAGGTTTTTAGATTGAGCAATCGCAAGCGCACCTTCATTGCCAATGTTGTTCCTGTATAAAGAAAGTTGTGTAAGCCGGGTGAGGGTTTCAGAAGTCGCCAGGGCCTTAACTCCTTCATCGCCAATCTTGTCTCCCAACCATAGGGATACCAAGCCTCCCAAAATATTGGATGACGCCACCATTTTGGCACCTTCGTGGCTGATTTCATTATCACTCAATATCAACTCGGAGAGATTGAGCATATTTTTAGACTTGGCCAAAGCCTTGAGGCCCTCATCGGTAACCTTGTTTTTATACAGGTTCAAGGCTGTCAAAAACTTCATTTTATCGCTTTCCACCAAAACCTTGAGGCCTTCATCGCCAATATCGTTAAACTCCAAAAACAGGGCGGTGACTCCTTTAACCTTGTCGGATTCCAGAACTTTTATCAAGTCCTCATCATCCAGTTCCTTTTCCCTCAAATCCAGTTCGTTGTTTTCAGCATTCAGTCCCTGGTCAATGAGGCTGTCGATATCTTTTACTTCTTTTTCAGCCATTCGCACACGCTCCCGATAAAAATCCAGTTTAAGGGATATAAGAGTAATCCGCTATTTTAAGACAGTATCTGCGCTTGTAAAGCTTAAAATCCAATTATCCCCATCAATAACCCGAATTTGCAGTATTTTCACAAAGTCTTTGAAAATTAAAAATTATTAATATCATTTTTTAAAAAATTAAATTATATTTTCAAAACTCCATAAGAGAGTGCTGTTCCCCGTTATAATCTAATCAACTTCACTCAAAGGTTTTTCAAATGTCACCAAAGATCGATGAAATTACAGAGCGCATCAACCAGGCCAACAGATTTGTCCCCTCCCTTTTTCATGAATTGGAGCAAATCATTGTAGGGCAAAAATACCTGACCGAACGGTTGGTACTTGGGCTGTTAACCGGAGAACACATTCTTTTGGAGGGAGTGCCGGGACTTGCCAAGACCACTGCGGTAAAAACCCTTGCCCAATCTGTAAAAGCCGATTTTAAGCGCATTCAGTTTACCCCCGATTTGTTACCGGCCGATCTATTGGGAACCCAGGTGTATCAACCCAAAACCGGTGAATTTGATATTAAAAAGGGGCCTCTATTCGCCAACATAATCCTTGCGGATGAAATCAACCGGGCGCCAGCCAAAGTTCAAAGCGCCCTGCTTGAGGCCATGCAGGAAAGGCAGATCACCATTGCTGGTACGACCTTCAAACTCGAAGAACCGTTCATGGTGATTGCTACCCAAAATCCGATTGAACAGGAGGGCACTTATCCCTTACCAGAAGCGCAGGTGGACCGGTTCATGTTTAAGCTCCATATCGATTACCCGAGCAGGGAGGAAGAAAAAATTATCATGCAAAGGATGTCTACCACCAACAATGCTTATCAGGTCAAGCAAGTAGTGTCCCCTGCAGAAATTTTAAAGGCGCGCAAAGTGTTCGACGAAATATATATCGATGAAAACCTGCAGGACTATATCATTAGCCTGGTTGCGGCAACACGTGACCCGGAAAGCCACCAGATATCTTCCCTTAAAGGAATGATCCAGTATGGCGCATCCCCACGGGCATCCATATTTTTGAACCGGTGCGCAAAAGCTTATGCCTTTTTGCAAGGCCGGGGTTATGTCGTCCCGCATGATATTAAAAGCATTGGCCTGGACGTGCTGAGACACCGGATTATCCTTACTTATGAGGCTGAAGCTGAGAATGTGACTCCTGATGATATTCTAAAGAAAATATTCAACACCCTTGAGGTTCCATAGACATAACTATGTTACAAACTCTGACTCATACAATTCGAGATTGGTTCCAGGAACCGATTCCAACGCCTGAGCAGGATAAAAGTCTGCCTGCTGAACTATTGCAACGTATCAAAGCCATTCAGGTAAAGACCAATTATCTGGTCAATGACATCATGGCAGGAGAATACGTCTCTGCATTTAAAGGCCGGGGAATGGAATTCAGCGAGGTGAGGGAATACCAGCCCGGAGATGATGTCCGGTTGATTGACTGGAACGTGACCGCCAGGATGAATCAACCTTTCATTAAGGAGTTCAAGGAAGAACGGGAATTGACCCTCATGCTTCTGGTTGACGTGAGCTCTTCTGGCGAATTCGGTTCCGCCGGAAAACTTAAAAATGAAGTTTCTGCCGAAATTGCGTCTATCCTCGCTTTCGCTGCCATCAAAAACAACGACAAGATCGGATTGATCGTGTTCTCGGACAAAATCGAGCACACCATACCGCCTAAAAAAGGCAAAGCCCATATCTGGAATATCATCCGTACCATTCTTAATTTCAAACCGGAAGGAAAAGGCACCAACCTTTCCCTACCCCTCGAATATCTTTTGAATATTCAGAAACGAAAAGCCACCGCCTTTTTAATTTCCGATTTTCAAGATACCAACTATGAAACAAAACTGAAACTGGCAAAACAAAAACACGATCTGATCGCCATCAGCATTACCGATCAACGAGAGGAAAGCCTGCCCAATGTCGGCTTGATTCAACTTGAGGATGCGGAATCAGGAGAAACCTTATTGGTGGACACCAGCGATGATGAGATGACCCGGCAGTACGCCATACAGTTTCAGGAAAAAAGGGAAAAACGAAAAACCTATTTCCGCTCCATAGGTATTGACACCATAGAAATTCACACAAACCGGTCTTTAACAGAACCCATCATCCGCTATTTTAAGATGCGGGAAAAGAAACACTAATTATGAGCGAAAATCCTAAATTTATCCCGACCGATAGGGTCAGCAAAAAGCTGAAAATCGTTGTCATTATGCTTACAGTATTAATTTTTTTGGCTTTTATAGCCTTATTCAACAAGTTCTCAAACAAACAACCCATCAAAAACGTGCCTGCTGTTCAGGAACCACTATCAAACCAGCATTTGGTCGATGAATATCAAAGGGTGGGAACACGCCTGATGAATTCTGGTTTAAAAGAACAGGCCATCGATCAGTTCATCAGAGTATGGGAGATGCAAAAATTCGATGGGGTCGAAAAGGCGAAAGCGGCGCAAACTGTGGGACGTTTATATGCCGACCTCGGCAACTGCCCCGAAGCCCTGGTCTGGTTATTTCGGGCAGAAGTTCTGGATCCAGAAAAAATACTGACCCCACTCATCGACGCTTGCCTGGCAAAAGTCAGGAACAATATTTCCGGCCAATGAAAAATGTAACTTTTCGGACAACGTTTTCTGAGGGAGTTATTCCCTTTTCTTCCCTTTCCACCCTTTTCGCTCTTTTTGCCCTTTTAGTTTGCCTGACCCCATTTACCATCGCTGGTGAAAATTTAAACCCGGTTTCCGTCACCACCCGCATCACTCCCAATACTTTCACTCTTGGAGATATAGCGACTTACACCATTACCGTTCAGCATGATGCCGACATCCATCCTGCCGCCCCCGATATCCCGCCCAAAAAAGGCTTGGAGTTTGTTAGCAAAGGGGAAAATCCGCCTCGGACAATTAACGGGCAAACCGTCCATGAATACTGGTATAAACTTCGAGTCGATGATATTGGCAAGCTGGCGCTTCCTGCCATCCCTGTTTCCTTTGACGCGCCAGACCCAAAAGAATCCGGGAAAACCATTCAGGGAACCATCCTGGCCCCAGAGGCAAATCTGGAAGTGCAGTCTCTTCTAGCCATAGCCGGAAACCCTGAAGGGATTCACGATATCAAACCACTGGAGGAAATTCCCCCTCCCTGGATTCATTACCTTTGGACGGCTCTGGGAGTGCTCGCCCTTTTAGCACTGTTCTATTTTCTCTGGCGGAAATGGAAATCCCGGTCCATTTCACAATTTCGTTCCGCCGCAGTCCCGGCTTTAACGCCAGAGCAGTTGGCATATAAAGAACTCGAGGCACTCAGAACCAAAGGATGGCTTCAAATTGGACGGATTCAAGATCATTTTTTTGAATTGTCGGAAATCTTTCGCCGGTACCTGGAAAACCGTTACCAATTTCCGGCGCGGGAATGGACCACAGAAGAAATCACGGCTCATTTCAAACATTTTCCTGACCTCAGTGAAAACTTAAAACGGCAAGCCCAGACCATCCTGACTCAAACAGACCGTGTCAAATTTGCCAAGGCCGAACAAACAGATGGGCGGGATGAAATGCAATCCGTCACTAACTTTATTAAGCAGGCTTGGCCAAACCAGCCAGTTTCTGCCTCACAAGTTCCAAACCGATCATGAATTTTTCCCAATTTCAAGATCCTTGGCTATTGTTATTCCTGTTAGGATTGCCCCTGCTTGCCCTGCAAAAAAGGCAGGGAGCAACAGTACATTTTTCTTCCATCGTTGCTCTGAAAACCTTACGCCCATCCCGAGTCGATCTTTATGCTGGACTTCCTCTTGTACTTCGCTTTTTGGCATTGGCTCTTTTAATCATCGCCCTGGCCCGCCCGCAGGAAGGGCACAAGAGCACGGAAATTCTTTCTATCGGGGTCGACATCATTCTGGCATTGGATACCTCAGGAAGCATGCGGGCTCTGGACTTTATTGAAGATGAAAAACGCATCACCCGGCTCGCTGTAGTAAAAGGGGTGGTCTCCAAATTTATCGACAATCGGCCCAACGACCGGATCGGAATGGTGGTATTTGGGGAGCAGGCCTACACCCAATGCCCGTTAACGTTGGATCAGGACATCCTGCAATCATTTCTTAGTAAGCTGGAAATTGGTATGGCTGGTGACTCCACAGCCATTGGTTCGGCAATAGGTATCGCAGTAAAACGACTCAAGGATCTGGAATCAAAATCCAAAGTCATCATTCTGTTGACCGATGGCAGGAACAATGCCGGGTCCCTGCCCCCTCTTCAGGCCGCCCAGACAGCCAAAACCTTCGGAATAAAAATCTACACCATTGGAGTGGGCACCAAAGGCAAGGCACCTTTTTTGGTCAACTCTATTTTTGGCCAACGCTACGTCTATCAGCAAGTGGATATCGATGAAAATACGCTTAAGAAAATAGCCCAAGTTACCGGCGGCGAATATTTCCGGGCTACCGACCTGGAGTCCTTGAAAAACATTTATAACCAGATAGATGAAATGGAAAAGTCGGAAGTCAAAGTGATCGACCACTCGGAATACAAGGAACTTTTCTCTTATTTTCTGGTACCGGGACTCCTGTTTCTTTTACTGGAAATCGGTCTTTCCAATTCCCTTTTGAGGAGGATTCCTTAAATTATGCGATTTGGCGAGCCTGTTTATTTTCATTTATTGTGGGGCCTGATCCCATTGATCATTTTCATGTTGTGGGGTATGAAAAAGAAACAGCTACTCACCATCAAATTCTGCGGTAACTCTTTGCTTTCCAGACTGATAAATCCTGGAGTGAAAAAATGGCATCATACCCGAACCATTTTTGTTTTTCTAGCAGTCTTGTTCCTCTTATTGGCAATCACTCGTCCACGTTGGGGCTATCATTGGGAAGACCTGCATCAGCGAGGAGTCGATGTCATCGTCGCCCTGGATGTTTCCAACAGCATGCTGGCAGAAGACATTAAACCCAACCGGCTTGAGAGGGCCAAACGAAAAATCTCCGATCTTCTTAACATGTTGGAGGGGGATCGAATCGGACTGATAGCCTTTGCCGGAACCGCCTTCGTCCAGTGTCCTCTGACTCTCGATTATAGTGCCGCCAGAATATTTCTTTCCGCCATTGACACGCAATTGATCCCTGTGCAGGGAACTGCCATCGGCAATGCCATCGAGACCTCCGTGAAAGCGTTTCGCACTCAAGATAAAAAATCCAAAGCCCTGATTTTGATAACTGATGGGGAAGATCAAACAGGAAATGCCCTTTCAGCCGCAAAGTCAGCGAGAAGCCAGGGCGTAAAAATATATACGATCGGAATCGGGGGAGAAATTGGTGCCCCCTTGCCTAATCCATCTGCCAAGGGGGGATTTAGGAAAAATCAGCAAGGAGAAGTCATCCTCTCAAAACTGGATGAGATTACATTGCAAAAGATAGCCCTGGCAACAGGAGGTAGTTACGTTCGCTCGGTCACCGGGGATATCGATCTAAAAACCATTTATAAAGGCCAAATCAAAAAACATATCGAGAAAAAAGAACTGAAGTCCGAGCGTCGCAAAATCTGGCAGGAGCGTTTCCAATGGTTCATTTTTGTAGCATTATTTTGCCTGGTCATAGAGGCCTGTTTGGCTGAAAAAAAACCCTTGTCTGACCGATAATTTTAACCTGCATTCCCCTACCTAATTTTGGTAAAATATCAATAGATTCAGTGCAGTTTCTGGTTGCCCTCACCGTGACAACCAACCTTCACAGTTTTATCCATTAGAGTAATCAGCAACTGTTAGTTCTGTATTAACAAATACGAAAGGAAGAAATAATGCAAGATTCACTTAGAACCATGAGCGTAGATGCCGTAGCCGCAGAGCAACAGCGGTTCATGGTGCGTGTCTATAACTGGATGACTGCCGGACTGGCGATAACCGGTTTCATGGCCTTTTATGTTTCCAACAATGAAACAATAATGAGCATCATATTTGGCAATCCCATTATGCCGATTGTTCTCATGATTGCTCAGATCGGGCTGGTTTTCTGGCTGGCTTCAAGAGTCATGCAAATGAGCGTGAGTCAGGCGACGGGTGTTTTCATGCTCTATGCGGGCCTGACCGGCGTTACTTTTTCTTTTATTTTTGTGGTTTATACCTCCGCATCCATTACCTCCACGTTCCTGGTCACAGCAGGTACTTTTGGCGCCATGAGCCTGTATGGTTATACAACCAAAAAAGACCTGACCTCATGGGGAAGCTTTCTGTTTATGGGCCTTATTGGAATCATCATAGCTTCAGTGGTGAATATGTTCATGCAAAGTAACATGATGCATATGATCATCACCTATGCCGGGGTGCTCATCTTTGTGGGCCTGACCGCCTACGACACGCAGAAGATAAAAGAGATGAACATTCTCGGAAATGAAGGCACCGATGAAGATACTAAAGAAGCTATCCGTGGAGCCCTAACCCTGTACCTGGACTTCATCAACCTGTTCCTCATGCTTCTGAGGCTGATGGGAGACAGAAGGTAAGTTGAAAGCCTATCATTTCAATTTGGACAGTTCCCGGCTCCCTGGGGCCGGGAACACCCCAGTTTCTACAATCAGGGTTTGCATTCTTCAAGCCATGACCTCCGCCATCTTTATTCTTATATTATCCCTTCCCTTGACCGGGTTTGCGGAATCGGTGGACTCTAAAATTCAAGAAGGCATCTCCCAGTATCATGAAGGGAAATTTAAGGATGCCGGACAAAGTTTCTCTTCAGCGCGCGTAGATCGCCCTGACGATTCACGCATACCCTATAACCAGGGAAATGCTCAGTATAAGGAAGGACGTTTTCCGGAAGCGCTGCAAGCTTTCACTCATTCTTCTTTAGACGAAAAGAATCGGGACAACAGGAAAAATTCAATCTACAACACCGGCAATACCCTGGTAAAACTAGGAAAACTAAAAGAAGCCGAGTCGGCCTATAAAAAAGTGCTGCGCCTAGACCCTGGGGATATGGATGCTAAATTTAATCTGGAATATGTCCGCAAACAATTAAAAAAGGAAGAAGATCAAAAACAGGATTCTGATCAGGGCAAACAGAAAAACGAAGAGCAACAAGCCGACAACGAACATTCTCCGCCGGAAAAGAATGATGCCGGAAAAAATGATCCAGAAACCTCCGAACAACCTGGAGAACGGGAACCCGGAATGGAGGATGAAATCTCTGAGAAAGAAGCAGAACGGATGCTGGAAAGACTCACCGAAGATTTAAAAAGCATCAGCCGCATGCAGGCCGGAAAAACAAAATCTTCATATCAGGGGAATGACTGGTAAAAATGAAAATGTTTTCAGGCAAAATTAAAAAGATAGTTTGCCTTTTCCTATTTCTCGCGCTGAACCCCGTTTCTCAAAGTTTTGGACAGGATATTTCCGTAACGGCAACGGTAGACAAAAACCGTTTGACCCTGGAGGATGTCCTGCAACTCTCCATCATCATTCAGGGAACCCAGAACACACCTCCCCCCGAACTGTCTTCTTTGCCAGATTTCAGGGTGGTTTCCGCAGGCACTTCCTCATCCACCCAGTACATCAATACCCAGCGCAGTGTTTCCATCACCTACAATTACCGGCTGACTCCCATGAACACGGGGACATTTGTCATTGGACCAGCACGGGTGCGGGCAAACGGAAAAACTTACTCCACCCAGCCCATAACGATTGCAGTGCAAAAGCCTTCAAACCGAGAAACCGCCGGAAACAGAACTGCATTTGTTGTTACCACCTTATCCAGTAATAAAGCCTATGTTGGAGAACAACTGGTTTATACCTTCCGCGTGTTTCATCGCATTGACGCTAAAAACCTGAATTTAAGCCTGCCTTTCGATAAAACCCGGTTTCATAAAGAAGAACTGGGAGAACCAAAATCATATAATAAAATTATTAACGGACTTCAGTACCATGTGCAGGAATTATCACTAGCACTTTTTCCTTTGAAAAAAGGACAGTATGAAATTCCCTCCAGCATAATTGAGCTGGACCTTATCCACAGTACACAAAACCGTTCCAGCCGGGACCCCTTCAGCCAGTTTTTCGGCCGACGCACTCGGGCCGAGCATAAGGTTCTACGGTCTCAACCCCTTTCCATCGAGGTTCTACCTCTACCTGATGGAGCGCCTGAAGGATTTGAAAATATAATCGGTCAATTTAATATTTCCGCAGAACTTGGAAAAAACGACCTTGAAGTAGGAGACACCACCACCCTGACGCTGACCGTTTCGGGAAAGGGTAATGTTCGGGATATTTCCTTCGAGGAACCGGCCTTAAAAGGCTATTTTAAAATCTATCCTGACAAGCCCGAGTTTCACCAAACCATTCGTAACAACGAAATTATGGGAGAAAAAGTTTTCAAATTTGCCTTGGTGCCTCTGGAGGCAGGAAGTAGAACCCTGCCAAAATTTTCACTGCCCTTTTTTGATCCAGGAAAAGCCCAATACCGTGTCGCTCAAACACCACCCATTCCTTTAAACATAAAACCTTCTGCAACAAAAGAAAAACTCAATCTGGTGCAGTCCAGACAACAAGACGCGCAGGCACCTGAAATTGAAATTCTTGGCAGAGATATTTTCCCCATCTACACTGAACTGGATAAATTTCAAAATGCCCGTTCTCATTCATCGGCATTCCTGGGAATAAGTTTTGGATCGCCTGTGATTCTCTTCATTCTGTCGGCATTTATAATTAAACAACAGAAACGGATGAAATATGATGTGGCTTTTTATCGACGTCGAAACGCCTATAAAAACGCAAACCAGCGCTTAAAAAAAATGTCAGCGCTGGAGCATTCCGGCCTATCCGCGCCCAAAGAGTTTGGCCGGGAGTTGTCGGAAATTCTGCGGGAATACATCGGTAATAAGTTGAACCTGCAAGGAAAAGCTATCACCGCTGAGGAAGTGGAGATCCGGCTAAAAGAAGCGGACTATGAATCTGCCGAAGTGACCCGAAAACTTCTCGAAAGATGCGAAACCCTTCAGTTTGCTCCGACAACCCGTGGTAGCACAAAGGAACTACTTGGAGAATCTGAAAACCTGATCAAGCTGTTGGAGAAACAATCGTGAAATATTCCAATGGTTTTTCATTATTTTTATTTTTTGTATTAACAATCTTTACCAGCCTCCCCACGGATGCCTCCGAATATTTAAAGGAAATCGTTCGTGCCAATGACTTGTATTCCGAAAAACGTTATGCCCAGTCCGCTCAAGCTTATGAATCTTTAATCAACAAGGGCGTACGTAACGGATATTTGTATTACAACCTGGCTAACACTTATATACGTATGGGGAAAACAGGGCCCGCTGTTTTAAACTATATTCATGCCCGAAAATGGATTCCGCGCGATGAAAACCTGGAAGCCAATTTGAAATTTGCCATTCAACAAACTCAGGACAAAATAGAGCCCCCAGCACCCGGAACTCTAAGCACTCTTTTTTTCTGGAGCAACGATTTTAATTTAAACGAACTTATTTATCTCGCCATAGGCTTGAATTTCGTTTTCTGGGTCAGTCTGGCCCTGTGGCTGTATTTTCCTTCCCTGAAAATCATCCGTAACGCTCTTTTTTGTTTTCTTTTGCTTTCATTTTTTTCAATCGGAGTTAAACTTAAAAATGAATCCGATTTTAAACTGGGTGTGGTCCTGGTTAAAAGTGTCGAAGTGAAGTCCGGACGCGCTGAAGATGCGGTTACTTTATTCCAACTACACGAAGGCGCTCTGGTTACCGTCACCGACAAATATGAAAACTGGCTGGAAGTTCGTCTCAACGATGAGCAAAAGGGCTGGGTCCCCAAAAATTCCATGGGGACCTGACACCACCACGGAGCAGAAACAATGAGCGTTAAATTGCCTCGAACTGTAGGAGGTTGGGGAGCCATACGTTATTCGCTGAAAATGGCGAATCGGGCCGGAGGCTTGTGGCCCATGCTGAAGGCGCTGGCTTCCAAAAATAACTGCAAAAGTTGCGCACTGGGAATGGGTGGACAAAAAGGCGGAATGCGTGATGAAAAAGGCCATTTCCCCGCTGTCTGCAACAAGTCTTTCATGGTCCAGGCCGCAGATATGCAAGGGGCCATAGCCGAAGATTTTTTCAATCAATTCGATATTTCTACCCTTTCCAAATGGTCTCCTCGTGACCTGGAATTGAGCGGACGTTTGACCCAGCCCGTTCTTTGTGAACCCGGAGATTCCCACTACCGTCCTATTTCCTGGTCAGAAGCCATGAACCGGGTGGTCGACAAACTCAAAACAACTTCAGCATACAGGTCTTTCTTTTATGCCAGTGGGCGTTCTTCCAATGAAGCAGGTTTTCTTCTGCAACTGTTTGCCAGAATTTATGGAACCAACAACGTCAACAACTGTTCCTTTTTCTGCCATCAGGCTTCTGGAGTCGGACTGAGCCAGAGCCTGGGAACAAGTACCGCCACTATTGAACTGGATGACCTCGATCACACCGACCTGGTTTTTTTAATTGGATCCAACCCGGCTTCCAATCACCCCCGTTTCATGCGTATTCTCATGGATGTTCGCCGACGCGGGGGACAAGTGATCGTGATCAACCCAGCGAGGGAACGTGGCTTGGAAAATTTCAGTGTCCCTTCTGATGTACGGAGTCTGTTGTTCGGTTCAGAAATCGCCAGCCTTTACCTGCAACCCCATATAGGCGGAGACATCCCCCTGTTCAAAGCTATCGCAAAATCCCTCCTGGTGGATAAAGGTTGCCTGGACCAAAACTTTATCGCCAACCACACACGAAACTTTGCTGAAGTCGAGAAAGATATCAAAGCTGAGTCTTGGGAAACTTTAGAATCTGCTTCCGGCATATCACGGGAGGAAATTGAAAAAACCGCACGAATTTATTCCAGGAGCAAAAACACCGTGTTTGTCTGGGCTATGGGAATTACCCACCATGCTTTTGGTGTGGACAATGTACAGGCCATTGTCAACTTGGCACTCATGCGGGGAATGGTGGGGAAAAAACATGCCGGGCTCTTGCCCTTGAGAGGACATAGCAATGTACAGGGAATTGGCTCGATGGGTTTCACCCCGCAATTGAAAAAGGCGGTGTTAGACAACCTCGAATCTAAATTTCCGGTGAGCCTGCCTACCAAACCGGGTCTCGACACCTTGGGATGCGTGGAAGCTGCCAACAACGGGGAATTTGATTTTGCCTGGAACCTTGGAGGTAATTTATATGGCTCCAATCCAGATTCCCGGTTCGCCCAGACAGCCCTTGCCAAAATTGGTTTCAGTCTTTTTCTCAATACCACCTTGAATCAGGGACATTTTCTCGGGCGGGGCCAAACCAGCCTCATTCTTCCCGTTGTAGCCCGGGATGAAGAACCGGAACCCACCACGCAGGAAAGCATGTTCAGCTATATTAGGCTCAGTGACGGAGGCTTGCAACGCTATTCGGGACCCAGGAGTGAGGTAAAAATAATCGCGGAAATTGCCCAACGTGTTCTGGAGGATTCCCCGCTCCCCTGGAAGTCCTTAAGCGAAACGGGAAATATACGGGAAATCATCGGTGCGATCATCCCAGGGTTCGAGCAATTAAAGAATATTGATCGTACAGGAAAAGAATTCCATATTGATGGAAGAATTCTGCATGCCCCAAATTTTCCCAGTCCTAAGGGCAAAGCCAGTTTTAAAGTCTGTCCCATTCCTGCCGTTAGGGGGAACAAGGAAAACAGCTTTATTTTGATGACGGTTCGCTCGGAGGGTCAATTCAACACCGTAGTTTATGAACCAGACGACCGATATCGTGGTGTCTCTTCCCGCAATGTCGTTTTAATAAACGAAGAAGATATAAAAAGAATCGGATCTAAAGAGGGCGACCTGGTAACGGTCAAAAATGATACGGGGATTATGGCCGGGCAAAAATTACAGGCTTATCCCATTAAACAGGGAAATATCATGATGTATTATCCTGAAAGCAACGTTTTGGTACCGCGCCAGTTTGATCCTCAATCGAAAACCCCTTCTTTCAAATCTATCGAAGTATTTTTGGAAAAACAGCTATGAAATCAAGCCGCACTCCCCATTTCCGTTTATTGCCGTTTATTTTGTCGGCCCTTTTTCTTATAACAGCGGAAAAATCCTTGGCTGGAAATTCCTTTGTTAAAAAAATCCGCGTTACGGGCAATACCCTCATCGACCCTTATTTTGTAGATGGGTATCTTGATTTGGGAAACGGATTAAACATGACCCCGGAAATCATGGACCTGGTCGCAAGTGAATTAAAAGCCAACTACAATTATCACGGGTATCCCAATATTGGCGCCTATTCAAAACTTAAAGTTAAAAACGGAGTCATGACAATTAAAGTCGATGAAAAGGATGAATACCGCTGGGGCAGGCCCCGTGCTGAAAGAGCTGTACTCAAACAGGCTTTTCTGTATGACATAAACCTCAAGGATTTCAAGAAACAGGAAATCATTGAAACCCTGGTGAAGGGCTACCAAAAACAAAGAACAATTGAGGAATTAGTGGCTAAATTCCTGTTGCAAAAACAAATAAATCTCATCGCAGAAATTAATTCCCAAAGGATCACCGCGTTGCGGGAACAGGTTTTTGATAAGGTCAGAGAGTTTCAATCGATAAAGAAAAACCTCGAAGAGCAGGAAACCAGAAGAATTGAGGAAATGAGGAGTCGGATACAATCCGGCAGGCTTAAAAAATTTACTGACTTGGCTACTGAAGACCAGGAAATGGACGAATACACCGATCTGGATGCGTTTTTAGATAACGCAATGTTTGAAGAATCGCTGAATCCCGGACTTTAGCCCTGGATTTAACTTAACGCGGAAAGGAACCCCTGCATCTGGGCTTTTTTCTTGATATCCCCTTCCCTGTAAACCGCAATCACTTTTTCTACAACACCTTTTAATTTTCTGTCCTGCATCATAAACATAAAGTCTTCATATGGGCGGGACAGTTCTGTAGACTTTTCCATATCAGGGACCAGTTTCCTGTATACCGGGCCTTTACCGGTTAATAGCCAATAAATATTTAAATCAGTATAGTTTGATAAATTTGACAAAGTGGTAGCCGAGGGCAAAGACTTATCATTCTCCAAATCCGAAAGCGAACCCTGTGAAACTTTAATCAAGCGGGACAATTGCATCAGCTTTAATGGAACAGACTTCCTCCATGCTCTCAATCGTTTTCCGGTGGTTTTCTGATTTTCAATTTGTCTACTCATTATTAACGAGCCTCCCGGTTAGAAAAATTCTGCCCCCCACATTTGAGGGGTAATCCTGCGGCCGAAACAAAAAAGACCTCAAAAGCGAGATCTATGCATTGGCACTTCACCATCAGGAGCAGTATCAATCTGGTAGCCTTCTTTTTGGAGTTTTACTTCCAAGGCCGCTAATAGCTCCTTATCATCGTCGACTAAAAGGATTCGGTGATTCATTTTTTTCCTGGTTTACAAAAAGTTAGTAACCGA
>ENA-ORDI01001007-ORDI01001007.1-marine-metagenome-genome-assembly--contig:-NODE-1007-length-16576-cov-3.582763_pt1 | contig 16576 bp, 16 predicted proteins | sample MGYA00248628_ERZ508525 | MGnify/ENA primary metagenome ERZ508525 (study PRJEB26195, sample SAMN05422138) | marine metagenome | isolation source: East of Porto Seguro, South Atlantic Ocean | place... | reverse complement strand
TTCAAGCAGAAGACGGCATACGAGATGGAACTGTGACTGGAGTTCAGACGTGTGCTCTTCCGATCTAATGATACGGCGACCACCGAGATCTACACTCTTTTCCTCCAGGTGGTGCTTCCTTTCATCATGGTTACACTTGGCATGGCTCTGGAATTAATAAAACAAGTTTAAATAGAAGAGCTATAGTTTCTCATTGTATTCCATCTAATGCTAAATTCCATTCAACCAACATAGGTGGTACAGGTAAGATTTACAAACGCTATAAAAAGCTTAATACCAATGAAATGGATGAGTCCTTTTTTCCTATTCTTTGGAATAAGGAAGGCTATCAAACATTCAATTAATTTTAATTAGGTAAAAATCAGTATGAGTAGTAATTTCCTACCATCAACCACGAGGAATGTTGATCAAAAATATTTTGTTTATTTTGAAAATATTTGCTACCAAGAAGAATTGGGTTTTTGTAGGAACAGTTCTTCCTCTGGAGTTGAAGTGCGGCCCAAGATTTTGTTGCGGTGAGGATAACGCCCGAATTTTTTAATTACGTAAGTATGATCATCCCACGCTTTTTTTATATCAATGAATTGGGGGTGATTTTTGAGGTAAGTACCGCATAAATTCTGGGCATATACATGATCACTAATGTCTTCACTGTGCAACAAAGGCAAAAGCATAAAATTTTTTTGATCAAGATTAATGTCTTCCAGATATCCCCGGTCCACAGCTTCGTTGGTAATTAGGCGCGCTTTGTAATCTTGCGCAAAGGCTTGTTTGTCGTCACGGAACAAATTGCGAGAGAATTGGTCGAGCAATATAATCAAAGCCACACAGGATTCTGGATCATCCTGCCAATCCTCATATTGGTTATCAATGGCCTTTTCATAATCACTCATGAAGCGATTGCGTATTTTTTGATCAAAATCTTTACTGCGTTTAAACAGGTCCTCAAGGGATGACTCCACGAACCAAAAATCCAAGATGGCCTTTACACTTTCTTTCATGGCATCCTTATACTATACGCTTGGTTGATGACAACTTCCCTTTCTAAACTCAATAAAAAAATTATTTCTTGTACCCGGTGCGCACGGTTGGTGGAATTTCGTGGCAAGATTGCTGTCGAAAAAAGAAAGCAATATATTAATGAAGAATATTGGGGCAAGCCCATCACGGGATACGGGGATCCGGATGCTCAGTTGTTAATGGTCGGTTTAGCTCCTGCGGCGCACGGCGGCAATAGAACGGGGAGAGTTTTTACAGGGGATCAATCATCCGATTTTCTCTTTAAATGCCTATTTGCTGCGGGATTATCCAATCAACCGAGTTCAGTTCACAGAGATGATGGCTTAATTTTACACAATACATATTTAACCGCCGCCCTAAAGTGCGTACCGCCTGGCGATAAACCGACACCGATTGAACTGCGAACATGCTTTTCCTTTTTTGAAAAAGAAATTCATCACTTATGTCAGGTGAACACCATCGTCGCTCTGGGGAAAATCGCTTTTGATGCATGTCTTAATTTTTATAAGGAAAATTATCCCATAAAAAATAAAGATTATGTGTTCTCGCATGGCGGAAAATTTCGATTACCGGATAATAAGGTTCTTGTCGGAAGTTATCATCCTAGTCCACGCAATGTTAATACCGGGCGCATTAGTGTTGATAAGATGGTTTCTTTGTTGAGTGAGGTCAAAAAAATTATAAAGAGTAAGCAATGGTAATCTGGAGAAAGTCTTCTCTTGATAAGATTAATTATGAATTAATGGGACAACAATCCTTTTTTGGAAGAGATAATCTTTCTTTCAAAACAGTAAACCTTCCGCGTTCACAACGGTATGATAATTTATGCAATAAATTTAGATTAAGAATACTTGTAAGCAATTTGCATCTTTCTTTGCCCATTATTATTCTCAACAACATATGAGAGAATTTTTTTCTTTTGACCCTAAATTGCTTTTTTATGGTTTTGCGATTATTTTTTTCGCAAGTTTTGGCCAAACATTTTTTATTTCTATCTTCAATGTGGAAATCAGAGACTTTTATCGGCTCTCGGACGGTCAATTTGGTCTAGTTTACGCTTTAGGCACCGTTTCTAGTTCTCTGATATTGGTCGGTTTTGCTAAACTGATAGATCACATAGATTTGCGTATTTATTCCTTTATTATTTCTATGGGACTTGCGATTGCTTGTTTGGGTGTGTACATCTTATATAATTCAGTTGTCTTTCTTTTTTTTATTATTTTTGCCTTACGTTTTTTTGGACAAGGGGCCATGTCCCATGCAGGAGAAACAACCATGGCCCGTTATTTTGGAAAAAATAGAGGCAAAGCCATATCAGTCGGTACATTTGGAGGCATGATAGGTGTAATGATTTTGCCTCTTATAGTGGTATATCTTACTAAAATTATAGGATGGCAACATGTTTGGTTGGTTGCTAGTTTCAGCATTTTAATATTTTTTTTACCCCTGCTTTTTTTGTCTCTGCAAGATCAAAACATCAGGCACTCTAATTTTACTGAATCCATTAAAGATAATGAGGAAAGCAAAAGGTGGAAAACAAGAGAGGTTGTTGTTGATAAAAAATTCTATGTTTACCTGCCTCTCTCGATTGCGACTTCCTTTATTAGTACGGGCTTAACCTTTCACCAAATATTTATTATTAATCAGAAAGGATGGACCATGGACATGCTCGGGAGCAGTTATGTTTTTTTGGGCATTTTTTCTATTATAGGCTTAATTTTTGGGGGTCCCATTATTGATAAATATAACACTAAAAAAATTATCCTGTTTGCCCTTTTGCCCCTTTTCCTCGGGGTGCTGACATTAATATTTTTTGATAGTTATTATTCCATGCTTGTTTACATGTCTTTGTTGGGACTTAATTTAGGTATTACCGCTCCTTTTATTGGATCATTATGGGCGGAGTTATACGGATTGGAGAGTCTTGGAAGTGTGAAGGCATTATTACATGCTTGCGGTGTTTTTGCGAGCGCCCTTTCCCCGGTAATTTTTGGCTATATTATTGATGCGGGGTTTGGAATTGTTGCAATTAGCGTGATCAGTTTGGTAATAATAATTGTTTCCACTTCCTTGCCCATTTTTTATAAGCACATAGAATGAAAAATAAAATCAATGATAGCATTAGTTTTTTATTGGCTGAGTATAAGCGCCTGAAATTAAAGGAACAAAACAAAACAATTTCAAAAGAAGAAAAAGAAGCTTTGAAAAAGATCGCATCTTTTATAGGTAAGCCGAATGACTAAGAATATAGAGCAACGTTATAAGGATTTTGTTACCAATAATTTTATTTCATATGATGTAAAACAAATTGAAGTATTAAAGAGTATTGATGAGGAGTGGCGACAAAGAAAAAAAATTAATTTTTTTTCGAAATTAAAAAAATACCAAGGCGCATATGTTTATGGATCGGTAGGTATTGGGAAAACATTTATCTTGAATCTGTTCCTACAAAATGTTTCCGTAGGAATAAAATATCATTTTAATCACCTCATGATCAATATTCATGCATACATTAATAATGCCAAAGACAAAGGAACTGCGCTTGATAAATATATTAGAGATATTTCAAAAAGATACAAAATTATTTTTTTAGATGAATTACATATTTTTAATATTGTAGATGCGTTATTGATAAAGAAAATTTTTTTACTTTTTCAAAAATATAAAATTTTTATTTTAGTGTCATCCAATTTTCATCCTAGCGAATTATATAAAGATGGATTGCAGCGTTATGATTTTATTCCTTTTATACAATTGATTGAAGAAAATTTTAGAGTTTTACATCTGGATCAGATGCAGGATTACCGGCGCCAAATGCTTAACCAGTCTAAAACATATTTTACACCCATCAACCCTACAACTCGTTTGGAATTTAACAAGCTTTTTGAGCGTTTTGTAGATTCCAGTCAAATCCATATTAGAAAAATACAAACTAAAAGCAGGGCCATTAGATTTGAAAAATGCACGTCCAATATTGCCTATTGCACCTTTAAGGAATTATGCGAAGCAAATTTAGCACACGAAGATTATGGCAACATAGCAAGAGCATTCAGTCTTATTTTTGTTGATTCTATTCCTCAATTTACTGATTCTGAATCAGATCAATGCAGAAGATTTATCAGTCTAATTGATATGCTGTATGATGAACAGCGCTCTGTAGTAATTTTGGCACAATTTCCTATTAATCAATTATGTCAGATAAATAAATTGTCCAAAGAGTTTGAGCGTACGGCAAGTCGGCTGTATGAAATGACAATAATAACTCAAAAAAAATGAAAAAAAAATTAGTTTATACTTTAGCGGGCCTTGTTGTTATTTTATCTTTTGCATATCTTGGAATTGGTTTTTATTTGGCCTACACTATATTGCGCATTGATCCTACTTGTGGACTCCATGAAGGATCCTTGCCTAATAATTGGTCCACTAAAGTGGATCATCACGAATATTCTATATTGGCACAGAGTGAGCTTAGAAAAAATTTTCCAGTTGAAGATTATCACTTAGAAGATTGGCAAGAAGTGTATTTTCCTTCTAGAGATCAAGATATCAAAATTAGCGGATGGCTGTTTAATTATTTTCCTAATCGTCCCGTTGTTGTTGTTGTGCATGGTATATTTCCTAATGGAAAATGCAAACCTGAGTCGAATTTAATTGCAAGTTTGTTGATTAAAAATGAAATTAATGCCCTGACAATTGATCTACGCAACTATGGTCAAAGTGCAACAGTGAGTGAATATGAACATTTAGGTTTATCAGAGTATGCCGATGTCTTGGGAGCTTTTGATTTTTTACAAAAAGTGGGTTTTAAAAAAAATCAGATTGGCCTTCATGGCATATCTTTAGGGGGCACATCTGTTATTTTTGCAGCAGAAAAAGAACCAGCTATCCAAGCAGTCTGGCTTGACAGTTCTCTAGCAGAATTCAAGATGATTTTAAGAGATGAAATAGCAAGATATGGCATGCCTCATGATTTTGGTCCGGCCGTTAGCTTTGCTGGTAAAATATTAACAGGCATTGATCCAACAAAATTATCACCTGCCTTCGCCCTTACTTCTCAGCAGCATTATTTTTTTACACACGGAGACAAAGATTTACGAATTTTAAAACGTCATTTTGATTTTTTACAACAATATGCAAGCATTCATAAAATCAAGGCTGATTTCTGGCTTGCTGAAAATTCATACCACGTTGATGCAATGTTTAAGTATCCAGAAGAGTACAGCTTGAGAATGAAGGAATTTTTTGAAAGCAACTTAAGTAAATAAAAAAGCCGGACTCATCTTCACTAGTTTGGTACCTTGGCAGACACTTCTCCAGTTAAGAAAAAACTCCTATACATCATCCGGCGGGAATGAACGTAAAATATTCCTTGGCGTTCCTCCGAAGCTAAGAAAATGAGTTTATTATCCGGCTTGAAACCAAGTTAATGTGAAAGGGCTTAAATATCAATAGATAAGCTAATAAATGTTAAAGGAATTCCAATGTTTTCCTAATATTTACTAAAAAAAACTAATATATCCACAGGTTTTTCCACAGTTGTATATTCTGCAACAGATTTAATATTAAGTTTATTTTTTTTGTATTTCTGCAAAAAAAGGATAATTAAAAGGTATAATTATATATTAATTTTCCATTAAATGATTGATAATAGACCTTTATCCCCACATCTTAGTATCCACAAGAAAATATTAACTGCTGTCTTCTCTATTTTTCATCGCATCACAGGAATCGCACTTAGCATCGGTTCTGTTTTAATCGCAATATGGATTTTTTTAGTCGCTTTGGGGCCTCAATATTTCTTGTTCTTTGAAATTATCGCTGCAAGTATTGTTTTTAAAATCATTTTGTTCTTTTGGACCTTAGGTATTTTTTATCATATGTTTAACGGAGTCCGATATTTATTTTGGTCTTATGGATTGGGAATGGGTTTAAAAACAGTCTATAATTCTGGTTATCTCATATTATTGTTAACTGTGTTATCAACATTATTAGTGTGGATGCTGCAAATATGAAAAGTAATTATGCATCCAAGTGGATTTTGCAGAGAGTTACCGCACTCATTCTTATACCTTTGACTTTTTGGTTTATTTATCAATGCATTTCTTTTCAATCAATGAGTTATGGTGAAGTTATTTATTTTTTTCAGTCGTATATTAATAGTTTTTTATTTCTGATTATGATGACTGCGATGATGATACATGCAAAACTTGGCTGCGAGACTATTGTGCAAGATTATGTAACGTCAGCAAGTTTAATAAAAACAATTAAAATAATAATAAATTTTATTACACTAATGTCATTACTCTTATCGCTTTTTGCCATTGTATGGATAGGTATATTATAAAATGAAAAAAGCTTACAATATTATTGATCATCACTACGATGTAATTGTTGTTGGCGCAGGTGGTTCGGGATTGCGTGCCATATTGGGTGTTGCGGAGTCAGGTTTAAAAACAGCTTGTATTTCAAAAGTTTTTCCCACAAGAAGCCATACCGTTGCAGCGCAAGGAGGTATTGGTGCTGCGTTGGGTAACATGGGGGAAGATAATTGGCGCTGGCATATGTATGATACGGTAAAGGGCTCAGATTGGTTAGGAGATCAAGATGCGATTGAATACCTTTGTTTCAAAGCACCGGAAGCAGTTATTGAATTAGAAGAGTATGGAATGCCATTTAGTAGAACGGAAGATGGTAAAATTTATCAGCGCCCTTTTGGGGGCCATTTAACTAACAATGGTGAAGGAGTGCCGGCTATGCGCGCTTGTGCAGCTGCTGATAGAACAGGCCATGCTTTGCTCCATACCCTCTATCAGCAATCATTAAAACATAATGTGGAATTTTATATTGAATATTTTGTATTGGATTTATTGATGGATGATAACGGTAACTGTAAAGGAGTAGTGGCGTGGGGTCTAGAAGATGGAACAATGCATCGTTTTTTATCCCATCAAACAATTTTGGCAACAGGCGGATACGGAAGGGCATATTTTTCTTCAACGAGCGCACATATATGCACAGGAGATGGCAATGCCATGGCTCTTCGGCAAGATCTACCTTTATCAGATATGGAATTTATTCAATTTCATCCAACCGGTGTATACGGAGCTGGGGTTCTGATTACAGAAGGGGCAAGAGGTGAAGGAGGTTACTTAACGAATAGTGATGGAGAACGATTTATGGAGCGTTACGCCCCAAATGCGAAGGATCTAGCCTCTCGTGATGTTGTGAGCCGAGCTATAACAATAGAAATTAATGAGCAGAGAGGTTGCGGTCAAAATGCTGACCATGTTATGTTGCATCTAGAGCACATAGATGCCAATACTTTGCGCAAAAGATTACCTGGTATTTCTGAAACAGCAAAAATTTTTGCCGGAGTGGATTTAACAAAGGAACCCATTCCTGTTTTACCGACCGTTCATTATAACATGGGAGGCATTCCGACAAATTATCGTACCGAAGTTTTGCAACCTACTGCTGATAAACCTAAAAATGTTTGTGAAGGGCTTATGGCAGTAGGAGAAGCCGCTTGTGTTTCGGTGCATGGTGCTAATAGACTTGGAACTAATTCTCTTATTGATCTAGTTGTATTTGGAAAGACTGCTAGTATTACGGCTAAAGAAAAAGTAAAACCTAATTCACCAAATATTGCAATGAGTGGTAAAGCTACTGATGAGATTTTAGATCGTTTTGATAAAATTCGTCATCAAAAGGGAGATTTAAAAACAGGTGAAGTTCGTACGGTTATGCAGCATATTATGCAAAAAAAATGCGGTGTGTTTAGGACTCAAGAATTAATTAAAAGCGGAATAGAGGAATTTGATAAAGCGGAAAATTCTATGGAAAATATTAATATTCAAGACAAATCATTAATTTTTAATACTGATTTAACTGAGGCTCTGGAGTTATATAATTTAACGGCTCAATCCAAAGTTACTTTACATTCAGCTTTAAACCGTAAAGAAACCAGGGGTGCTCATGCAAGAGAGGATTATAGTGAAAGAGATGATGAAAACTGGCTTGTACATTCATTAGCGTGGTTAACTAAAAAGGGTGAAGTTAAGCTGGGTGCCCGACCTGTTCATATGAATACTTTGACAAATCATGTACAATCTATTCCTCCAAAAAAAAGAGTATATTAATTTATATGGTTAAGTTTACACTTCCAAAAAATTCAAAGATTCTTGAAGGTATTACGCATTTATCATCAACAACTGTAAAAGCACCAAAGAAATTAAAAATTTATCGCTGGGATCCGGATAAAAACAATAATCCTCGTCTTGATACATATGAAATTGATCAAAAAAAATGCGGACCCATGGTTCTTGATGCGTTGATAAAAATTAAGAATGAAATTGATACTACTTTGACATTTAGAAGATCCTGCAGAGAGGGTGTGTGCGGTTCATGTGCAATGAATATTGATGGCGTGAATACACTTGCATGCATAAAACCAATGAGTGAAGTAAAGAATGATATTAAAATTTATCCTTTACCACATATGCGTGTTGTGAAGGATCTTGTTCCAGACTTAACAGAAGCCTACAAGCAATTAGAATCAATTAAACCGTGGTTGCAGAGAGATGAAAATACACCCTCTATTTCAAACACCAACCCTATTGAGGAAAAAAAACAAGATCCAAAGGATAGAGCAAAACTTGATGGCAGCTGGGAGTGCGTACTGTGCTTTTGCTGTACTACATCATGTCCTAGTTATTGGTGGAATGGAGATAAATATCTTGGGCCTGCAGTTTTATTACAAGCTTCGCGTTGGATCAATGACAGTCGAGATGAAAAACGAAAAGAGCGACTAGAAGAAATTAATGACTCGTTAAAATTATATCGTTGCCATTCTATAATGAATTGCACTCGTTCGTGTCCCAAAGGCTTAAACCCTGCAAAAGCTATTGCTGATATTAAGAAGTCTATTGTTACAGAAAAATAATTCTTATATATAGAAGCAACATGAGAAAAAAAATTGCTCTCGTCGGAGCAGGAAATATTGGCGGAACTCTTGCACATTTGATTGGTTTAAAAGAATTAGGAGACATTATACTTATTGACGTAGCGGACGGTATGCCTCAAGGAAAGGCACTAGACCTTGTTCAATCCTCAACAATTGAATCTTTTAATGCTAGCATAAAAGGTTCCACGAATTATAAAGAGATGAAAAATGCCGATGTTGTTATTGTAACAGCAGGATTTCAGCGTCGACCAGGGATGACGCGTGATGATTTAGTAGAAAAAAACTCATCAATTGTCCAACAAGTAGGAAAAGGTATTAAAAAATATTGTCCTAAAGCATTTGTCATTTGTATCACTAATCCGCTGGATGCCATGGTGAGTATTTTACAAAAACACGCTGGTTTAAAAACAAACATGTGTGTGGGGATGGCCGGTGTACTGGATAGTGCTCGCCTAAAATATTTTTTATCTAATGAGTTTGGTGTTTCTGTTCAGGATGTAAATGCTTTTGTTTTAGGAGGACACGGTGACACAATGGTCCCTCTTATTCGTTACTCAACTGTATCAGGTATTCCAGTGCCAGAATTAATTAAACTTAAATGGACTACACAAAAAAAAATTGATGCTATTATTGAGAGAACACGTGACGGAGGCGGTGAAATTGGCCGCCTAATGAAAACCGCTTCGGCTTTTTATGCTCCTGCATCATCAGCTATCGCTATGGCAGAGTCGTATCTAAAAGATAATAAAAGGGTTTTACCTTGTGCGGCTTATCTTAACGGTGAGTATGGCGTTAAGGGTTTGTACGTTGGTGTTCCAGTAGTAATTGGCAAAAAGGGTGTTGAAAAAATTGTAGAATTAAAATTAAACTCAACAGAGAAAAAGCAATTCAATAATTCAGTGAAAGCAGTACGAAATTTAACCAATCTTGCAGCAAAATTAATTAAAAAAAATAAATAATAATGAATCTTCACGAGTACCAAGCAAAGGAACTCTTACGACAATTCAATCTCCCTTTACTAGTGGGTAAAGCCTACATAAATCAGTTAGATAATGTGGATGCTGACCTTGATAATTTGCAAGGACCTCCTTGGGTGGTAAAATCACAAATACATGCAGGCGGAAGAGGCGCGGGATATTTTAAAAATGCCTTTAATGATCAAGGAGGTGTTCAATTAGTGACAAAAAAATCAGATGTAACTTTAATCTCCCAATCCATGATGGGCAATATTTTGATCACAAAACAAACAGGAGATGAGGGTAAAAAAGTTAACCGTATTTTTATTGAAGAAGGATGCCAGGTAGATAGAGAATTTTATTTAAGTCTGTTAATTGACCGTAACTCGTCCCAGCTGATGATGATGATTTCATCAGCAGGCGGTATGGATATAGAAGATGTTGCCAGAACACATCCAGAGAAAATTCATAATATTTATTTTCCTGATTTACAAAAAATCACACTTCAAAATTCTTTAGAAAAAAAATTAGAAATCAATTCCAATCAATTTAATCAGCTTTTTGACATTACAAAAAAATTAGTCAAAGCTTTTGTTTCTTTAGATGCCTCAACTATTGAAATAAATCCTTTGGTTCTTAATAAAGTAGGCGACTTTGTTCTACTAGATGCCAAACTCAGTCTAGATGATAACGCACTATTCCGTCATCCTGAGCTGGAAAGTCTTAAAGACATAACAGAGGAAAACCCATTAGAGTTGGAGGCTGCACAAAATAATATGAATTATGTAAAACTGGATGGTTCAATAGGCTGTATGGTTAATGGCGCTGGTTTAGCAATGGCCACAATGGATATTATTAAGCAGTTTGGCCAAGAACCAGCAAATTTCCTAGACCTAGGGGGAACAGCCAACAAAGATAGGGCAATCAAAGGATTTAAAATCATTCAATCTGATCCCAATGTAAAGTCAGTGTTAATCAATATTTTTGGTGGCATCATTCATTGTGATATGATCGCTAATGGCATTGTTTCTGCTATTAAAGAACTAGATTTTAAATTGCCTATTGTTGTTCGTTTTCAAGGAACCAATGCCTCTCAAGGAAGAGATATAATAAATAAGTCATTTTCTAATTTAACCTCAATTGACGATCTTACAAAAGCAGCACAAAAAGTTGTCGAGTTAGCAAAATAACAATGTCTATATTGATAAACAAAAATACGAAAGTAATTTGCCAAGGGTTTACAGGATCCCAAGGAACGTTTCACTCAGAGCAAGCAATTGCGTACGGAACCAAAATGGTTGGTGGAGTAACTCCAGGCAAAGGTGGGAAGATACATTTAAATCTACCAGTTTTTAATACAGTACATGAAGCAGTGGATGCAACTCAGGCCGATGCCACTGTGATTTATGTTCCAGCTAAATTTGCAACAAAGGCTATTCATGAAGCCTTAGATGCCAAAATAAAAATTATTACATGCATTACTGAAGGAATTCCAGTTTTGGATATGGTAGAAATAAAAAAAAGAATTATTAAACAGAAAATTTTTTTTATTGGCCCTAATTGTCCAGGTTTGGTAACACCAGAAGAGTGTAAAATAGGAATAATGCCAGGATTTATTCATAAAAAAGGAAAAATTGGAATAGTAAGCAGGTCTGGAACTCTTACTTACGAGGCTATTTGGCAAACATCCCAAGTAGGATTGGGTCAAACAACTTGTGTTGGCATCGGGGGCGATCCTGTCCAGGGCATGAATTTTATTGACTGTTTGGAATTGTTTTTGAAAGATGTTGAGACGGAAGGAATTTTAATGATAGGTGAAATTGGTGGAACTGCAGAAGAAGATGCGGCTGAATTTTTAGCACAATCATCGATTAAAAAACCTGTGTCAGCATTTATCGCTGGTTTGTCTGCTCCAAAAGGCAAAAGAATGGGTCATGCCGGAGCCATTATTTCTGGCAACAAGGGTACCGCCCAATCAAAAATTCATGCTTTGGTCAATGCAGGTGTTTCCGTTGCCCCTTCACCAGCTAAATTGGGTGAAACGATACTTAAAGCTATGCAAAAATCGAATAATTAAAATTTAATTATATAAATAGTATAGTGAAACAAGGGGTATATAGGTTATTTCATAATGAATGATAATTTTCTCAACAGTGCTAATGCACCATATGTTGCAGAACTTTTTTATAAATATAGTCAAGATCCAAACTCAGTAGATAGTAGCTGGGGAAATTTTTTTAATTCTCTAAATGAGAACGATTTATCAGTTCTTGACGACTTTGGAGGACCAGAATGGAAAAAAAGACCATCAAATATAATAGATGGAATTTCATTTGATAAAGCTACCAGACTAGTTCCAAATATTAAAGTTGATTCATTTAGAACATCAACATTAGATTCTATAAGAGCACTTCGTTTAATTAGAGCTTATCATATGAATGGACATCTAACTGCGAATCTTGATCCATTAAATCTAAGTAAAAAGGAATATCATCCAGAATTAGATTATAAGTCTTATGGATTAACAGATAATGATTTAGATAAAGAAATTTTTATAGATGGGAGCTTTGGTTTGGAAAGTGCCCCTCTTAATGAAATAATAAAAATTTTAATAGAAACTTATTCCTCATCTATTGGAGTGGAATTTTTATATATACAATCTCCAGATCAGAAACAATGGATACAAGAGCGTATTGAAGAAGTACGCAATAAAACAATTTTTACCCACGAAGGGAAAAAAGCAATTTATAATCGTTTAGTTGAATCAGAATTATTTGAACAATATTTAGATAAAAAATTTCTTGGAACAAAACGTTATGGAATTGAAGGTGGAGAATCCATGATTCCTGGAATAGAACAAATTGTAAAACAAGCCTGCCTTGCAAAAGTAGAAAATATTTTTATTGGAACAGCCCATCGTGGAAGATTGACATTATTATCTACTGTGTTGGGAATGCCGTATAAGAGCATTTTATCTAAGTTTCAAGGTTACCAAAATGATCCTAATGAAGTTATGGGATCAGGAGATGTAAAATATCATTTAGGTGTTTCTAGTGATAGAGAATTTGAAGGAAAAAAAATACATATCTCTCTTGTTCCTAATCCTTCTCATTTAGAGGCTGTTGATCCAGTTGTTATAGGAAAAGTTAGGGCAAAACAAACACAACTAAAAGATAAAACTAATGATAAGGTTTTTGGTCTTCTAATTCATGGTGATGCCGCAATGGCTGGACAAGGAATAGTTGCTGAAACATTTGCTATGTCGCAACTAGTAGGTTTTCGAACTGGAGGAACTATTCATTTTGTAATTAATAATCAAATCGGATTTACAACAATGCCACAATATGGACGTTCAGCCCCTTATTGTACAGAGATAGCCAAAATGGTTCAGGCGCCTATTTTCCATGTTAATGGAGATGATCCAGAAGCTGTAGTTCATGTTTGTCGCATAGCAACAGAGTTCAGAAATAAATTTAAAGTAGATGTAGTCGTAGATATGTTCTGTTATCGTCGTTCAGGTCACAATGAAGCAGATGAGCCATCTTTTACCCAACCTTTAATGTATCAAGCTATAAAAAAGCACCAATCAACAGTAAAAATATATGAAAAACAATTATTAGAAGAAAAAATTTTGACTAATGAAGAGTTAAAAAAAATACAAACTAATTTTAAAAAATTTCTTGATAAGGAATTTGAGTCCGCAAAATCATATAAACCTAACAAGGCAGATTGGCTTGAGGGAGATTGGACAGGCTTATCTACAGCATCATTTGATGCTAGAAAAGGGATTACCTCGGTTAAAGAAAATGAATTACTCGAGGTTGGTAGAGCAATATGTCAAATTCCTGCAGATTTTAATGCTCACAAAAAAATTAAAAAAATATATGAAGATAGACTAACATCTATTGAAGAAGGTAAAAATATTGATTGGGCTACAGCTGAGACTCTTGCTTTTGCTACTTTATTAAAAGAAGGTTATGGGGTTAGATTATCAGGACAAGACACTGGGCGAGGTACATTTAGTCAACGCCACGCTGTTCTATACGATCAAATTAATGAAAAAAGATTTGTTCCGTTAAGACACTTTATAAAACAACAAGGATATTTTGAAATAATTGATAGTTTTTTATCTGAATATGGAGTTTTGGGATTTGAATATGGTTATTCACAATCTGATCCAAACACACTTGTTGTTTGGGAAGCACAGTTTGGAGATTTTGCAAATGGAGCACAAACTATTATTGATCAATTCATTACTACTGGAGAGAGAAAATGGCTTCGAATGTCGGGTTTGACCTTACTTTTACCTCATGGTCATGAAGGCCAGGGTCCGGAACATACTAGTTCTCGTCTTGAGCGATTTTTACAAATGTGTGCTGAAGATAATATTCAAGTTGCAAACTGTACGAGCCCTGCAAACTATTTTCACATATTACGACGACAACTTCATCGTAATTTTAGAAAACCTTTAGTTATTTTAACACCCAAATCAACTTTGCGTCACAAAAACAATGTATCAAATAAAGATTATTTTATTAATGGATCAACTTTTCATAGAGTCCTTCGAAATGAAATAACAAAAGAAAAAGAAAAAGAAATAAACCGAATTATTATTTGTTCCGGTAAGTTATATTTTGAACTTCAAGATCATATTGAGCAATTACAAAAAGAAAATGTTTTTATTTTCAGATTAGAACAAATATACCCATTTCCTTACGATGTTTTTTCTAAGGAATTAAACCGATTTATTGATTGTGAAGTAATTTGGTGTCAGGAAGAGCCAAAAAATATGGGTGCCTATGGTTTTGTGAAAAGACGTATTGAAAGCGTGATGAAGCAAATTAACATGAAACAAGAAAAATTATTATATATAGGAAGAAGAGCTGCTGCTTCTCCTGCAACTGGTGTTTTTGATCGCCATTTAGCTAATCAAAAAAACATTCTGCGATTGGCCATAGAAGCAGAGAAACAAGAGATTTTAGATATGTGGAGTGGAGTTTCTCTTGTGAAATATCAACTCCCAATTGAATAAATTTCCTAAAGTGGTACATAAGGTTTAAATCTAAATGTCTGTTGAATTAATAGTCCCAATACTTGGCGAGTCCATTACAGAGGCAACTGTTACTAAATGGTTAAAAAAGATTGGAGAATCTTTCGAGGTCGATGAATCTTTGGTGGAAATTGAAACAGATAAAATAACCGTGGAAGTTCCAGCCCCAAGAGCAGGTGTGTTATCAGAAATTAAAGTAAAAGAAGGAAATGATGTAAATATCGGGGGTGTACTTGGTATCATTGGAGAATCTGATGGAGTGACTCCATCTAAAGAAAAAAAGCAATTACAAGAAGAAGTTGTTAAGGAAGAAAAAACAAAAACTAAACCAGATCAAAATAATCAGAATAATTTAAAAAAAGATTCTAAACTTTCTCCATCTGTAAAAAAAATACTTGAGGAAAATAATCTAGATTCAAGTAAAGTTAAATCTTCTCGTGAGGATGGAAGGTTAACTAAGGCTGATGTTATGGAACATTTAAAAAATCTATCCCAAAATAATAAAAAATCAACTGTGGAGAGAGAAAAAATTGTTCCCATGTCAAAAATTAGACGTACCATTGCCACCAGATTGAAAGAAGCACAGAATACCGCAGCCATTCTGACAACATTTAATGAAGTTGATATGTCTGAAATTATTAAAGTGCGAGAAGCAAAAAAAGAAGATTTTATGAAGCGTTACGATGTCAAACTTGGTTTTATGTCATTTTTTGTCAAAGCTAGTGTAATGGCACTACAGGAGTTTTCTGCTGTGAATGCAGAAATTCGAGATGATAACATTATTTACAAAAATCATTATGATATCGGGATAGCTGTTGGTACTGAAAAAGGTCTTGTTGTACCTGTTTTAAAAAATGCAGATAAAATGACATTTGGCGATATTGAAAAACAAATCAACGAATTAAGTTCGAGAGCAAAAAAAGGAACTTTAACAATGGATGATTTATCGGGCGGGACTTTTACCATTTCAAACGGTGGTGTTTATGGCTCAATGCTAAGCACACCCATCATTAATCGTCCTCAATCTGGCATATTAGGTATGCACAATATTTTAAAAAGAGCAGTAGTTGTGGAAGATGAAATTGTCATAAGACCTATGATGTATTTAGCATTTAGTTATGATCACCGAATTATTGATGGAAAAGAGAGCGTTGGTTTTTTAGTTAAGATTAAAGAGTTACTCGAAAATCCATCATCTATCATTTTAGGAATATAATGGCTGATTATGATTTAATCATTATTGGTGCAGGACCAGGAGGCTATGTTGCAGCAATCCGCGCTGCTCAATTGGGAATGAAAGTAGTATGTATTGAAAAAGAAGCAACATTAGGAGGAACTTGTCTAAATACAGGTTGTATTCCATCTAAAGCATTATTAAATTCATCTGAAAAATATATAGAATTTAAAACACATGCTGAAGAGCATGGCATTAAAGCTGGAAAAGTTGATTTAGATCTTTCTAAGTTAATGCAGCGCAAAGATAAAATTGTTAAACAACTTACTGTAGGGATTGGTTTTTTATTTAAAAAAAATAAAATTAAGATCGGAAGAGCGTCGTGTAGGGAAAGAGTGTAGATCTCGGTGGTC
>ENA-ORDI01001005-ORDI01001005.1-marine-metagenome-genome-assembly--contig:-NODE-1005-length-16597-cov-2.575726_pt1 | contig 16597 bp, 22 predicted proteins | sample MGYA00248628_ERZ508525 | MGnify/ENA primary metagenome ERZ508525 (study PRJEB26195, sample SAMN05422138) | marine metagenome | isolation source: East of Porto Seguro, South Atlantic Ocean | place... | reverse complement strand
GATGGACCTGTTCGAGCGCACCCGTAAGGAGGGCATAGACATCGCCGGCGACCAGTACCCCTACGCGGCGTCCAGCACCAGCCTGACCGGCGCACTCTTCCCGCGCTGGTCCCTGGACGGCGGCCGTCAGGCGACCCTTGGCCATATGGCCAACTCGGACATGCGCCAGCGCCTTTCAGGGGAGATCGACGCGCGGTACCCCGACTTCGGCGGGCCTGAAGCTACGGGCCTACCGGCTGGGTGCGCGGCTGTTCGGCACAGGTGTGGGTCTATCCCACCGGCGAGGCCGACACGCTGCACTTCCTGGCCGACAGCAACGCTGCGATCACCAAGGGGATCGTCGCGCTGGTGATTGCCGCCGTCCAGGATCGCCCTGCCCACGAAGTGGCGGCCATGGACGTGGCTGGCGCGCTCGAACCCTTCGATCTGAAAAACCAGCTTTCCAGCAACCGGACGCAAGGGGTGCCCAACATGATCGCGCTGGTTCAGGAACACGCACAAAGGATCGCCGCGCAATGACCCGCATGCTGTTCGCCATTGCCGGGGCCCTCGCGCTGGTCGCGTGCGGTTCGGCGCAGGATGGCTATTCCCCCTCCCCCGGCAGCGATTCGGGCGAGGGTTCCGCCGCCGGCGAGACCGCGCAGCAATTGCCCTTCGGCTTCAGGCTGTTCCCCGACGCGCGCGTGCTCAACAGTTTCCAGCAGGGGCTGACCGTCACCATTGGCTCCGACGCAAGCCAGCAGGAAATCGCCGCCTTCTACGAGAGCGAGCTGGAACGGCTCGGCTGGAGCGAGGTGTCGCAAAGGGGTGGCGAGGAAAGCGCGACCATCATGCTGGAAGGCCGCGACCCGACCCGGCCGGGCAAGGTGCTGGGCGTGGGGATCACCCGCAGCGGTGAAGGCGCGGACCAGACCGCGCTCAGCTTCATCGAATCCGATGTGCCGGTTGCCCCCGAGCCTCCGCCGGAAGAGCCGCTCGACCCGCTGGCGGAAGGCTAGCGCCCCGGCTCAGCGCCGATCGGTATAGTCGATCCGGATACGTACCCAGCTGCCGACCAGCGACTTGCCGCCACGCCGTGGCGGGCGTACGCGGAACTGCCATGCAGCGGCCAGGACGGCACGGTTGATCATCGATCCTTGCGGATATTCGCTGAGCGGTACGCAGTCGACCACACGGAATTCGGGCGCGGTCTTGCACGCGATCAGGCCCCAGCCCGGGCCGGATGCGGTGGAGAGATAGCCCGCCAGTTCGCTGTCGTCCGGCTCACGATACCAGCGCGCCGCGTACAGCGGCTGCCCGTCGGGCGCGGTGCCGACCACTTCGGAATCCGCGACGCCCGACCGCGAACCAGTGTCGACCGGCCCATACACCTGCTTGGGCGCAGCGGGCTGCGCCGGGCGCGGGGGGGCCTGGCGGGAAGGCAACTGGAACGGCGTCGGAATGACGGGCTGCGGCACCGGTTGGGTGGGCGCGATGTCCGGCTGCACCGCCTCGGGGCGCTCGATTTGCGGGTCCGAGGGCTCGGTGCGCTGCTCGAACTGCGGGGCGCTCTCGCTCGGCTTTTGCTCGGCCTGCTCGCTCTCATCCGGGGAATCGTCCTGCGCCTTCAGGTCGACCACGGTGAGGCTGCCCGGCGCCGCGTCCGGCTCGTCGTGAATGTTCAGGGTGAGCAGGACGATCAGCAGGATCGCCTCGATCAGCAGCGCGGCGATAAGCCCGACAACCCGTCGCCCGCGCTCGCTGCGTAAGGGCTCGAACAGCGGGTGATCGCGAAGGGACTGTGCTTGGGGCAACGGGCCTCGGGGGAAGGAGCCGGGCGGAAGTCGCAGGCCGGGGCGACTGGATAGGTTTCCTGCGCCGGAGGGGCAAGCGCGCAGGCTGCCCTGAATACACGTTATCGGCCCGCTCGGGTGTTCAGCCTAGATCATCAACCATCGGGCCGAATAGATTTCGCACCCAACATGAATGTGTCGATGATCGAATGCGGTGCACGAAACCACCACAGGAGAGCAGATTATTTTTTGACAGCAAAAAATCAGCAAGTTGCCTGCCCTAGCTAGAAGAATCACCTATTTCATTTCTCACCATAATCGCTACAAAAACCCCCGGTTATTAAGGGCGGGATATTACAGATGGCTTTTTGGTCGACAGATTACGATGATTTGGGACACTACGAAAATCCAGAAGGGGACTGTGTTCACCTTGTCAAACGGCACAGGGTGCGATTTTGGGTGGATTTAGGCTGGGATGATGTCAGCACTGTCACGAGTGGGCCGTGCAAAACTACGCAGGGGGTAGATCTGGTCGGTTTACCACAGGATTACAGACTGGTTGCGACCCACTTCGCACGAGAAGCGATCGCTGGGCGAGTAAAGCCTTAAGCCCCCGCGCTCTCGCGCACCACGGCTTCGCCCGCTTCGCGCTGGCGTTTGAGTTCCGCCTTCAGCTTGGCCGGGTCCTGCGGCCAGACGAAGCCGAAGCTCACCCCACCCTCCTTGCCGATGGTCGCGTGGTGCAGCTTGTGCGCCTGCACCAGCCGCTTGGCGTAGCCGCGCTTGGGCACGTATTTGAAGTAGCGCTGGTGGACGAGCCCGTCGTGCACCAGCGTGTAGATGATCCCGTAGCCAAGAATGCCGAGCCCGATCCACGTCGCGGGCGGCCAGGCATAGTCACCCGCAACCAGCGGACTGCCGAGCATGAACATCGAAATGCTCATCCCAGCGCCGACCACGCCATACAGGTCGTTCTTCTCGAAGCGGTTATTATGCGGTTCGTGATGGTCGCGGTGCCAGCCCCAGCCCCAGCCGTGCATGATGTACTTGTGGCTCGCCCACGCGACCCATTCCATGAAGGCGATGGTCGCGATGACGATTGCGATGGGGATCAGCACCTGCATGGGACCGATGTAGTCCAGCATTTATCGAAATGCGAGCGCGAGGCTCACTCCTCCGGATCGATCAACCGAGCGCGCGGCTGTCCGCCGCTGACTTCCACCGCCCAGGTGCGCTTGGGTTCGATCGTGCTCACGAAGATCGGCAGACCGCCAGCGAACACTGAAAACACGTGAATCTCGGTCGGCACGGGGTCGAGAATGTGGACGATCCCCACGGCTGCGGGTGTCTTCCCGTCAGCGCCGCCCTGCGCCGTCGGCAGATCGATGCAGCTTTTCGAGAATGCGCGCTGGTCCACCACTTCACCGCCGCGAACCTCGTACCGGTAATGGCCACCCAGCGGCATGGCGGAGAGCGTTTCCTGCGGTGTCAGCCAGTAGACATAGACGCTGCCGTCCCCCTTCCCGGTGGGCATGACCACCGAGTTGAACGGCTTGGCGCTGCACCGGGCGACGTCCTTGGGAAATGCAATCTGGCGCGCCTCCACAAGCGCGGACTGCGCCTGGTCGAGTGCAGGCGCATTGTCGGGGTGAAGAGTGCGCGCAGACACGCCATCTGCGGAATAATCGGCCGAATAGACCGGGAAGAACGCATCCGCGCCCTGCCGCCAATAGATGACGCGCAAACCGTCCCCGACCGGCTCGACGATCCACCCGCCGATCGTCCGAAGCCGATCCTCGGGCACGTCTTCCAGCATCGTGTCGGTCGTGTGCCACGCCGCCTGATCATACTGGTACAGCGTGAGCCCGCGAGTAAGAGCGCCTTGCAGCGCCTCGCGTTCCGCATCCGAAACCCCCGGCATTGCGGGCTCTTGAGCGGCTAGTGGTGAGAGCGTCGCTGCGAACAGAAGCACAGCCGCGAAAACGAACCGCATCATGCTCCCCCGGCTACAACCTATTCCGAAGGCGGGAAAAAGTGGCGGGCGATCTCTTCGCCGATGCGTGCGGGGCGCAGGCTCTTGGCGTCGATGCAGCACCAGCTGGACTTGACCTCGGCCAGCACTTCCCCACCCCGTTCGATCACGGTGTGGTAGAATGCGCGGGCACCGCGCGTGCTTTCCAGCACGGTGCGCGCGATCACGTCGTCTTCGAGGAAGGCGGGCTTGCGGTAAGTTATCTCGTGCTTGAGAGCGACCCACGCACGCTCCGCCACGGCTTCCGCAGGCGCGAATTTCTGCCAGTGCGCCAGCACGGCGTCCTGCACCCAGCCGAGGTAGCGCGCGTTGTTCACGTGCCCCATGAAGTCGATATCGGAGGGCTGGATATCGATAGGATGAGCATATGGCTTTGCTGACATAACTGTAAGTTAGCCCCTAATGCCTTACATTACCATGACCGGAGCGTGCTTTCGGCAGGATTTTTTCCAGCCCGTGCCCGCGCGGCTTGCAACGATTTGGCGGCCCATGCACTAGGACAGGCATGAGCAAGAGCAACAAGAGCCTGACCGGCGTCGCCATCGCGACCGGTGCCGCCATCGGATCCGCCGCTATCGCCGCCGCCCTGCTATACGCGGGCAAGCGCCGCAAATCGGGCGATGGAGAGGCTGAGCCCAAGCAGCTGCCGCCGATCCCCTCGGGCGAAGATCCGCAGACAGACTGATCCAACGCAATTAGCCAGAAACTGGGAGGAGAGACCCGATGAAAGCCGTGCTTACCAAGGAAGTGGGCGGGCCCGAAACGCTCGTCGTGGAACAGATCGATGCAGTGCAGCCCGGCAAGGGCGAGGTGCTGGTCGATATTGCCGCGTGCGCGATCAATTTCCCCGACACGCTGATGATCCGCGACATGTACCAGTTCAAGCCGGAGCGCCCCTATTCGCCAGGCGGCGAGATTTCGGGCACGATTTCCGCCGTGGGTGACGGCGTTGACGGCTGGCAGGTCGGCGACCGCGTGCTCGCAGGTATCGGCAGCGGCGGCCTGCGCGAACAGGTCGCGATCGACGCTGCCAAGCTGTTCAAGGTGCCCCAAGGGGTCGATCTGGTCGAAGCCTCCGCGCTGCTGATGACCTACGGCACCATGATCCACGCGCTCAAGGATCGCGGCGACATCAAGCCCGGCGATACCGTGCTGGTGCTCGGCGCGGCAGGCGGCGTTGGCCTTGCCTCGATCGAGCTGGCCAAGGCCTATGGCGCGCGTGTGGTCGCGGCGGTCTCCAGTGATGAGAAAGCCAAGGTCGCCAAGGATGCAGGCGCGGACGAAACCGTGGTCTATCCGCGCGCGCCGTTCGACAAGGACCAGTCCAAGGCGCTGGCTGGCGCGTTCAAGGAAGCGGTCGGTGCGAATGGCGCCGACATCGTGGTCGATATCGTCGGCGGCGACTATTCCGAGCCCGCGCTGCGCTCCATCGCCTGGGAAGGCCGCTTCCTGGTGATCGGCTTCCCCGCAGGGATCGCGAAAATGCCGCTCAACCTAACCCTGCTCAAGAGTTGTGACATTCGCGGTGTCTTCTGGGGTGCGTTCGCCGCGCGCGAACCGCAGCGCAATGCGCAGAACATCGCCGAGCTGTTCGAGATGTGGAAGGACGGCAAGATCGCCCCTCAGGTGAGCGAGACCTTCAGCCTCGACGATGCGGCCCGTGCGATCGAGAAGCTCGAGAACCGGCAGGCCATCGGCAAGCTGGTGGTGGTACTGGACAAATAGCAGCTCGCTTGCGGCTTCGGTCGCCCGCGACTATCTGCGAGACAAGATCTCCGGCCCCTGAGGGGGCGCTTATCAACAGGCAACGACACACATGACCAGCTTCAAGGATCGGGAACGCGGCGAGGAAGCCAAGTACGCGTTCGATGAGGAAACCGCCTTCAAGATCGCCGCACGGCGCAATCGCCTGCTCGGCGAATGGGCCGCCGACCTCATGAACCTGACCGAAGAAGAGGCCGACAGCTACAAGAAGGCTGTCGTTCAGGCCGATTTCGAGGAAGCGGGTGAAGAAGACGTGATCCGCAAGGTTCTCGGCGATCTCACCGCAGCCAGCTGCGATGTCGACGAAGCCGCAGTGCGCGCCAAGCTCGCCGAGTGCGAAGTCGAGGCACGCCGCCAGCTGATCAGCGGGACGTAAGCGTCATGCCGATGGCAGCCGACGAAATCGAAGCGATGATCAAGGACGCGCTGCCCGGTGCCGAGGTCGAGATGCGAGACCTTGCCGGGGATAACGACCATTGGGCAGCCAAGGTCGTCGCGCCCCAATTCGCGGGGAAAAGCCGCGTTCAGCAGCATAAGCTGGTGTACGAGGCGCTCGACGGGAAGATGGGCGGCGTGCTCCACGCCTTGCAACTGACCACCGAGCCTCCCAAGTGACCCCCAAGAGCTAAAGCAAACGGCGGTTTACAATCATGGCAGATACCAAAGAACGCATCTCCGGCATTGTCGGTGAAAACGAGGTCGTCCTCTTCATGAAGGGCACGCCTCTGTTCCCCCAGTGCGGCTTTTCCAGCCGCGCGGTTCACATCCTCGATCATTGCGGCGTGACGTATGAAAGCGTCGACGTGCTGCAGGACATGGAAATCCGCCAGGGGATCAAGGCCTATTCCGACTGGCCGACCATCCCCCAGCTTTATGTGAAGGGCGAGTTCGTGGGCGGCAGCGACATCATGACCGAGATGTTCGAAGCCGGCGAACTCCAGCAGATGTTCACCGACAAGGGCGTGAAGACGGCCGATTGAGCCGGCATGACCTGCCATTCGGCGGGCCGCGCCTGTCGGCGCACCATATGGAAAACTTCGGGGAGGCGGGGCCGGGAGACCATCGGCCCCGCCTCTTGTACGAAGTACAGGGACGCATATTCCTATGCACCTCCCGTGCCAGTTTTACCCGATGCAGCCCGCCTGCGGCATGCGGTGGTTAACGCATTTGGCACCACCAGGGGGATTGTAAGAAATCCCGACAGCAGGTTAGGCAACGGATCATGGCTGGCAGCGTAGAACAAGATGCCCCGCGCGATGGCATCCCCGCCGCAACCGTGGTGATCTTCCGCCATGCGCCCGATGGCGGCGCGCCGCAGATCCTGATGCAGGTTCGCTCGCGCTCGCTCGCCTTTGCGGGCGGCATGGCGGTGTTTCCCGGCGGCCGCGTAGACCCCAGCGATTACGACCTCGCGCGTGAGGCTGGCTACGTCGACATCGATGAAGCCGCGCATCAGATCGCCGCGATCCGCGAAACGCTGGAGGAAACCGGCCTTGCACTGGGCCTGCGCGGCACGATCGACGCACAATCCGCTGCCGAGGCGCGCGCAATCCTGCTGGAAGAGAAAAGCCTCCTTGCGGTGCTGGAGCGCATGGGCTGGAGCATCGCGCTCAACGATCTCGTCCCCTTCGCGCGCTGGTTTCCAAAGAACGAGCGCCTGCCCCGCATTTTCGACACGCGCTTCTATATCGCCGATCTGGGCACCGGCGCGGTCGATATCGCGGTCGATGCGCAGGAGAACACGCGCCTGTTCTGGACCAGCGCGCGCGATGCGCTGGCAGGTGCCGATCGCGGCGAGATCGACGTCATCTTTCCCACCCGCCGCAACCTTGAGCGGCTGGCGCAGTTCGACGATTTCGGTCAGGCTAGGGACCACGCACAGACGACGCCGCTCCCCACGATCGTCCCATGGATCGAAGAACGGCCGGAAGGCCGCAGCCTGTGCATCCCAGAGGGTTGCGGCTATCCCGTGACCTCCGTTCCGCTGGGTGACGCCAAACGGGGCTGAGGCTCGTTAGAGGGCGGGCCCTCACGCTCTTACAGAACATTCTTGAAAGCTCGCCGCAGGCCTGCGGTTGCCGGCGCACCCTGCGCAGCGGCTAACGGTGCCATGCCGCGCAGCGCAGCCTCAATCGGCACCAATCAAAAAAGGCCCAGTTCCGGTGAAGGAACTGGGCCTTTTTTAATGGCGCGCCCGAAAGGATTCGAACCTCTGACCCCCAGATTCGTAGTCTGGTGCTCTATCCAGCTGAGCTACGGGCGCCCGTGAGGCGCCGCACATAGCAGGGCAGACCGGCTTGGCAATGGTTTTGTGACGAAAATCCGGAATGTTTTCCCACAGGGCAGGTCAGACGAACAATTGCGCGGCGAGAACCCGGTCGAGAGGCGGCATCGCGAGCCCCTCGATCTCGTCGCGCGTACACCAGCGCCATTGCCCTCCTTCGCGCGAGGTGGCCTCCCCCGTCCACGCAGGACAGCGGAACAGCAGCAGGAGGATCGGGCGGCCACCGTCGCACTGCGCAGGGTCCTGAGCGGCAAAGCCCGCCTCGACCATCTGCGCCGGATCGACCTCCAGCCCGCACTCCTCTGCAATCTCGCGCACCAGCGCCGCACGGGCGCCCTCGCCCGCCTCTATCTTGCCGCCGGGAAACTCCCACAGGCCGCCATGCGCCTTGTCCTCGGGCCGACGGTGCATCAGCCACCGACCCTCCTGCGGACCGATCGCGGCAGCCACTACGGGCAGGTATGTCTTAATATTTGCCACCTTGGTGCCCTGCTTTACGGTGCCTTAACCCTGGTGCGCCATGAATGCGCCTATTCTCGGCTCAATGCGAGCGGAGGGTGTGCTCGAAAGCACATATTCGTGGGGGCTGCACAATGAACCGCTTCTGGTACCGGCTGACCCGCGACGAACGTGGCGCAACCGCAGTGGAATACGGCCTGATCCTCGCACTCGTGTTCCTCGCGATGGTCGGCGCGATCGGCACCTTTTCCGACGGTGTAATCGGCACGTGGGACACCGTGCGCACGACCTCGGCCGACGCGGTCGCCCGCAGCGACAGCTAAACCGCGCGCTCTTAGCTCTTTTTCAACGAATGATCCCTAGACCGGCACCTGCTCTTTCCAAGGGGACGTGGGCAGAGCCGGGTAACGAAGACGATAACAGGAGACCGATCATGAAATTCTTCCGTGAACTGATGAATGACGACCAGGGCGCGACCGCCATCGAATATGGCCTTATCGCAGCCCTTATCGCCGTCGCCGCGATCACCGCGATGGGCAGCCTCGGCAACCAGCTGAGCAACACCTTCACGACCGTGTCGACCGACATGGCGCCGAAGGCCAACTAAGCCTTCTCGCGAAAGCGAACAGACAAAGGAAACGGCGGGGAGCGATCCCCGCCGTTTTCTTTTGTGCGCTGCATATCTGCGGCCACGGACTCGCTCAGCGCCCGCGCACCACCAGCTTGACCTGCTGCCCGGCCTGCAGCCCTTCATTGCTATCCAGCGCATTGAGCACCCGGAAGCGCGCCTCCTGCCCGGTGCTGTAAGCCATCCGGCGCGAGAGCGAGGCAACCGTATCGCCACGCTGCACGGTGACCACATCGATCACCCGGGGGACCACCTGATTCGCCTCTGCCGTGCTGATCCGGCGGAAGGATTCGAACATCGGGGTAAACACGCCCGACCGGCCCGCCGGAGCGATCGCCTGGTAATAGTAGGTCTGCCCGCCGCCCATGTCGTAGGCAAACACCATCACATCAAGCTGGTTGCCGCCCGAATTGGCGCGCGCGATCCCGTAGGCCGCGGGCAATCCGTTGACCGTGGTGGTCTGGATCTGCGGACTGATCGACTGGCCCTGCCCGGCGAGCGACTGGAACGCGCGGCTGACGAACTGCGTCAGGCTGCCGCTCGACTGCGCGACCCGCAGCTCCGCCTGGCCCGACTGGCCGTTGATCGAGACCGAGTCCGACCCGTTGACCAGATAGAAGCCCTGCGGCGCAGTGAAGGCGAAACGCAGATCGGGATGGATGAACTCGCGCCCTTCAACCACGCCCTGCGACGGGTCGTCGCCATAGGTCAGCCCGTCGATATTGCGCAGGAAGACATCGCGGTTGAGCGTGGTGCCCGGCAGGCCCGCCGCCATCGTCGCCACATCGCGCACGCGCGACGCAGGGTCCGGGTGGGTGGATGCCCATTCGGGCAGGTTGGCATTATCGCGCCCCTGCAACTGCGCATCGAGCGCGGACTGGCGGGCAAGGCTTTCGAGCACGGTGCTCATCGCCATGGGATCATAGCCCGCCTGCGAGAGGTAGCGCACGCCGAGCTGGTCCGCCTGCTCCTCCTGCGAGCGCGAGAAGCTGAGCGTCAGCAGCTGCGAGCCCTGCAAGGCCGCGCGCCCCAGCGTGGAGCCGAGCTGGCTGTCGCCGAGCAGGATGCCAGAAAGGATCGCCCCCGCCGCGCCGAGCAGCGTGTTCTGCTGCTGCGTCTGCTGGCGTCGCTGTGCGTGGCGCGCGGCGACGTGACCGACCTCGTGCCCCATCACGCCCGCCAGCTCCGCCTCGTTGTTCATCAGCGTGACCAGCTGGCGGGTGGTGTAGACATAGCCTCCGGTGGTCGCGAAGGCATTGTTGACCGAACTGTTGAGCAGGGTGACGGTGAACGCGTCCGGCGTGCGTGCCAGACCCGATTCGACCGCGATCCGCTGGCCCACGCCGCGCACGTAATTGGCGGTGTTGCCCTGCATCGCGCCGCCGAATTCCTGCAGGATCTGCGTATGATATTCACGCCCCTGCTGCGCCTCGCTCTGCGTGATCGGGGTGTTGGCGGCAGGGATGTTGCCGCCGCCCACGCCCGCGCAGCCGGACAGGCCGAACGCAATGGCAATGGGCGAAACGAGTGCGAGCGTCTTGCGGCGGATCATGCGGTATTCTCTCCCCTGTCGGTGGCATGTCGCGCGGGCGCTGGGTGCGCTCACGCGAGTTAACTGCCTCAACTTTCAGGGTTGCCGCACGGTTCCCGGTCGCCCGCTGGCCAACCAGACCCGTCCGCGTCAGGTACCGATGGCGAGGAAGCGGTCCGCGCGCCGTTCCTGCAAATAAGTGACGTCCTGCCGGGCGAGCGTGGTCAGTTCGTCGTCGATCGTGTCGGCGAGATTGCGGATCGCGGCCTTGGGATCGCGATGCGCGCCGCCGACCGGCTCGGGCACGATCCGGTCGATCACGCCCAGTTCCTTCAGATCCTGCGCAGTCACCTTCATCGCCTCGGCAGCGTCGGCCGCCTTTTCGGCGGTGCGCCACAGGATCGAGGCGCAGCCTTCGGGCGAGATCACGGAATAGATCGCATGTTCGAACATCAGCACCCGTTCCGCGCTGGCCAGAGCCACCGCGCCGCCTGAGCCGCCCTCGCCCACGATCGTAGCGACCATCGGCACCGGCAGCGCAAGGCACGCCTCGGTCGAACGGGCGATCGCTTCGGCCTGGCCGCGCTCTTCCGCCTCGATCCCCGGGAACGCGCCCGAAGTATCGACCAGCGTGACCACCGGCAGGCCGAATCGCCCGGCAAGGTCCATTAGGCGGATCGCCTTGCGGTAGCCTTCCGGCTTGCCCATCCCGAAATTGTGCTTGATCCGGGTCTGCGTGTCGTGGCCCTTCTCATGCCCGATCAGCATCACCGGGCGGCCGCGCAGCGTTGCGAAGCCGCCGATGATCGCATGATCCTCACCAAAATAGCGATCCCCGCCCAGCGGCATGAAATCGGTGAAGGCGTGCTCCACATAGTCGCGGAAATGCGGGCGCTGAGGGTGGCGCGCGACCTGCGTCTTCTGCCACGGGCTGAGCGAGGCGTAGAGCCCCTTGAGCATGTCCGCGCTCTTCGCCTCGAGCTTCGCAAGCTCGTCACCCATGTCGATCTGATCGCCCCCGTCGGCGCCCTGATTGGCGGCACGAAGTTCGGCGATCTGCGCCTGCAGCTGGGCCACAGGCTTCTCGAAATCCAGAAAAGTCAGCATTCGCGGCTGCTATCCCGCTGTCGCCCGCCGCGCAAGCGCCCTTGATCGGCAAGCGGGTGCCTTTCGTTCACCAGCGCGACCAGCCGGGCGGATTCGACATGGGTATAAATCTGGGTCGTCGCGATGTCCGCATGGCCCAGCAACGTCTGCAAGGCGCGCAAATCCGCCCCACCTTCGAGCAGGTGCGTGGCAAAGGCATGGCGCAGCACGTGCGGGCTGATCTTCGCCGGATCGATTCCTGACCGCTCGGCAAGCGCCTTGAGCAATTGATACAGGCGGATGCGGGTGAGGTGCTTACCGCGCGAGGGGAACAGCCATGGCGATCCTTCGGGGCGCACCGCCAACCAGCGTGACAGCACCGCGCGTGCCCGCGTACCCAGCGGCACAAGCCGTTCCTTCCCGCCCTTGCCGGTGATCGTCAGAAAAGGCGCATCGCGCGGCACGGCAGAGAGCGGCAGGGTGACCAGCTCGCTCGCGCGCAGGCCCGATCCATAGAGCAGTTCGATCATCGCCAGCAGGCGCAGCGCCGCCGGATCGCCCTCCTCCGCCTCGCGCTCGGCCTGCGCGAACAGCGCCTCGACCTGCGCATGGCCGAGTATCTTGGGGAGCGAGCGGCGCTTCGTCGGGCTCGGCAGTGCGGCGGAGGGGTTGTCGCTGCGCAGCCCCTCGTCTTCCAGAAAGCCGAAGAACTGGCGCAGCGCCGAGACCTTGCGCGCGACGGTCGCGGGCGCGAGATCGGCCCAGGCCGCGCCCAGTCTGGCAAGGTCGGTGCGGGTGGCATCCTCCAGCGGGCCGACGATCCCCACCGCGCCTTCCAGATCGCGGCGATAGGCGGCCAGCGTGTTGGCCGCCGCCCCGCGATCGACCGCCAGTGCGGCAAGGAAATCCTCTATCGCCCGCGCGCCCATGTCAGGTGCGCGCAAGCGCCTCCGCCGCGATCATCCGCGCTTCGGCTTCCATCCCGCTGCGGCGCAATGCGGAGACGATGTGATAGAGGTGGCGTGGGGTCATCCGGCTCCAGTCGTCGCCCTGCATCCCCACGCCCATCAGCATGGTGACCAGCGCAGCATTGCGCACCTCGCCCGCGCGGTCGATCAGCGCGCTCCAGCGGGTTTCGCGGCCCAGCTCCAGGTCCAGATCGCGATCCCACGCATTGCGCGTGCCGTCCGAAATCCGGCCCAACCCGGCGAGCCCGGCAACCAGCATTCGCGTGCGCCGCGTCCCCGTGGTCGCATCATTGTCGCGATAGGAATCGATTTCGCCGCTGGAAACCTGCCCGCTATTGCCCGGCAGGCCGACGGCAAGCAGCCCCCAGCCCGCATCGCCTTCATCGACGATCTCGCGCCAGCGCGCGGCATCGCGATCGAGCCCGGCGGTAAGCATCGAGGCGATCAGCGGCCCGGCGTCGGCGGCGAAACCATCGTTCGCCGGGATGCGTGCGGCGGCATAGGCGGTCAGCACCTGCCGGTCGTAGGGAATCGTCTCCGCATCGCCCCACAGGGTCCGGATCGCGGTCACCCGCGCGGCCGGATCGGGGTCGACATAGGCCGCGCGCAGCAGCGCCGCATCGGTGCCCAGCGGGCCCTCCTCGCGACTGGCGGCATAGCCCTGCGCATAGACATCGATCAAAGCGGAGGAGGAGAAAATGCCCTCACGCGCGGCGCGCCGCACGCCCTCGACCCGCTGCGATAGCGGCAATGCGGGGAGCGAGGCGGAGACGCGCTGATAATAGGGCCCGGCATCGTCGATCAGACGGTCGGGGATGTCGATCCCCAGCGCCGCGGCGAGGCCATAACGCCACGGGGTCAGCTCGTCGACATCGTCCCATTCGATGGTGACCGCGCTGTTGCCCAGCCCCGCCGCGCCGGCGAAGCGCTGCGCCAGCAGCACGTCGATCACGTTGCCATCTTCGCCGCTCTGGCGATCGCGCAGCCGCAGCAGATTGTTGCGCGCCCGCGCTGCTTCGCCGGCATAGGCGCTGCAGATCGAACGCAGCATCTGCCACTCGACATCGTCGCGATATCCCGCGCGCAGCATGGTCAGCGGACACGCCCCCACGATATCGCCGGTCGCGATATAGGCGTCGATCGCGGCGTTGGAGAGCCGCGCGTTCCACACATCGACATCGACATCCTGCGCGATCGCGCGGGCCACACCGAACTCGCCCATCCGGTTGAGCAGCTGGGCGCGCAGGCCGGCGAATTCGACTCCGCTCATGCCCTCCGGCGCTGCGAGACGGCTGGCGAGCGCACGGCGCAGCGCAATATGGCCCCAGCGCGAGACGAGCCGCCCCTGTGTTCCGGTCAATGCGGCCCGAACGATCGACTGCGGTTGTCGCGCCAGCGAGGTCGCAGGCAGACCGCCCTCGTCCTCGGCCAGAATGCCGACGCGGGTGGTCGCGCGGCGCTGCGCGTTCGGGATGTCGTAGGTGGGCCTGAGGCCGAACAGCTCGTCCAGCTCGTCGGTATCGAGCGCTTCGAGCTCTTCCAGCGTGGGCAGGCGATTGCTGCCGGAGCTGCTCGAAGATTGCTCTTCGCTCGGCGCTGCTCCCTCACTCGCCGGTTCCCCCGCAGGCGCAGCGGTTTCTGCCGGTGCGGGTGCCGCACTGGGTGCGGGAGCGGGCGCGACGGGCGCAACCACCGCTGCCGGATTGGCTGCGACCAGTGCGATCGGTGCCGCGAGCACGAGCAGGCCCGTGCCAGCCAGCAAGGCAGCCTTGCGTTGCAGCATCATTGCGCGGCCCCCGGCAGTTCTATGGTTTGCGTGATCGGTCGCATCGGCTGTTCGCCGCCATCCCACCACGCCCAGGCGAGAATCGCGATGATCGCCAGCGCACCCACGCCGATACGCCGCCGTGCGGTCTGCGAAATGTCTATCTGCACGCGTCCGATACCCTTTGTTGCCATCGCCCTAGCCCATCTCTACGCCACCGGGCAATGGACCGAGTGCCTTCCCCTGCCGACCGGGCGCGGCTCCGCGCGCTTAAGGAACGCCTCGACCGGCCGATCACCCTGGTGGGGCTGATGGGCGCGGGCAAATCGACCGTGGGCCGGCGGCTGGCGACCCTGCTGGAATGCAATTTCGTCGATGCGGACGACGCGATCGAGGATGCCGCCCGGCTTTCCATCGCAGAGATCTTCAGCGAATTCGGCGAAGGCTACTTCCGCGATGGAGAGCGCCGGGTGATCGCCCGCCTGATCGAGGAAGGGCACGGCGTCATCGCGACCGGCGGCGGGGCCTTCGTCAATGCGGAAACGCGCGCGCTGGTGCTGGAAAAGGCGGTCGCGGTGTGGATCGATTGCGACATCGCCACGCTGGTCGAGCGGACAGGACGCCGCAATACGCGCCCGCTGCTGCGCGATGGCGATCCCGAAGCGATCCTCAAACGCTTGCTGGCCGAACGCGCCCCGCATTATGCGCAGGCGCAGATTCGCGTCGAGGGCCAGCAAAGCCCGCACACCCGCACCGCGTGGACGATTATCGAGGAGCTTGAGAAGTGGCTGTCGTAAATGTCGCGCTGGCAGGGCGCAGCTACGAGGTACGGGTTGGCCGCGACCTGTTCGACAATTTCGCCAGTCAGGTCCGCCCCTTCCTCGAACGCTATAGCGCCGAGGAGCGAAGCGTGCCGTTGGTCGCGGACAGCAATACGCGGGCGCTGTTTGCCGAAGACCTCGAGCAGTCGCTATTCTGGGTGGGACTGGAGATCGACTGGTACGAGGTCACCCCCGGCGAGGGCTCGAAAAGCTGGGCCGAGCTGGAGCGGCTGACCGACTGGCTGCTGGCGCGCGGCGTCACCCGGTCCGATCATGTCTTCGCGCTGGGCGGCGGAGTGGTCGGCGATCTGGTCGGCTTCGCCTGCGCGATCCTGAAGCGCGGCTGCGGCTTCGTCCAGCTGCCGACCACGCTGCTGGCGCAGGTCGATTCGAGCGTCGGCGGCAAGACCGCGATCAATGCCAGCGCGGGCAAAAACCTGATCGGCGCGTTCCACCAGCCCTCGCTCGTGCTGGCCGACACTGGCTGCCTCGCCACCCTCCCCCAGCGCGAAATGCGCGCCGGACTGGCGGAAGTGTTCAAGTACGGCCTGCTGGGCGATGCGGAATTCTTCGCGCGCGTCGATAAGGACAGCGCGGCGATCCTCGCCTGCGACAATGCAGTGCTCGAAGCGACGATCGCGCATTGCGTGGGCATGAAGGCCCGGATCGTCGCGGAGGACGAGCGCGAGACGAAGGACGCCCGCGCGCTCCTGAACCTCGGCCACACCTTCGGCCACGCGCTGGAAGCGGAGACGGGATTCGGCGACAGGCTCCTTCATGGTGAAGCGGTGGCGCTGGGCATGGTGCTGGCGGCGCGATATTCTGCGCGGTGCGGTCTGATGCGCGGCGAAGACGCCGAACGCGTTACACATGCGGTCGATGCCGCGGGTCTGCCAGCGGAAATATCCGCGCTGGAACTGGCATGCAGCGGCGGCGATCTTGCCGATCATATGCAGCATGACAAGAAGATGGATGCAGGCATCCTGCCCTTCATCCTTCTGCGCGGCATCGGGTCTGCATTTCTTGATCGCGAGGTCCGGCTGGAGGATGTGGCGGCCTTTCTCGACGAGCAGCTTCAAGCTCACTGAGCAAGCACAATGCTGCGTGTCGAACGCGCAGCAATTTTCTACGAACGACTTTCAAAATCGCGCGACACAATTGGGGTGCGCCGCTATCCCGGCGGCCTCTTGCAGGTGAGGATGCGCGCATGACCGTCGCCGAAGCGACTCCCGAACTCCGGCTGTACGACCCCGAGGATCGCAGTTTCCTCGGACATCCCAAAGGTCTTGGCTACCTCGCCTTCACGGAAGCGTGGGAGCGGTTTTCCTATTACGGCATGCAGACGCTGCTCGTGCTCTACATGGTCAATTTCCTGCTCAAACCGGAAGAGGTCGGCAGCGTTGCAGGGATCGAGCAGCTTCGCGCGCTGTATGGCGGGATCGACGGCCAACCCTTCGCCAGCGCCATCTTCGGCACATATGCCGCGA
>ENA-ORDI01001004-ORDI01001004.1-marine-metagenome-genome-assembly--contig:-NODE-1004-length-16600-cov-6.779943_pt1 | contig 16600 bp, 14 predicted proteins | sample MGYA00248628_ERZ508525 | MGnify/ENA primary metagenome ERZ508525 (study PRJEB26195, sample SAMN05422138) | marine metagenome | isolation source: East of Porto Seguro, South Atlantic Ocean | place... | reverse complement strand
AAAGTATTGCGGATCACATCTTCGGAAATATAGCGACTGCCAATGCGAATAGGGATAATTGCTTTAAGATGAAGCATGCGCCGTGTTTCCTTCGCAGCATATTTGAACAAGAGCATAATACGAACAATTTTCATTCCACCGGTAGTAGAACCGCCCATACCGCCGACAAACATCATAAATAAGATCATAAATTGAGCAAAATATGCCCACAATTCATAATCTGCTGTAGAATAACCGGTACCGGTTAAAATTGCAACTGTCTGAAAGAGCGAATCACGGAAATGTTTTTCTGTCCATTCATTCCCACCAGCAGAAATACTTGAGAAGATCAGAAAAGCAACAACAATAATAATTCCAAAATAGGTCAAAAACTCCTTATCTCTAAAATAGGATTTCACATTCCCCGTTATCGCATGAAAATGTAGGGAAAAATTGATACCGGCCAGGAACATAAAGAAAATGATGATATATTGAATTGCAGCACTGTCGTAAAACCCAATACTGGCATTTTTAGTGGAGAAACCCCCAGTTGGCATGGTGGTAAAAGAATGACAGATCGAATCAAACCATGGCATTCCACTGATGACTAATAACAAAATTTGAGTTGCAGTGAAACCTAGATAAACCATCCATAATATTTTAGCTGTTTCACGAACTCGTGGACGAATCTTATCAGAGACCGGGCCCGGCACCTCTGCTTTGAACAACTGGACGCCACCAACACCCAAAAGTGGTAAAATAGCAATATAGAAAACAATAATTCCCATACCGCCAATCCATTGAATAAAAGAACGCCAATACAACGTAGCGTGGGGTAAACTTTCAATCCCATTAGGGAGATGGGGTAATGTAACAGAACTGCCAATGATCGTAGCACCGGTTGTGGTTACACCAGACATCGATTCAAAAAATGCGTCAGTGAAATTCGGGATGATTCCAGAAATATAAAATGGCAGTGCACCAATCAATGCTGTTGTTATCCACGTAAAGGAAACAATGGCAAAACCATCTTTGTTGGTTAATTTTCTGTGTTTCCTTGTCGCTAACCAAGTAGGAATTCCTAATATAAAACAGATAAACAACGACCACAAAAAACCATTGAGATCGTTTTCACCATAACCATAGGCAATAGCTGCGGGGATCAACATTGATACCCCCAGTATCACTAATAAAGCACTTAATATATTAAAAACAGTACGAATATTCATCAGGCTCGGAAGAGCTTGCGGACAGCATTGAAGGCATTATTCTTGGCAAATACCAAAACGGTATCTTCAGCTGTCAGGCGGGAACTACCGCGGGCGATACTTAAATGACCATGATGGTTGATTACACCTACGATACTTTCCTTTGGAAATGATAATTCTGATAATTCCATCTTTGTTACACGGCTGCCCGGATCCGGTTGGAGTTCTATAACATCCACATCAATTTCATCAAAAGTAAAAACAGACGTATCTGATATATCACTGCGGATTTTGCGCAGGATTGTATTGACTGTCGACATATTCTTACTAATTATCGGGCCTATTCCCAACTCTTGAATAATGGGTAAAAATTCTGTGTTGCTAACATGAATAATGGCTTGTTTAACTCCAAAATGATGGGCTAAAAGTCCCGCAAGGATATTAGTTTGTTCATTTTCCGTTACAGTAATGAAATTGTCTATTTCATGAACGTTTTCTGATTGCAGAAATTCCATATCTGTACCATCTGCATTGATAACCATGATATTGTCCAAATGATTGGCTATATGCTCGGCTTTTTCTCTATTACTTTCCACCAGCCGCACGTTCATTTCATCCTGTAGATTTTCAGCTAAGGATCGGCCGATCTTACTGCCACCAATGATCATCACACGATTAGAGTATTCAGATGCTTTACCAAGCAGTGTAATTAGATGATGAACATGTTCCGTGCGAAGCACAAAATAGACTATATCACCTTCTTGAAATTGAAAGTCAGACCAGGGCACAGTTGTTTCAGTATTCCGCAAAACAGCGATAACACCAAATTTATAATCTTCTGTATGTTCGCAAATATCTCTTACAGATTTACCGATAATTTGTGAACATCCTTTCCCTAAACTGAAACCCAGCATCTGCAGCCGTCCGTCTTCGAAGTCCATCACTTGAGTGGCATAAGGATGACGAACCAACCTACTGATTTCCAAACATGCCTCAAGTTCAGGATGAATAACCAGATCCACACCAAATTTTTCAGGTTTTATTATGGAATCCCTGTCACTGTACTGTTGATTGCGCAGTCGGGCGATAATATGTTTTGCACCCAATTCATGAGCTTGTTGAGCAGCAATGAGGTTGACTTCATCGATCCTAGTCAGACATAAAACATAGTCTGCTTCTTCTACGCGAGCTTTATGGAGTATCTTTGGGCTGGCACCGTTGCCTTCGACATCGATGGCATCGAGGTTTTCGGTAATACGGCGGCATTTCTCTGGATTGATATCTACCGCAGTAATATCGTGACCGTCTTCAATTAAGGCTTTGGCGACGTGGAACCCCACTTCACCCGCGCCGATTAGTACTATCTTCATCAGGCTGTTATTATTAGTGCCAAGTGAGAATGTATACAGTTAATAATATAGGAAAAAAGAAAATTTGTTTATACTGATACACGAGAAATTTCAGCACCTAACGATCTGAATTTTTCCTCAATATTTTCATAACCCCTGTCAATATGATAGATACGGCTTACGTCTGTTCGCCCTTCAGCCATAAGTCCAGCCAAGATCAGGGAAGCACTAGCACGAATATCGGTAGACATCACCTGTGCTCCCTTTAATGAAACATCACCTTCCACTGTCGCTACGTTTTCATGTAAAGAAATTTTCGCTCCCAGGCGGTTCAATTCTGGGATATGCGTGAAACGATCATGATAGACAGTGTCAGTTACAACGGACTGACTATTCGCAGCACACATCAGTGCCATCCACTGGGCCTGCAAATCTGTAGGAAATCCTGGATACACTTCTGTGGTTACATCGACAGCGTTTATTTCATCAGCCTTCTTGATATGAACTTTACCAGTTTCAGTTGAATAATTGGCACCGCATTCTTCAAGTTTATCCAACACTGTTTGCAGATGATGTGGTTCAGCATGATTGAGCGTTATATCCCCCAATGCTGCCCCGGCCATAAGAAATGTGCCTGTTTCAATGCGGTCTGGGATGACTGTTATTTCAGTGGGAAACAGCTCACTGACTCCACCAATAGTTAAAGTACTTGTATTCAGTCCGGAGATATTTGCGCCCATCATATTCAGCATTTCACAGAGCTGAACAATATCCGGTTCCCGTGCTGCATTTTCAATAACAGTAGTTCCTTCGGCCAATACTGCTGCCATAACCACATTTCCAGTGGCGCCAACGGAGGGGAAATCAAAACAGATATTTTCGCCTTTCAATGGTGATCCCGTCGCCAGTATATACCCTTGTTCCAACGTAACATCCGCACCAAGTTTTTCCATACCCATTAAATGAAAATCGACCGGCCTTGGACCCCAAGCACATCCGCCTGGTAAGGATACTTTTACTTCTCCAAAGCGACCCAATAATGGACCCATAACATAAAAAGAGGCCCGCATGGTTTTAACCAACTCATAGGGTGCCTCAAGCTTATTCACAGATGCTCCATCGATCTTTAGAGTTCCATTATCAAATTCGACACCTGCTCCTATCATTTCCAGCAACCGAATCATAGTCCGTGTATCCCTTAGATCAGGAACTTTATGAATGATTGTGATGTCATCAGTAAGCAAGGCAGCAGTCATCATAGGTAAAACAGCATTTTTTGCGCCGCTAATATCAACTGTACCGCTTAAGGGTTTTTTACCGTGTATAACTAACTTATCCATTAGATATTGATTAGGCTCTTTTACGTGAATAATAATACATCGTTCCCACGACGATTGTAAAACCGATAAAATCAGCAATGACATCATAAATGCTGGGCATACGGCCAGGGACAAATGATTGCCAAAATTCATCCAATCCGGCAAATAATAATGATCCAACAATGATAGTCAGCGACATAGAATCAAAACTTTTATAAGCTAAAAAACCTAAAATTCCGTACTCTGCTATGTGCAATAGTTTGTCTGGAGATAAAATGACTAATTTAGGTAAGGATTTCCCGGGAATACTTGATGCTGCTAATATTGCAAGTATATATAATACCAAACCTATACGGTATTGATTTTTAGTCAAATTCACGCATTACCTTTGGCAATTCTTCCAAAATATCTGAAGCGATTAATCCCCTTAGACCTTTTTCTTCTATTTTACAATCCGCTGCAAATCCATGGAGATATACACCTGCTTGAGCTGTTTGAAATACATCCATACCCTGAGCTGCAAATGTACCCAATATTCCGGCTAAAACATCACCCATTCCTGCTGTCGCCATACCAGGATTGCCACTTGAATTAATAATTGCATCATTATTTTGAAATGTAATTGTCGGTGCATTTTTTAATACCAGCACACCAGGAAAATCAGCCATAAATTGCTCAATAATATTTGGATAATCATCTAAAAATTGACCCTGGTCAATGCCCAATAGACCGCAGAATTCACCTTCGTGTGGTGTAATGATATATGGTACCTTTATCTTTTTAAATAAATTCAGATTACCGTGAAACATGCGCAATCCATCGGCATCAATAATCATGGGTTTTTGCGCATTGAAAACAATCTGTTCAACCAATTTTATTGTTTTTGCATTATTTCCAAGCCCAGGACCAATAACAATTGCATCACACCATTCGAATTTTTCTTCAATTATCTTATAACTGGCCGGAATCAAAAATCCATTGCCACCATCAGGACAACCGATAGTCATACCTTCAATGATGGTTTTTTCATAAATCTCCTCAATGGATTCCGGAGCACATGTAATTGTTAAGCCTGCTCCGGAACGTAATGCACCAAATGTACTTAATACTGCAGCGCCTGTCATACCTTTGGAACCGGCAATTAACAGCAATTTGCCCTGCCGATGTTTATAGGTATCTGTATCAAGCTTGGAAAACATGTCAGAAATATTTGGTGATGCAAATGTGCTCCATCTTAAACCCGGTAATTCATCTATGATATCCGGAAAACCAATATCGACTGCTTCTATTTCGCCCGCGTGTTCCTGCCCTTGTTTAATATAAAGACCCAGTTTTGGGTAACCCATTGTGACTGTTTTTTCAGCACGTACAGAATTTTGAGCCGCAATACCCCTGTTCCCATCGATTCCAGTAGGACAATCTACCGCTAATACAAAACAAGATAATTTATTCATCCACGTTGTCCATTTTGCAATATCATCTCTTAGTTCACCTTGACACCCTGTCCCGAGTAATGCATCAATAACTAAATCACATTCATGATCATCCGGAGTATTAATTCCATAATGGATTGTTACTTTTTTCTGGATACATAATTCATGAAAATGAGCAGAATCGCCCTTGATATCATCTTGATCAACTATACTAAAAACTTGAACTGAAAATTGATCTATACAAGCAGCTGCGGCAAAACCATCGCCACCATTATTTCCCTTTCCGCAAACGATGACGATCCTGGGGTCGTGGATATCTGCTGCTATTTTTTTTACTTCTTCTGCAATAGCTTTTCCGGCAGCACCCATTAAATCAATTCCAGAAATACCATGATCCTGCATGGCTTTTTGATCCAATTCAGCTGCCTGTGCAACAGTGATAATTCTCATGATTATTTTACAATTACAGCCGAGGCAATGGCTGTATCATTGGTGTGAGCAATAGAAACTTTACAATCTAAACCAGTATATGATTTTCCGTGCAAATGCACGATCGGTGCTCCGTTCTGATCGGCAAGTATTTCCATATCCACCCAGGAAATGGGATCCTTAATTCCAGATGTCATCAACGCCTTTTTAATGGCTTCCTTGGCAGCAAACCGACCGGCATAATGAATGACGGAATCAGCCTTCCCTGCACAATATGATTGTTCTTGATCGGTATACGTACGCTGTATAAAGCGTTTTGGATGAGCGTCGATCAATTCCCGAATGCGGAGTACATCTACAATATCCGTCCCAATAAAGATTTCAGGCGGCATTTAGCTCAGACACAATATCGACAATTTGATGAATATCATCCACATCCCAGTCAGCGCCAGAATCAGTTGTTCCGAATGTATCACCATAGCGGGCAAAAATCGTTTTCATCCCCAACTGCTTTGCTCCTTCCACATCTCGTTCTGGCCAATCACCTACCATTAATGTGTTTTCCGCAGCACAGTTTAATTTTTCAAGTGCCATTTTGAATGGAATCGGTGAAGGTTTGCGTGCTCGTGTATCGTCTAAAGTAAGTACAAAATCAAAAATATGATGAAGGTTCAGATAATATAAACGCATCCAGGCTTCCCTGCTGGGTGCATCAGAAACGACAGCTAATTTGATGTTCATTTTTATCAGCTGATTTAAAGTACTGTTGACGTTAGGATACACATGCAGATTGGCTTCCCGGGCGCGCCTATAAGAAACTATTCCTGCAGCAAGAAGTTTATTATCAACATGACCTATTGTTTCTGTGAGATATAGATCAAAGATTTGCTGATTTTCCCAACCTTGTTCAATATACATCTCAATAATACGTTCATACGCTTTTTCTGAATCGACTTCCAGACCGGCTTCCTGCATGCCTGTAATTGCAGCTTTTACTGCAAATTCCTTCATTTTCATGAAGTCCAACAAGGTATTATCGAGGTCAAATATGACCGCGTTTATCATGGCGGGAACTTACAAGGAATGTAAGTTAAGAGGAATTATTTCTGATATTTTTTAGGATTGCGAACTTTATCCAGTTCATATTCTGCACTTTTGCGCCACGTACGGTCATTGCGGGCTTTTTCCAGAGCATTTTCTGCGGCACGTTTACTACCCTTTCCGCCGCACCATTCGGCGACACCCAGTTCGAGCCAGCCACCACCAAAAACTGCTTTTAAATCAGTGGTTTTATATGCAGCGCGCTTGGCATTTTCACAATCACCTAGAGCATTATAAGCGACAGCCAAACGATACCAACCCATGTAACTTTTTGGATCAAGTGATGTAGCCATCTCTAAAGGGGGTTGGGCAAGATCATATTTTTCCTGATCAGAATAAGCGATGCCCAAGCTTAAATATCCTTTTGCGTACTGGGGATTAACTTGAATAGCTAAATTGAGAATATTCACTGCCTTCTCAAAATCCTTTTCATCAATGTAGATGTCACCCATTGTTCCATAGGCTTTATCGTAGCCAGGATTAATCTCTACCGCAGATTTAAGTGACGATAATGCTCCAGCCAAATCGCTTTCCGCTTTTTGTGAAAGTGCCATGGCATAATAGCCTTTATAGAAATCTGGTGCAATATCCAGGGCTTTTTGATAATGATCAATAGCAGTATTGCGATCTCCCATCTTGGCTTGAATAACACCAAGTTGATAATGGGCTTGATAAAAAGATTCATCTATCTTTAATACTTCCATATAAGCTTCTAAGGCACCTTCAAAATCACGACGCCGATAGGAATTATTGCCTTCGTTAAATTTGTTTTTAGCAACATTTGCAATTGCAGTCCTGGCATTTTCATGAAAATGATTTAATTCCAGTGCTTTTTTAAAATTTTCGACTGCTGCTTCAAAATCCTGTTTGCGAAATTTCACGAGACCCATGCTGTACGCAGCTTCAGCAAAAAACGGGAATTTCTCCAATACAATTCGATATGATTCATATGCGGCAGAAAGATTACCTGTTTGCATATTGCGCTTACCATCTGCCATTAATGTATTGATCTCATTCAAGCGTTCAAATTCTTCACGATAATCTTGATTTTCAGGTTCTGTATCAATTGCTTTACGAATGTATTCCTGTGTTTTCTGCATGTCACCATTACGTAAATGCACCTTTGATAACGCTATCATTGCCGGGGCAAATGTTGGGTCTGACTCTAGTGCATCTTCCAGTGCAGCTTGCGCTCCTTCTAAGTTACCATTATTGAGCATGTCCAGACCATTTTGTAGCAGCACATCAGAGATTTGTGCAGATATGAGAGAGAAAAGTATGAGCTGGATTAGTAATTTATACATAGTTCCTTCTAATTATTTAAGTGCCGAAGGCCGGACTCGAACCGGCACGAACTTTCGTTCACTGCCCCCTCAAGACAGCGTGTCTACCAGTTCCACCACTTCGGCTTGATTATTAAAAATCTTCTATTTCCTGTGAAGCTGGCAAAGATAAGTCAAGCACTCGTTCATTAGCATCTTTTTTCAGGATTGATTCTGTTTGGACTTCTGCTGAAGAGCTGAATAGCCCAATGATAAGAGCTAATAGCATGAAAGCAATGGCGAACCATACAGTCATTTTGCTCAATATTGTTGCCGTTCCGCGACCGCCAAAAATAGCATTGGACATACCACCGCCAATTGTTCCAGATAATCCTCCGCCCTGACTGGCTTGCATTAAAATAACACTGACCAATAGAATACAGATTAATGTATGAATTGTGATTAAAAATCCGACCATGTTTATTCCTTTAAAAAATTTTCTGTCTGTTTGATTATGGATACAAATTCATCAGCATCCAAGCTTGCACCGCCAATTAAATATCCATTTACTTCTTTTATTTCAAGTAATTCTTTAATGTTGTTACTCTTTACTGAACCCCCATATAAAATGGGAATGCTCAAAGCATCGACAGCACCTGTATCTTCTAAAACATTTCGAACAGTTTGATGAGCTTGCGCTATCTGATCAGGCTCTGCTCTCTCCCCTGTGCCAATGGCCCAAACCGGTTCATAAGCAAAAATCATTCTATTGATATCTTCACCATGCACTCCTTGCAAACCAATCTTTAATTGATTCTCCAAGACAGATAATGTTTCATCATCTTTTCTCTGCTCTCTCGTTTCACCTATACACATTATGGGTGTCAACCCGCTCGATAATGCTTTAATTACGCGTTTGTTCACCATGTCGTCTGATTCACCAAAAAGCTGCCGCCGCTCTGAATGCCCAATGATCACGTGGGATACATTACATGAAATAAGCATCTCTGCAGACACTTCACCTGTATAAGCTCCTTTATTTTCCCAAAACAAATTTTGAGAACCAAGAGCATAGGGCGTCCCTTCCAGCAAATCATTCATGTAATAAAGTGCCGAAAAAGGCGGGCAGAATATAACTTTTGACTCGGGTATATCCAACAGCAAATTCATGAATTTATCGACGAATACACCACATTCATCAAGTGTCTTATTCATCTTCCAGTTTGCTGCTATGATATACTTACTTTTCATACTTACCTCAATGCGGAAAATGCAGGTAATGTTTCGCCGCTTAACAATTCCAGAAATGCTCCCCCGCCAGTAGAAACATGCGAAACATCTCTATAAAAACCAATGGATCTTACAGCTGCTACTGTATCGCCGCCGCCGACAATTGTTGTCTGCCCCGCTTCAGTTGCCTCGACTAATTTTTCAGTAATTGCTTTTGTTCCTTGTGCATAGTATTCCTGTTCGAAAACTCCTAAGGGTCCATTCCATAAGATTGTTTTTGATGAGGATATTATTTTTTGAAATTTTTCAATAGATTTTGGTCCAATATCTAAGCCCATCAAATCTTCTGGTATATCTCTCCGTAAATAAACACCGTCCGGTTTGCTCTCTAAATCTTTTGCACACACAAAATCAGAAGGAAAAACCAATTGGACTCTCTGGTTTTTTACTTCATTCATAATTTGAGTTGCTGTGGATAACATTTTATCATCTATTAATGAGCTACCCACTTCTAACCCTTTAGCTTTTAAAAATGTAAATGCCATTCCTCCACCAATAATGATTGTATCAGCTTTGCTCAAAAAGCGCTTGATCATTGATAATTTCGTATCAATTTTGGCACCCCCTAAAATTATTGTTACTGGACGCAGCGGGTGATCAAATGATTCCTTCAAATACTTCAATTCTTTTTCCATCAAAAATCCGATGCCTTTTTGCCTGAACTGATCTACAACACCCACATTTGACGCATGCGCACGGTGCGCTGTGCCAAAGGCATCATTAATAAATACATCACCATGTTTTGATAATAACATGGAAAATTGGGGATCATTCAAGGTTTCTTCATCATGAAAACGTAGATTCTCCAATAAATGAATTTCGCCGGGACTTATTCCTAAAGACGTATCCCGGGCATCTTCACTTATACAATCATCAGAAAACTTGATGGGCATTTCCAGCAAGTCAGCCAGCGTTTCACCCACTGAAATTAAACTCAGGTTTTCAACAACTTTTCCTTTAGGCCTGCCTAAATGTGACATCAGCACTACAGCTGCGCCTTGCTGTAAACAATGCTGTATGGTGGGTAAAGCAGCCCGCAGTCTAAAGTCATCGGTAACCCGACCATTATCGATAGGAACATTAAAATCCACGCGCATCAATAACCGTTTATCCTTTAAATCAAATGTGTGCAAGTTGTGTATCATTCATTGATCCTGATCTAATGGCGCAGACACGGTCATAGCATACACATGTACAGCACCTGCTTTTTTTAATGTTGATGCACAGGCAGACATTGTCGATCCAGTTGTAAGTACATCATCTACAATTACGATTGACATGTTCTCTATTTTTCCCTGTGCATTGAAAGCATTGGCCATATTTGCTTTGCGATCTTCTTTATCTAATGTTGTTTGTGAAACGGTAAAACGGTTACGTTTAAGAATCTGTTTTGTAAACGGGATTTGCCAAATTTCTGCTGCACCTTTACCAATCCATTCTGCTTGATTATAACCGCGATCACGATATTTAACACGATGGAGCGGTACAGCAGTCAAAAAATCAACAGGTCCAAATGTTTCGGGTGATATTAATTGACCTAAATGACGCCCCAGTTCTAATCCTAATTTAGCTCTGTCACTGTATTTCAAGGAATGAATAACATCATCCAATCCATGAGTAAAATACCATCCTGAATAGACAGAATCCAACCCATCTGTAACCAACATATTATTCAACCTGTTGCTTTTGGGAATTGGTTTGAAACTCTGCCAGCATTCTTGGCATAATGCATTGGAGTGATCTTTTATAAATTGCTTACAAAGCAAGCATACGTTTGGATAAACTTGGTCCAGGAAGAAAAAATATAAACTCTTAAATAAATTCACGTTCATCAAACTTACATTATATTATTATCATTTTCTATACGATGTGAGCTGAATTCAGTTTAATTTTTATCATCATGATAGTTCGTAAAGCAACACCTGCAGATAAACATACACTCCAAGATTTGATCCTGCACAGGGTTCATGAAATTCTGCTCATCGCCAGTTCTTATGATGCGTTTGTTATGGAAGAGGACGGTGGCTTAACTGAACAGGTTCTGCATGAATATATCGGTATGAGTTTTGGGAACGCACCGCGCATATGGCGGGCGGAAACTGCCGCCGATGCAATGAAAATGCTGCAGGAAACACAGTTCGACCTGGTGCTTGTCATGATGCGTATTTCTGATATGGACCCCATATCTATTGCCACACAAATCAAAAAATTGAACAGTTCTATTCCCATTATCCTGTTGGCGTTTGATGAATCAGAGTTAAAGCAGCTCCCTGATGATTTACAGGGTACAGCCATTGACCAGGTGTTTATTTGGTCCGGTAATGCCAATGTGTTTCTGGCGATTGTAAAACAAATTGAAGATAAGCTCAATATAGAAAGAGATGTAAATCTGGGAGATGTGCGCTGTATTATTCTTATTGAGGACCGCCCCAGATATTATTCTTCAATCCTGCCGCTGATATATAAAGAAATATCGCGCAATATTAAGCGCTTGATGGATAAAAGCCTCAACGATACTGAGCGCCTGCTGCATATGCGCGCTCGTCCCAAAATACTTTTAGCCACGACGTATGAAGAAGCACAGGATTTTTTCAAAAAATACCAGCAAAACACCATTGGTATTATATCAGATATACGTTTTCCCAAAAACGGTATTCAGGATCCGGAAGCAGGACAATCATTCGTTCGCTGGGCGCGTTCAGTTGATCCTTCAATTCCGATCCTTTTACAGTCTAGATATGAAATCAACGCTCAATTAGCTAAAGAACTCCATGTCAATTTTGTAAATAAAAAATCAAAATCAATACTCCAGGAATTACGTGATTTCATTACAATTAATTTTGGATTCGGAGATTTCATTTTCAAGACTCCCAATGGCGAAGTCGTTGATCATGCTACAGATATAGAAGGATTGAAAAACGCTATTCAAACTATTCCTGAAGAATCACTGGAATTTCATGCTTCAAGCAACCACTTCTCCAATTGGCTGGCAGCCCGGGGAGAATTTATTCTCGCTTCAAAAATCAGGCCTTTGAACTACCGTGATTTCAAGGATTCAAACGAGCATCGCAAATTTTTAATACAGTTGGTTGCTGAAGCGATTGACTTGAAGAAAGAAACACATGTTGTGGAGTTTGAACCAGAAAATTTCGATCCTAGAAAAAATTTCATGCGTATCTGCCCGGGATCATTAGGCGGAAAAGCACGGGGTATTGCATTCTCAAATTCATTATTAAGTGAAAGTAAATTAGAAAATGAATTTCCAAATGTAACTATTCGAGTGCCGCAGGCTTATGTTATTGCTACTGCGGAGTATGATAAATTTATGAGCGACAATAATCTTTGGGAAAAAGCAATTAAAACCAAAACAAATAAACAGATCGATGCTTTATTCCAAACAGCAAAATTATCTGAATCTATAGAAATTTCGTTACGAGCAATCATTGAAGTGATTAAACATCCCATTGCTGTACGATCCTCCAGTTTATTGGAGGATTCACAATATCAGCCCCTTTCCGGCGCATACGCAACTTATATGCTGCCTAATAATGCTTCCAAAGTCAACGTTAGGTTCCATCAGCTCTGTTCCGCTGTTAAGCGTGTTTATGCTTCCATGTTTCATAAAGAAGCTATTAGCTTGATAGAATCATCGGTGCATTCAATAGAACAAGAAAAAATGGCAATCATAATCATGGAATTGATCGGCCAATCCTTCGATAATCGTTTCTATCCAACATTCAGCGGTACAACCCAAAGTTTTAACTATTACCCTGTTTCATACATGAAACGTAATGAAGGGGTGGCCTTTGTTGCACTGGGACTCGGCAGAACAGTTGCAGAGGGTGAAAAATCGTTGCGTTTCTCACCAAAGTATCCCGCAATTTTGCCCCAATATTATTCTATTAAAGCAACGCTAGCTAGTTCGCAAAATTCATTCTATGTACTAGACCTGAATAAAAATACGAAAGCTCTCCTGAATGGTGAAACGGAAAATCTCGATTTATTTGATCTTCAGGTCGCTGAAGATGACAAAGTACTTTCTTGGGTGGGCAGTGTTGTATCAAATGAAGATAATGTTCTTCGCGATTCCTTGAATCATGAAGGCACACGTGTTATTACTTTTGCTCCAATTTTGAAATTCGGCCTGTTTCCACTAGCTGATATTTTGAACAAATTTCTAGAATTGGGACAACGTGCTTTAGGGTGTGAAGTAGAAATCGAATTTGCCGTAAACTTGTTCAAAGATAAAAATAAAAAACCAGAATTCTGTATTTTACAGATCAAGCCCATGGTCGTGGGTGTATCTGAAGAATTAACCCATGAATTAGACTTGACCAAGGATAACATCATCTGCCATAGTACATTGACACTCGGCAATGGACAGTTCAATGATATAATAAATATTATATTTGTAGATCCTGCAAAATTCAACTCGGCCCAAAGTAAAATTATCGCCAGGGAAATTGAAACATTAACAGCTCAACTCGGCACCAAAACGCCTTACATCCTCATTGGCCCAGGGCGCTGGGGAACCGCAGATCCGTGGCTGGGCATTCCGGTGAAATGGCAGCAGATCAGCGGTGCTAAAATTATCGTCGAAGTTGGCTTGCCTGAATTCCCTGTTGACCCATCATTCGGCAGTCACTTTTTCCAAAATATAACATCAATGAGATTGGGTTACTTCACGGTTAATCATAAATCAAAAGAGGATATGCTGGATATGAAGTGGTTAAAAGGTCAAAAAATTGTTCAAGCATTGAAATTTACACAATGGATTCAAACCGATGCTCCTTTATCTGTTGTCATCAACGGCCAATCCGGAGAGGGACATATTCTAAAACCGCTACCTGAAATTCCGGCAATCATGGATGAAGAAGAAACAACAGGTATATAAAACGGGGCTGCAAGCCCCTTTTTATATGAAACACTTAATTTAAATTAAACAACCCCTTGGTCTAACATCGCATCCGCAACCTTTATGAAACTAGCAATGTTTGCTCCTTTTACGTAATTCGTATATTTACCATCACTGCCATATTCAACACAAGAGGCGTGGATATTTTTCATAATTTCACGTAGTTTGAAATCCACTTCTTCCCGGCTCCAATTCAGGCGCATGCTGTTCTGGCTCATTTCCAGTCCAGAGGTTGCTACACCACCAGCATTGGCAGCTTTGCCGGGACCAAATAGAATTTTATTCTCTATGAATACATCGACCGCTTCCGGCTCTGATGGCATGTTCGCACCTTCAGAAACACAGATGCAGCCATTTTTAACCAATTCTTTTGCTTCTGCGCTGCTGATCTCATTTTGCGTAGCGGAAGGCAATGCGATATCACATTGCACGGACCACGGACGCTGACCTTCTAAATATGTACATTTATATTTTTTTGCATATTCACTGATGCGGCCGCGTTTAATGTTTTTCAGTTTCATGACATAAGCCAGCTTATCTGAATCAATTCCATCCGGATCATGAATGGAACCGTTTGAATCAGAAAGAGTCACAACTTTTCCATCCAGTTCATTTATCTTTTCGACTGAATATTGCGCTACATTCCCTGAACCGGAAACGGCGACTGTTTTTCCGCTAAAAGATTCCCCATTAGCTATAAGCATCTCCTGGGCAAAATATACATTCCCATAGCCGGTTGCTTCCGGTCGTATCAAGCTTCCGCCCCAGTTAAGTCCTTTGCCCGTTAATACACCGGTAAATTCATTTCTTATCCGTTTATACTGTCCGTACATATAACCGATTTCACGTCCGCCAACGCCAATATCGCCAGCAGGGATATCTGTATCAGGACCAATATGACGACAAAGTTCAGTCATAAACGATTGACAGAAACTCATGACTTCATTATCTGATTTTCCTTTAGGATCAAAGTCAGAACCACCTTTTCCGCCGCCCATAGGCAACGTGGTTAGACTGTTTTTAAATACTTGTTCAAATCCCAAGAACTTTAAAATGCTTAAATTCACTGAAGGATGAAATCGTAAACCACCCTTGTATGGCCCGATAGCAGAATTGAATTCAACTCTATAACCACGATTGACTTCGACTTCACCAAGATCATTTCGCCAAGGTACCCGAAAAATGATAACCCGTTCAGGTTCAACGATACGATCTAAAATTCTGGCATGAATATAATGGGGATTGTCCTGTAGGAAATCCCAGATACTGCCAATGACTTCTTCCACCGCCTGATGAAATTCATTTTCTCCAGGACTGCGTGTTACGACAGTATCCATGAAATCTTGAACTGATGAGTACATATAATCTCCGTTGGTTGGAAAAAATGTTACGGAAATTACAGAGCTAAAGGCATCGAACAATCAATAATTTCCTGTCTTTTGCCTTTGGTTTTTCTAAAGAGAAATTCTAATTTTTCGAGCTTCATTTTTGACCAAAAATATATATTGACAGATTAAATTCCGAACTAGAAATCGGGACAAACAGTTAATTATTATAAAATTTGGCGGAGTAGCTCAGTTGGTTAGAGCAGCGGAATCATAATCCGCGTGTCGGGGGTTCGAATCCCTCCTCCGCTACACTACTGACGGAAAGAAATGGCATATCCAATTTCTTATGTGCTGTCGGTAATTTATTTATATAGAATATAGCTTCATCAGATTTTCTCTTTATCTGTACATGATCAATAAAAAGGGAAAGGATATTCTTCTTCTCTTGCGTTGTAGCGTGCTTCATGATTTTATCAAAGTCTCTTACCAATTCATATATTTGGTCAGAAAGAGTTTGAACATCCTTATCATTAAATATGATTGCTTGAAGTTTTGCTATTTCATCTTCTAAATATTCAATTTTCGACTCTTTTTCTCGAATACGATTTATAATTGATTCGTTTTTATCTCCTCCCATTTCAAGAGCATCAAGAAGATTCTCTTTTTTCCCATTTTCAATATTAATGGATTCAACGATTCTTGAGTATTCATTAGTACTCTGAATTGATTTCCCTGATAGATGTTTTTGTACAGTCTTTAAAACAAGCGATTCTATATCAGACTTACAAATTGTGTCTTTTATACTTTTTATTGCATAACCCTCAATTTGTTTTAGTGGTATTTTATAGGAATCGCAAACTGATTTCCCCTTATTCTTATAACCACCATCAATATAATATGACAACCCATTGTTTTTATATAAATCTTTGAAGTCTTCATAGGTCATTACAGTTATAGTTGGATAATCAATTTATAACGAAGTAAGCA
>ENA-ORDI01000998-ORDI01000998.1-marine-metagenome-genome-assembly--contig:-NODE-998-length-16666-cov-4.741395_pt1 | contig 16666 bp, 14 predicted proteins | sample MGYA00248628_ERZ508525 | MGnify/ENA primary metagenome ERZ508525 (study PRJEB26195, sample SAMN05422138) | marine metagenome | isolation source: East of Porto Seguro, South Atlantic Ocean | place... | reverse complement strand
CAGCCTTGGTGTGTCCTTCTAATCTGTGTCCTTCTAAAGCATATAAATGATAAGCAATGACAATAAATGATTAAGTCAGCACAGATTACGCTATATGGCATAAAATGAAAGAGCCCCGTCGTAAAACGAGGCTCTTCGTCAGAGACAACTGGTATTATCTCGAGTCGGGGTAGAGAGATTCGAACTCCCGATCTCCTGCTCCCAAAGCAGGCGCTAACTATGCATTTTATTGTCGAGAAAGAATATATTTTCTACCCTTGTGTCCACTTTGCCATATTTTGGTACGATCGACGCTAATGTTGGGGAATCATAGCTCAGTCGCTTCAGTTCCATCTTTGCATAGATTTCTGTTGTTGTAACTGAACTGTGTCCCATCATCTTTTGTATCTTGTAGATCGGCACATTTTCTACAATCCTTCGAACACTACAAAAACTTATTTTCTTTTATAAACCTTTTAAACAAGAAAATCAGTTGTATTTTTTCTAACTTCCCCACCCTCAATCTATGCACTATGAAAAAATTACTTCTACTCAATATTCTAATGTGTTCCTTTATTTGGAACTGCGGCAATAAAACTATGGCCAAAGAGATAAAGCACCAAAACCGACTGGCAAATTCCCAAAGTCCATATTTGCTGCAGCATGCTTCCAATCCGGTGGACTGGTATCCCTGGGGGGATGAAGCATTTGAAAAGGCGAAAAGGGAAAATAAACCCATTTTCTTGTCCATTGGATATTCCACCTGTCATTGGTGCCACGTGATGGAGCACGAATCCTTCGAAGATTCAACGGTGGCAGCCCAGATGAATAAGTATTTTGTCAGCATTAAGGTGGATCGGGAAGAAATGCCGGAAGTGGATCATTTGTATATGTCTGTGTGCCAGGCCATGACGGGCCGGGGCGGCTGGCCGCTCACAATTGTAATGACACCGGATAAAGACCCTTTTTTCGCCGGGACCTATTTCCCAAAGCAGGGGCGCGGAAAACGACCGGGGATGCTGCAATTGATTCCCAGTCTCGCCAATGCCTGGAAAACAAAACAGGATGAAATTGTAAAAACAATTAATCAGGTTGAAACCTATCTCATCCGGATTAATACCAGTTCCCAGGGTGATAATTGGAACGAGGCCATGATCCGGGATGCATTCAGTCAGTATGCCAGTCGGTTTGATCCGGATTATGGTGGATTCGGAAAAGCGCCCAAATTCCCGTCTCCCCACAATATGATCTTCCTTTTACGCTATAGCAAACTTTTTGGAGATCCCACCGGAACAAGCATGGTGGAAACGACCCTTCATCACATGCGGCTGGGTGGCGTGTTTGACCATATCGGGTTGGGATTCCATCGTTATTCCACGGATCGTCGCTGGTTTCTGCCTCACTTTGAAAAAATGCTATATGATCAAGCCATGATATCCATGGCCTGTTTGGAAGCATTCCAACTCACGGGAAATGAAAAATATGCGAAAGTGGCCCGGGAAATATTCACCTATGTCCTCCGGGATATGACAGACAAAGAAGGTGGTTTTTATTCCGCTGAAGATGCTGACAGCGAAGGTGAAGAAGGCGTTTTTTATATTTGGACAGACGAAGAATTGGTGGACATCCTGGGCGTAGAGAAAGGCATGAAATTGGCCAAGATCTATGGGTTTTCTGATAGGGGGAATTTCCATGAAGAAGCTTCCGGTCAAACGACAGGCAACAATATTCCTTATTTCCCCAAGGATCGGGCGGTACTGGCGAATAAAGCAGGCATGAGTTTGGATGAGTTCAATACCTTCATTGAATCAACCCGGCAAAAGTTATTTAATGTCCGGGAAAAACGGATCCATCCCTTGAAAGATGATAAAATTCTCACCGACTGGAACGGGCTCATGATTGCTGCCTTATCGCAGGGTGGGCAAATCCTGGATGATGATTCCTATATCGATGCTGCAAAAAACGCAGCCGGCTTTGTTATGAAATCATTGAGAAAGAAAAATGGGAGGCTCATGAAACGATCCAGGCTGGGGAAAGCCGGATTACAGCCCCATCTTGATGATTATTCCTTCATGGTCTTTGGACTTCTTAATTTGTATGAAGCCACATTTGATCCAAGCTATTTGGAATCGGCACTTGGACTCACGGAAATCATGATAGCAGACTTTGGCGATAAGAATGGCGGTTTTTTCATTGGGAGCAAAAATGCAGAAAAACTCATGATTCGGGCCAAGGACAGTTACGATGGCGCTATCCCATCGGGGAATTCTGTGGCTGCCATGAATTTATTTCGATTGGGGAAGATCACTGGAAATACAAAATGGACAGATCTCGGCTATAAAACATTGAAAGCATTCACAACCAAGGCGAAACAATCTCCAACCGGATTTGCCCATATGCTCACTGCATTCATGTTTGATTTGAAAGATCCAAAAGAAGTGGTATTGGTGGGGAATTCCAATGATCCTGAAACACAAAAAATGATTCGCGCGCTTCGTGAGAATTATGTACCGAATAAAGTGGTTTTATTCAAGGATGCATCGAATCCGGATGCATTGGCAGAGGTGGCTCCTTGGACAAAAGATCATGTCATGGTGAATGGGTTACCGACTTTTTATATCTGCGAAAATTTCACCTGTAAACAACCTACCACAAAACTTGATCTGGCGATGAAATACCTGAATGAGTAAATCATTCTCCGAACAGTTGGGCTCCACCCTGGCCCATATCCAGGATCTCTTTGATACCGTTTTCCAAGGATTGTTGAAATCCGGGGGCGGAAAGAAGAAAAATAAAGTTATTTCAAATATTCAGGATGCAGGCGATGCGTATTACAAAACGTACACCGATATTAAAAAAGGAAAAGATAAAAAATGAAAAAATTGGCACTTCATTGGCAGATTATCATCGGACTTGTTTTAGGTTTGCTTTACGGAATTGTGGCCGCAAACAATGGCTGGGGCTCTTTTACATCCGACTGGATCGCTCCTTTCGGTACCATCTTTATGAGTTTACTGAAATTGATTGCCGTTCCACTGGTTTTGTCTTCGTTGATTACTGGGGTGGCTTCTTTGTCCGATTTGAAAAAATTGAGCCGCATCGGTGGAAAAACAATTGCCATTTATGTTGGAACAACTGCTGTTGCCGTCACCATTGGATTGATCTCTGTGAATATGCTCCAGCCGGGAGACAAAGTTCCGGACCAAATGAAAGAAAACCTCCAAAAAACGTATCAAGAAGATGCATCCGTCCGTGCCGGTTCGGCACAAAAAGTGAAAGATCGCGGTCCACTGCAACCCATCGTCGATATAGTTCCCAGTAACTTTTTCTCGTCTGCGTCTTCCAATCGAAATATGCTCCAGGTTGTCTTTGTGGCTATTTTTGTTGGAATTGGCTTGATCCAAATTCCGAAAGATAAAGGGAAACCTGTTTTGGACTTTTTCGAAGGCCTGAATGATGTGGTTATTAAATTGGTCGATTTCATTATGCTCATGGCACCCGTGGGTGTTTTTGCCTTGATCGCCCAAACCATCAACAAAGTTGCCGGGAACGACCTTTCCCAAGTTTTGGAATTACTCGGCGCCTTGGGTTATTATATGATTGCAGTCATTTTTGGACTTATCATTCACGCAGGTTTTACCTATACCGGACTTTTGAAATTATTGACAAAAATGCCATTGAAAACATTTTATAAAGGTATCGCTCCTGCACAGTTACTAGCATTCTCTACCAGTTCAAGTGGTGCCACTTTGCCTGTTACCATGGAATGTTGTGAAGATGAATTAGGTGTATCAGAAGAAGTCTCTTCGTTCGTTCTTCCCCTGGGTGCTACCATTAATATGGATGGGACAGCACTTTACCAGGCAGTGGCAGCAGTCTTTATTGCCCAAACACTTGGGATGGAACTTGGAATTGGTGCACAACTCACTATTATTCTCACTGCTGTGTTGGCTTCTATTGGAACAGCGGCAGTTCCCGGTGCCGGGATCATCATGCTCGTGATCATTTTAGAAGCTGTGGGCGTCCCCAGTGAAGGTATTGCTCTCATCCTGGGTGTGGATAGAATTCTGGATATGATGCGCACCACCATCAATGTAACCGGCGATGCTACCGTGGCGGTGATTATAGCCAGTACAGAAGATCAATTGAATATACCCAATAATTCTTAGGTTTTAGACCACCTCTGTAATCCTCTTCTCATATGAGAAGGGAACATGGGGAGGTCATAAATAATAAATTAAATCAGTTTTATTTCGATCGAAAAAGACATAAAATATTAACAGATTTTTGAAAGTTTAACGGGTAGGTCCTGTATTTTTTGGATCGATACTCATTATTGGGTGCTGTACTTCGGTGTCAAAAAACAGGCCTTTCCGCCATTTGGCTGATCAAGGAAGTTTGCTGACTCCGAGAGGCTCCCTCCGTTCATTAAACAAAGAATGGTCCCAAAAAAAAACAATCTGCCCGTTTTTTTTAATCCACTGCCGATAAAATCTGGTTAATCCGTGACCGGCTCCCCCGAATTCTCAATTTTACCCCATTTTCCTCATATTCTCGTTTCAGCACCTCCACGCCTTCCTGCGCCTGGGCAATGGTTCGTCCCTGATCGTAAGAGAACTCAAGATCGATAGTCTGAAAATTCTCCTCCATTTTCCCAAGGATGCGGGAACGTAATTCGGATAATCTTAAATGTCGTTGAGCAGAGATGGTGACTGAATCGGGAAATTCCCGCTGACGGCTTTCCACCATATTCCCGTCACATATAAGATCCACTTTATTGAGCACAAGAATTTGTGGGATCTCATGGGCTCCCATTTCTTTCAGGACTTCATCAATGGTTTGAATATGATCTTCAATCTGCGAAGATGAAATATCCAACATCACCAGGATCAGATCCGCTTCTAAAACTTCCTTTAAAGTGCTTTTGAAAGATGCTACCAAATTATGGGGCAATTTTCGAATGAATCCCACTGTATCACTTAATAAGATTGGATGGGATTCATCTAATTTCAATTTGCGAACCGTGGTGTCCAAAGTGGCAAATAACTGGTCCTGGATATACACATCCGAGCCTGTTAAGGCTTTAAATAAAGTGGATTTTCCCGCATTCGTATAACCCACCAGCGAAACCCTAAATTCGGATCGCCTTCGATAACTTTGTATATCTCGTTCTTTTTCGATCCGCCTCAATTCTTTTTTCAATTTCGTGATCCGGGTTCGGATTAAACGCCGGTCGATCTCGATCTGGGTTTCTCCCATTCCAGCCCGGGTTCCAATGCCACCCATTTGTCGTTCCAGGTGTGTCCATTGTCGGGTCAATCTCGGGAGTAAATATTCCAGGTAAGCCAGATCCACTTGTGTTTGTGCTTCCTTGGTTTTTGCATGTTTCTGAAAAATATCCAGGATGAGACCACTGCGATCCAATACCTTCACATTTTCAGATATTTTGTGGTAATTCTTGATTTGGCCGGGACTCAATTCATCATCAAATAAAATGAGTTTAACACCCAATTCTTGGGCCTGTTTCAGGAGTTCATCTGCTTTCCCTTTTCCAATGAAGGTTGCAGCATCGATCTTGGAGACACGTTGTGTAATTCTACCCACAATCTCTGCGCCAGCCGTGTCTGCTAACAGTTCCAATTCATCCAAATGTTCATGGATGATTGCTTCCGTCATACCCTGTTGAATGACCCCCACCAATAGGGCTTTTTCCTTTTCGACATTATCTCGTTCGATCATGAATCTTAAGTTTTCATTTTAAGCGGTTCTGGTCGACCAATAATGGTTTCTGCCAACAACAGGGCTATGGCCAATGCTAAAAATATTTTCCAAAGGGCTTTTCCTTGTCGCGTTTCCGAAAATGCCTGGGCAAATTCGTCCTGAAGGGTGAGCCACCGGGTTTGGTCGTTGGACAGGATCAATTCAATATCATCCTGCGAGAAACGGGATTGAATATATTCCTGATCATGAAGCCGTGTAGGAAATGATGTAAACAATTCACCATTGGAATATACAGTATACACACCCAATTCATCCGTGGATGTAATATTGATTCCTTCCCGGTCATATTCAGGAACGATCATTTCTATTTTTCCCGACGGCGATACAATTTCCCATTTATTGCGGAGATACTTTTCTTCAACAGAGATCCATTTATGCTCATTGATCTGTACCGAAGATGTATTGATCTCATCCGTTCCCGTCAGCACCAATAAGCGATAAATAAGTGGCACCAACATTCCGCGAATGACCAGGTCGTTCCAGCGAAGATCTAATAAAGTAGAGAAATAAAAAACAGTACCACTTCCTTTCGAAAATTCCATCAACAGTGGGTCACCGTTATTCAGTATCCAATGCGCTTTCTGTTTTACGTCCAGTTTGGTTTGGATATAATTAAAAACTTCCGGTAACTCATTGGCAATGTTTCTCACCTGGAGATCCTGAAGAAGATCGGAATGATCACCGGCGATTTGGGTGGAGAAAAATCCTTGTCCGGCAGTTATTCTTTTTTCAGGGAATGGAAATCCGATTTTCTTGAAAAAATCCGGGTGAAATTCGGAACCATCTGCCTCACCATGGAACCAGATCACACCGCCGCCGGATTGAAGGAATTTTTCCAGATCCTTGGCACCGTCTTCCGTTATTTTTTTAGGATTATGAATAATTGCTACATCCACACCATCCAGGAATAAGCGGTTCAGATGCGGCTGAACCCTGGATTCAATGGATAAAAATTGGTTTTGGGGATCAATGGCTCGCAGGACCATTTCCAACATGGCTACATCTTCATTATTGGCACCGATGATACCACAGCGGATTTGTTCCATGATGGGCATGGAAAGAAACCAGGTATTATCCAATTCATAATCATCCTTTGGCAGGGAAAACTTGCACTGAACAATGCCCATGTTCGCAGGATAAGCCTGAAACAGGAATTCTTTTTCCTTTCCCGGATCAAATTCGGAAACCACCTGTCCCACACGGTGATCGTTAAACAAAAGTTCCAGTGGAACATTGGGCTTGGGAAGTTCACCCGAATTTTCGATCCGTGTATTCAATTTCACCAATTGACTCATGGTTTTGATCCGATTCAATGAGGATACAGACCGGATCGAAAGATTGTCATACACCATCCCTGGTTGGATGAAATAGAATTTCCATGATTCGAAATTTGAAATTCCAGCCATGAATGTAGAATCGGGTTGATGCATATAATCGCTGAATACCACACATTCTTTGATCGGTTCAACAATTGTATTATCCTGCAAAAAATTATTCAAGTTGGACCAAAGATCATCGTGAGATTTGGTGGACTGAATGGACTGAATTGCCGTCCGTAATGCAGGATCATTAGACAGGCCATTAAAGATCGTTTTCGGGGGACAGGTTTGGGCCAATGTGATGCGGGTTTCTTCCTTGAATAAGGGAAGTAAGGAGAGTGCTGTATTTTTTGAAAGATCCAGGAAGGACTCATCTCCGTCTTGCACATTCATGCTGGCAGAATTATCGATCACCATGATGAGCCGTGCATCCTGTTCTGCCGCAAGCCAGCCCGGCATAAATCCCTGTGTCACGGGTTGTGCCATCATCATGACCAAGGAAGCAATTGCCAACATTCTAAGTAACAATAACAAGATCTGTTGGATCTTGATCTTTCGGATGGAACTGGTTTCCAATTGTTTGATGAATCGAACCGTGCTGAATTCTACTTTTTTGATTCGAAGCCGGCTCAACAAATGGATAATAATGGGAATACTGATAGCGCCCAAAAACCAAAGTGCGGATGGGGTTAGTACCGTCATAAGACCATCATGCCATAACTCATGACAAGTCCTCCGGTGAGTGGAATGGTCAGGTTATCATTCATGGGAATAGGAGCGATTTCTACAAGCATGGCAGCCACAGCACCCAAAATGATGATATCTGCAGGTAATAGTTGGTTGATCCATAATGCGGCACCACTTGATGTCACGATGCCTGCAAAGGTTCCCGATAATGTTTTGTCTCTGATCTTTCCAATAGGGAATCCTTTCCCTACAATCGCCGCAAATGTATCTCCCACAGTTAAAAATAAAAGTGCCGGAACAGCAATTTGAATTGGGAAAAGGAATAGGGTAATCGTGGAACCAAATAAAAGCCATGTAGCCCCAGTCAGGCCGCCATCAAATTCACTTTGGCGGAGCATGAAATTGAAGTGTTTTTCAAATAGGGTTTCTACCACATCCCATTTTTTCCGACTGCTCTCCAAAAGCACCGCAAACAAACTCAATCCTCCTAATATGAAAATCATGATCTCTTTATCAGGGATGAACCATACATATCCCAAGGGAATAATGGATGCAAAAAGGTGCAGGATTTTCCGGGTGATCTCGTTGGATGGGAGGGTGTTCACTGATTGATCATTTGGTTAAAAATATCCTGCATATCCAAAACGCTTACAGTCAAATCGATGGGTGCTGGTTCTTCCAAAACGGTTTCGGCAGGAATGGATTGATCCAACACCGTGTAAGGGATCAGGTCTTCATTTTGGCGGTAAAATATTTTTCCAAGTCTAAATCCGGCTTTTTCCAAATCTGTCACAGCCTTTTTCTTACTCAATCCAAATAAATTAGGAACTTGGAAAAAATTTGGTGGCACGCCCAAACTGATGGTTAAATGAAGACCCATTCCTTTGTCCAACAGGTCACCGCCTTTGGGGTATTGCCAGGTGACATTCCCTGAGGGCACGTCAGTATTATATTCCTTATAAACGGTATCGATCTCAAGGCCGGACTGGGTCAGCGCCAATTTAGCACTTCGCAAGGATCGGCCTATGAGATCCGGTATCGAAACCATTTTTTCCGGATGGGCGATTTTGAGTCGAACCGTACGCCCCTCTTTCACTCTTGTATTTGGCGCAGGATATTGATCCACGATTGTCCCTGCTTCGTAAGAAGCAGAATATAAGGTATCAGATACAAGGCTTTTGTATCCTTCCGAAGCCAATACTTTTTTTGCATACTGAAGCGTTTTTCCTTTCACATTCACCATGTATCGCCCCTCTCCCATGCGCACATATTCGGGCATCACAGCCACATCAAACAGCAGGATAACCAACAGGGATAAACTCCCAAAAATTACGATATAACTGGCTATTTTTTTAATCATGATCGTGTGATCCTTGCTGCAAACAGTCCATCCACACCGTGGATGTGCGGAAAAGTGTGTAGACATTCCATGTCGTTGACCCAATCAGGCTGTACTTGAGATGCCCCTGTCTGCAACTGAAAATCAGTATTTAACTTAAGGAACTGTTCAACCACGTTCCAATTCTCTTCCGGCTCCAAAGAACACGTTCCATAGACCAAAGTTCCCCCGGAATTCAAAAATTGGGATAAATGTTTCAGAATTTTCATTTGCAATGTTGCCATGTCTGAAATATCTTTTGGTTTTCGGCGCCACCGGATGTCCGGCTTGCGTCCCATCACCCCTGTACCGGTACAAGGTGCATCAATTAAAATTTTGTCTGTCATGGGAAAATTATCCTCAGTAGCATCCTTCACATTCCATTCAATATTTTTACGGCCATGCCGCTCCAGATCATTTTTTCCAAGGTTCACTCTTGATTGGTCAAAATCGGATGCGAACACTTTTCCCGTTTCTCCAACTCTTTCAGCAATATAAAGTGATTTCGTTCCCGGTGCGGCGCAAACATCCAGAATTGTTTCTCCTTCTTTTGGATCAAGGAATTCAACGATAGCACCTGCCGCTGGATCTTGAATTGAGATTTGGCCCAATTGAAAAAGGTCTATTGAGAAAATTTTTCCGGAACCGGATTTTATCTTTAAAAATGAATCGGAAAAATTTTCTGCATCTATTCCGGATTCCTTCAGTTTTTGGTTTACATCATCCAGATTGTTTCTGGAAAGATCGACCCTGACAAATGTTTTCGGTGCCTGATTAATCCGTTTTATTAGTTCATAAAACCCATTTTCTCCAAATTGCTTTTTCCACCTATTTTGCAACCAACCCGGGATTGAATTCCACTTTTGATTTTTCCTTAACAACCCGTCCCAATCTTTATCCTTATCCTTATTCCTGATCAAGTTTCTCAATACCGCATTGGTCAATCCGGATGCTTTTCGATTTAACACATCTTTCGTCAGGTTTACAGCAGCATCCACAGAAGCATAATCCGGAATGGATTCATCATAAATAATCTCATAAAAACCGATTCGCAAAATGGATCGCAGGGCTTGATCCAAGCGTTCCATTTTTCGTCCGGAAATGAATTCAATCATGAGATCCAAGCGACCTTTAAGCCGCACAATCTCGTTGGTCAAAACCATGGCACGGGATTTAGATGCTTGTTCAGGTTTAAAACTGGAAAATACCTGGTTCCGAACCAGGCTCAATTGTTCATTCTTTTTCTCGAATCGGTTCAAGATCTTCACCGATAAAAAACGGGCAGCCTGTTTCATTCGCCCAGTCTGTCTCCAACTTGAATGACAGCACCATGGAGAAAATCACCGATAGGCATTTTTCGTTTTCCCTCTGCCTGGACTTCCATCAGAGAAAGGGCACCCTTTCCTGTAGAAACCACCATTTCATCATTTTTGATTTTTTTGATCTCTCCAGACCTTCCATTCTCCATGTCCAAAACCTTGGTTTTATAAATTCGGAAATTCTTTCCATTCAACGTTGTGGACATGCCCGGTCGTGGCGATAGTCCCCGAATCCAGTTATGAATTTTTTCAGCCGGCCATGTCCAATTTATAACAGTCATTTCCATTGTGATTTTGGGTGCCGGTATGGCCAGATCATTTTTTTGGGGCCAAGAGTGGATCGTTCCATTTTCCAATCTATCCAATGCATCCACAATCAAATTGGCTCCCGCATTGCACAATCTCATTCCCAAAGAAAGCATATCATCATCAGGAAAAATGTCCATTTCTTTCTGTAACAAGATTTCACCTCTATCTACCCATGGATTAATTTGAAAAACCGTGACACCCGTTGTTTTATCCCCATTCATGAGCGACCATTGGATAGGTCCCGCTCCCCGGTACTTTGGCAATAAGGACGCATGCAGATTCACTGCGCCATATTTCGGAAGATCGATCAGGGATTTGGGGAGAATGCGATAGGCCACTACCACGAATACGTCCGGTTTCAATGCTGATAGTTGGTCATGGAGTTCAGCGTATTTCAGCGATTCCGTTTCAATGAGATTCAGATTATTTTCTTTCGCAAATTGGCCTACGGCAGTGGATCTCAATTTACGTCCACGACCTATAGGCTTGGGTGGATTGGACACAACTGCCACAACATCATGCCGGCTGCTGGATAAAAGTGCTTTTAAGGTTGGGAGGGCAAATTCGGGATTTCCCATAAATATGGCACGCATCAGATCACTCCCGAATAGAAATGGAATAAAGTTTTAAAGAACAAACCCCTTTATACCTGACTGTGTTTTAAGATGTTTCCTGGAATTATTTTTTAATTCTTTCAATTCCGTCTGATACTGAATTCTTTCAACTTCACTCACGCGATCTATAATCAATATACCGTTCAAGTGATCCATCTCATGCTGGATCGCCCGTGATAACAGGCCATCAAACTCATCTTCATGCCATTCCTGATCCTGTGTTTGATATTTCAGGGATACCCTTTCCGGGCGCAGAACATCTAACGAAATCCCCGGCAAAGACAAACATCCTTCCTGAAAAGTACCTTCCTCCCCATGTTTTTTCACAATTTCACTATTGATGAAAATATGGGCTTCATCAGCTTCTTCCGTGTGGGTCACATCGATGACGAACAGGTTCATATTCAGTCCAATCTGGTTTGCGGCCAAGCCGATTCCATCCGCTTCGTACATGGAATCAAACATGTTATTCAATAACAAATCCATTTCAGAAAAATCCTGGACAGGTGCACATTTTTTACGGAGGATCGGATCCCCGTAATAAATAATATCCAAGACTGCCATCAGGCCTTTTCTAATTCTGTATCTTTCACTTTTCCCGCTAAACCAGCAATAGCTGTCTTGTTGATTGTAATATTTGTGTTATTATCAATTTTAATGATCGCTTGACGGCCTTTTTCTTTAAATCCCTGAATGGTGCCATAAATGCCACCCATGGTAATGATCTTATCCCCTTTTTTGAGTTCATCCCGCATGGTTTCTTTTTCTTTCTGACGTTTGGTTTGGGGGCGGATCATTAAAAAATAAATAATGACCATGATCAGGATAAAGGGCAAAAATGCGGTGATTCCGCTCCCGCCCTGTCCCGGTTGTGCTGCTGCGTATAAAATATCCACTGGTTTTCCTTAAATAATTGGGGCCGAAATTACCTTTTCTTCGAGAATAACTCAATGGGTTCAATGATTTGATTATAGATTAATTTTGTTTCACATTTCACAAGGAACCTGCCATGAAAATAAAGCCTTTTGTTCAGTTATTTTATATCTTTTCATTCGTGATCTGCCAAAATTGCGTCCTGGTTTTGGATGGTGAGGAGGATTATGTCAGCATGCCTAACCCCGTGGTTAATACAGCGGCATTTACCATTGAAGCCTGGGCAAATATGAATGCTGCAGGCGGCAGGTCCAATGACAATAATCCCATTTCTTTTCAAAGGACAGAAACCACCGGTGATGGCCGCACCATGACGGGATTAAAATCTGAGACGAATGCTTATTCGAATCAAAATGCAGGTTTTACGATTCGGGGTTCTGATAATGCCACACAAACCATTTTTACACCCAGAAGAGATTATGATGAATGGCATCATTATGCAGATGTGGTAAAACCGAGCTCACTTTATTTCTATATTGATGGGAGTTTAGTAGGAGCGCTGGAAAATCTTCAAGATGGAATATATAACCAGAATATCGAATACACATAGATTGGACGGTTGAGATACAATGGACAGACCCGCGGCATGTTTAACGGCTGGATTGATGAGGTTCGGATCTGGAGTATTCCACAATCCCAGGAAGATATCCAATGGACCATGGATACACCACTGACCGGAGACGAGAATGGACTCGTTGCTTTATAGAATTTTAATGATGGTACAGCCACAGATCAAACAGAAAACGGAAATGATGGTACCTTTCAGGGTAATGCACAAACCATTGAGGATAATTTCTTCGATTCTTGTGATTTAGCGAGCGATGTGAATGGGGATGAACTTGTGGATCTGGTTGATCTCCTGTTAACAGTGGATTATATTCTTGAAAGAAATCCGCAGCCTTTTTTCTTTTGGTGTGCTGATATTATAGACGACGAGGAGATTAATATAACGGATATTGTCACCATCATTCATATCATTTTAGGTGGTGGGTAAACTAAAATTCCTTATTTCCGTTTTTTCTCTTTCCGTTATGATGGGGCAGAACCGCGTCATCTCTTTAGATAGGGACAGCGATTGATATGTCCGGGAATGGAAACAATTGAACCTTTCACGATGATGCAACGACAACCTTCGGAACAGTGGATGGATTTTGCAGCGAATTAGGTGACGTGAACTTGACCGCCACAGTTGATATTTTAGATTTATTTGCGTTATCTGATTTTCAAAGTGAACCTAATTCAATTCAGATTTATGAAAGTTGTGCCGATATCAATGGTGATAATGAGATTAATATCTTTGATGTAGTCGGTTTGGTGAATATGATCCTGAATGATTCAGAATAAATAATATTTCTTATAAACTGATCTCTATTATCGTTCCGTTTTCAGGAGAGGATTCAATAACATACAGTTGCCCGGAGTGAATCTCTTCTACGATTCTGGTTGAAAGAGACAAACCCAATCCCCATCCTGCTCGTTTTGTACTAAATCCCGGCCGAAAAATATTCCGCCAATCTTTTTTTGGAATTCCTTTTCCGTTATCTTGAATTCGGATCTTGATCTCATCTTTCTCTTCGCGAAGTGAAACAGTCACTTTCCCGTCTTCCTGGTCAATGGCGTCAATACCGTTTCGTACGATATTCTCAATGGACCAGGCCAATAGGGAACCGTTTGCTTTGATAGAAATACCCGGTTGAATGTCATTGATGAGTTCCACCTTTTTTCCAAGAGATGGCATCCGTCTCATGAGGTAATTCACCACACGCTCCACACGCTCGGATAGATCAAATTCTTCCATCTCCGGTTTGGAACCCATTTTGCTGAAACGACGTCCAATTTGTTCCAAACGCAATAGATCTGCCTCCATTTCAGGAATCAATTCTTCCGTTTTTTCCGGATGTTCTTTCAGCCAATCCACCCAACCCATGAGCGCTGATACGGGCGTCCCTAATTGATGGGCCGTTTCCCGAGCCATACCCACCCAAATGTGTCGTTTTTCATTGTTACGGATAAAAGTAAATCCTGTAAATCCCAGGAATATGAATAATGCAATAGCTGCAATCTCAATATAGGTCCACCATTGTAATTTTTGAACGATGGAAGAATCACCATAATGGAGATACCCAAATGTAATTTCACCAATATTATCATCCCTGTATACCAGAGGAATCGGTTCATTCAATTTGTCCATTGTATTCATCATCCGTTTCCTTTTTTTCATAGTATTCACCGACTTAGGCAAATTTTTCCACATTTGTGGGTGATGATCCGGATTTGTCTGGATAAGTGGGAATTTTACTTTTCGGATAATATTTTCAAAGACAAAATCCAAATTGGCATCATTATCATCCTGGACAATATTAGCAATGATTTCTGCATATAGCCGGACAATTTCGCGATTATCATTCCTCAGTTCTGTAACCAGGGATTGAGTGTACGTAAGTAGTCCGATGACAAGGCCAATCCCAAGAATGAAAAGTCCCGCTTTTATATTCCCCGTATGTCGGTAAAGGTTCATTCGCCCTCAATCATTGATTTTGGTTCTTTCCAAAAAAGAAACCCCAATCCAAATAACACCGCAATAAATGAAACACGTGAAAGCAATCGTGTATTTTTCCAATTCCGATCATTATATTCAAAAATTATTTCAGATTTTCCAGCAGGAATTTTAACGGATCGTAAAACATGATTGGTTTGATAAACAGGTGTTTCTTCCCCATTTACAAAGGCTCTCCAACTTGGCTGGTAATAGATTTCAGAGAGAACAAGGAGTCCACCTGTTTCGGATTGAGATTTCATTTTTATCTTGTTCTCTGTCCGTGAAATGACTTCAACCTGACCCGATGCAAATCCTTTCAATTGCTCACCCTTATAATTTAAAATGATCGCAGAATTAGACGGATCAAATCCATTCAAAAGTGTTTCCATCAAGGATTCCCGTTGGGTTGTTACCGATTTTACATTTCCTACGATCCATGCTTTGGGCAGTACATTTTTGTTCAGATAAATCCCATTCACCCTATCCACCGGAACAAAATCAGGATTATTGATCCGTTTATTTGTCAAAACATATTTCACATTCAGCATATCCAAAATATGAGGACGGTTGAATCCTTTCGCGTCCATGAGATCCTGGTAAATCCGAAGTTTGATGGGGCGATAGCCACCAATACTTTCCAAATTCCAGTAACTGTATTTGTTGGAATTCAATTCGTCAGCAGGAAATATTCTGAAATGATCCTTATCAGTTTTAAGATAATTCACGACTGGATCTTCACGAAATAAGAGATCCATATTTTTTGATGGTTTTAAATGAAGGAATTCAACATTGATGATCCAAAGGTCGAACACGGCCAAACCAATCAGCATGTAACCAAAAATTTCTTTATTTATTTTTTTCTGTATCAATCCCCAAATCAGTCCAAGAGAGCCTAAACTCACAGCCAACGCCAAAAACAAACCTTTTTGAAAAAGTTCGATTCTCACATTTTGTAACTGAGAAATGATGGCTGGACTGAATCTTGCATCTTTCGCAACACTAAAATCAAAAATAGATTCTCCCATCATCAGAAATAAAATGGAAATTCCCGCAATGCCACCGGTTACATAAAGTGCTTTTTTAAAGGAGTCTTTTTCTTCAGTTTTTTCTAAAAATGTATCCATCCCTTTTGCAGCCAGCACCGGTATTGTTACAGCCAGTAACACATAAATCATGGATGGGATTCGAAATTTTGAAAAGAAGGGCAGGATCGAATAAAAGGGTTTGAAGAGAATTGGAAAAAAGGAGCCAAATCCTGTGACCAAAACCAAAACAGTCGTGACCCAGAAAAATAAATTATCTTTATCAGGCTTCCTGAGTAAAGCACCCAAAATGGCAAAAATTATGGCTACCAATCCGAGATAATGGGTGGATTGGGTAAAAGGCATGAAGCCCCAATAAGCCGCTGATTTCAAATCCCGCGTTGAATAATTCTGCAATCCATAATGGTAGGGGAAAATGAAAGAAATAGTTTCCTTGGGATGAAACGACCATTGTGTAGCATAATTCCAATCCGTCCCGGACTCAGTTTGCCCTGTTTGATCCAGTACGGATTTTGCACCACGGTTCGAATGTTTTTGGAATTCATAAATATCGATATAAGGATCAGAGACCATCAACAAAGCAAGAAAGAGTCCACCCAAAATACCGCCGATTTGTTTCCCACTGACCTGGGATGAAAATGATTTTTCTTTCACGGAAAATCCTAATTCCCAAACCCAGTAAAATCCAATGACCATCCAAGTATAATAGACAATCTGGGGATGATTTGCCCAAAGTTGGAAAGCGGTTAAAATAGATAATATTAA
>ENA-ORDI01000995-ORDI01000995.1-marine-metagenome-genome-assembly--contig:-NODE-995-length-16730-cov-8.244100_pt1 | contig 16730 bp, 16 predicted proteins | sample MGYA00248628_ERZ508525 | MGnify/ENA primary metagenome ERZ508525 (study PRJEB26195, sample SAMN05422138) | marine metagenome | isolation source: East of Porto Seguro, South Atlantic Ocean | place... | reverse complement strand
TTTTGTCAAATTAATTGAAGCATCTGAAACTTTTCCAGAAAATCCATAATCTTTTCCTATACTTCCGTCAGATTCGAACGGGATAATGAATTCTCCTTCCAGGTATCCTTTATGAAATACTTTATTAAGTTTTTTATTAACAATATTAGGAAGAAAAATACTGGTGATTTTTGTTAAATCTTTTATATCATTTTTAACAAAAGCGACCTCAGCTTTTTTCAATAAAAAATTAGATGAAAAAAATGATTTTAATGGTAAAAATAGATCTAGTTTTGATAAAATAATTTCATTTTTTTTAACTAAAATTTTTGGATTTTGTAGTTTAACTACAAGATTAAATTCGGTTGGATTAATGTGTATTTTAGTTTTTTTAAATCCTAGTTTAACATATCGATTTACTTCATTAGCCTTACTTTTAATTAAACCATCAAATTTATCTGTTTCTATTCCAAAATAACTAAGAAAAATTGTTGCAGAAACCACAACTATTAAAACTATTAGAAAAAATCTTAAAAAAAATTTACTCACAGTTATTTCTTAATCTTTTGTTTGATAAAGAGCGGCTTCTAAAAATTCATCTATGTCACCATCTAGTACACTATCTGGGTCAGTATTTTCTAAATTATTTCTTAAATCCTTAACCAATTGATAGGGTTGCAAAACGTAGGATCTTATCTGGTGACCCCATCCAATATCTGTTTTTGATTTAGCTAAATTTTCTGAAGCTTCATCTTTTTTTTGTATTTCATATTTATATAAACGAGCTTTAAGCATATTGAAACACGTTTCCTTATTTTTGTGTTGAGATCTTTCATTTTGACACTGAACAACAATATTTGTCGGTAAGTGTGTTATTCTAACAGCACTATCTGTTGTATTTACATGCTGTCCTCCAGCACCACTAGATCTATATGTATCAACTCTTATATCTTTTTCTTGTATATCTATTTTAATACTATCATCCACGACTGGATAAACCCAAACACTTGCAAAGCTGGTGTGTCTTCTAGCTCCAGAGTCAAAAGGAGAAATTCTAACTAACCTATGAACACCTGATTCCGATTTTAACCATCCATACATATAAGGTCCTGTAATTTTAAGAGTACTAGATTTTATTCCAGCTTCATCACCTCTATGTTCGTTAATTATTTCAAATTTAGACTTTTTCTTTTCTATCCATTTAGAATACATTCTTCTCAACATCTGAGCCCAATCTTGGCTTTCCGTTCCGCCAGCTCCAGCATGAATCTCTAGGTAAGTATCCAAATGATCATTTTCTTCGGATAGGAAACAGGAAACTTCTGTTTTTTTTATTTGATTAAGTAATAAATTTATATTTTTTTCACAATCTTTTGTTACCACAATATCATTTTCTTTTGCAGCAAGTTCTAAAAGTTGCTCTAAATTTTCTAACTCTTTTACAGTAGAATTAAAATCATCAAAAATATTTTCAAGAAATTTTTTCTCTTTAAGAATCTTTTGAGCGGATAATTTTTCTTTCCAAAAATTTTCTTGTACTATTTTTTTGTTAAATGTTTGAATTTTCTCCTTGATCTTATTTTTTTCAAAGATACCCCCTAACATTATCTATTACTTTTTTTATTTTAATAATTTTAATATTTATATCTTCCATAGTTAATAAAATCTCAGAATTGTTGCCTGATTATTAGAATCATAAGTTCCTAATCTATTTTTATCAGATGAATTTTCAAGACCAACTATAAAATTGTCCTCCCCTTTAAAAGATTCATATATCACTCTTTTTGTATTATCATTTGGTTGTAATCCAGTTTCTACATCAACCATCACTAGATTGATGCCTTTAGGAACTTTAAAAGGAAGTGCGTCTTTTTTTCTAATTACTTTTTCAACAAATTTTTTAAAAACTGGTAGAGCCACCTTTGCTCCTGTTTCGTATTTACCTAAAGTTTTAGGTTCATCAAAACCCACATATACTCCTATAACTAATTTTGATGTAAAACCCAAAAACCACGCGTCCATATTTTTATTTGTTGTTCCTGTTTTGCCAGCCAAAGATAAGTTTAAATCTCTAAGTTTTCTTCCTGTTCCTCTTTTAATTACACCTTCCAACATTGAAGTAATTTGATAAGCAGTTTCTGAAGAAATAATTTGTTTTCTGTCGTCCTGAATCAAAGGTATTTCGTCTTTTAAATATGAAATCTCTTCACAACCAATACATTTTCTTTTATCAGCGTTAAAAATTGTTTTTCCTCTTCTGTCTTGAATTCTATCTATAAATATGGGAGTAACTTTTTTGCCTCCATTAACAAATGTGCAATAAGCATTTGTAAGTTTTACCAAAGTCGTTTCGGCCGCTCCTAAGGAGACTGATAGTAGTTCTGGTACTTGGTCATAGATTCCAAAATCTTTTGTAATCTTAGAGATTTGATCAAAACCAACTTTTTGTGCGACACGTACTGTCATTAAATTTCTAGATTTTTCTAAACCAGTTCTTAAGGTAGATGGACCATAAAACTTTTTTCCATAATTTTCTGGTTTCCATGTTTTTAATCCTTCTCCTTGATCTATAACAAAAGGTGCATCTAAAATTAAAGTTGATGGATTAAAACCATTTTCTAACGCCGCAGCATAAACAACAGGTTTGAATGCAGAACCAGGTTGCCTCTTAGCCTGAGTTGCTCTATTAAATTCACTTAATTTAAAACTAAAACCCCCAACCATAGCTAACACTCTTCCGGTATATGGATCCATAACTACAATTGCACCGTTTATTTTGGGTAATTGTTTTAAACTCCACTTATTCTTTTTTATTTTTTGTACATAAATAATATCGTTTAATTTTAAAAGATCTTCAAAGCTTTTTTTTCTAGTCCACTTAATATTTTTAAAATCTATAAAACCTACTTCTTTATTTTCAATTTCGATTTTTAAAGAAAGTTGATTTACATCAATTACTTTTGCAAGTTCCCAATGTAAACTTTTATCGTAAATAAATTCTTTAATATCTTTTTGCCAGTCTACTGAATTTAAGTTTGTTATTGGACCGCGCCAACCATGTCTTTTATCGTACTTCTCCAACCCTTCTCTAAGAGCCTCTAAAGCCTTGATCTGATAATTGGAATTTAAAGGTGTTCTTATAGACAGACCTCCCTTATACAGCTCATCATATCCATAAGTATTAGTGACTATTCTTCTTACTTCTTCTGAGTAAAAATTAGCCTCTTCAAGAAGCTTAATCTTTCTTTTTTTTGTTTTGATTTCTTTTTTTTTTAAATCTTTATATTCAGTATAATTTATATATGAATTGTCATATAAGTTTTTTAAAACAAAATTTCTTCTAGTTTTTGCTCTTTCAATTGATTTAAATGGATTATATTTATTAGGAGCCTTCGGGAGAGCTGCCAGAAGAGCGGCCTCTTCATAATTTAAATCGTTAACAGCTTTATCAAAATACTCCAAGCTTGCTGCAGCAATTCCATATGTTCCTTCTCCTAAATATATTTGATTTAAATATAATTCCATAATTCGTTCTTTTGAATATGCTCTTTCAATTCTGAATGCCAATATGGCCTCCTTAATTTTCCTTTTTATAGAAATTTCACTTGTTAATAGAAAGTTCTTTGCAACCTGTTGTGTAATAGTTGACGCCCCCTGCAATCTTTTTTCTGAATAAATATTCTTCAAATTATTGATTATTGCCCTTGTAATGCTTTTCGCATCAATTCCTGGGTGAGAAAAAAAGTTTTTATCTTCAGCTGATAAAAATGAATAAATTATATTTTTAGGAACAGAATCGTAAGGAATAAACAGTCTTTTTTGTAGTGCGTATTCAGCAATTAGTTGGCCTTCCCCAGAATGAACTCTACTTGATATTGGGGGTTTATAGTTCGCTAAAATTTTATAATCGGGAAGATCTAGTGAAAAATACCAAAGAGTCGAAATTGAGAAAAGTAACCCTAATATAAAAGTGACAATTGTTAATTTTATGATTTTTTTAAAATAAATAAGCACAAGTTTGAAGAAATGATTAAATTCTGGCTTTCTTAGGGCATTTATTGATTAAAATGTAAATTGAAAAGAAAAAATTCCTATTTTTATTGATAAATTTAGGATATACATACGTATCGGCAAGTAACAGAATTCTAATTTATGAACAAAACTATCATTACAAATAGGAATAAGTTTTCATGGAAAAAAATTTATATATTGATGCTTCGCATCCAGATGAAACTAGAGTCGTGCTTAAATCAGAAAAGCATATTGAAGAATATGAGTACGAGAACAAAAATAAACTTTATTTAAAAAATAATATTTATCTAGGAAAAGTTACCAGAATTGAGCCTTCTTTGCAGGCAGCTTTTGTCGATTATGGACGCCAAAAACACGGCTTTTTAGCATTTAACGATATTCAATCAGATTACTATCAAATACCTTATGATGATAAAAATAAACTCAAAAAAGAAGAAAAAAATTTAAGATTAGAACTTAAAGAAAAAAGTAAAGATGTTGAAGAAAATGAAAAAAAAGAGCAAGGAATATCTAATGTAACTTCTGCAAATAGCAATACAAATGAAAATAATCTCTCTAATGAAAAAACTAATGATGGAAATTTACTACCAGAAAAAAATGACCAATTTAACGAACTAAAAAAAAGATATGGCATTAGAAGATATAAAATACAGGAAGTAATTAAACCAAACCAAGTTATTTTAGTTCAAATACTGAAAGATGAAAGAGGTCAGAAAGGTGCTGCTTTAACAACTTTTATATCCTTGGCTGGCAAATATAGCGTTTTAATGCCTAATACACCAAAGGGTGGTGGTATTTCTCGAAAAATAATCAATTCAAATGATAGAAAAAAAATCAGAAATATTCTTCAAGAAATAAAAATTCCCGAAACCATGGGATTAATAGTTAGAACTGCTGGCTTAAATAAAACGAAAAATGAACTTAATAAAGATATATTGAATACCATTAACATATGGGAAGAAATCAAAGAAAAAGCGGTTAAATCTATAGCGCCTAGTTTAGTGTATGAAGAAGGTGATCTTATTAAAAGGGCTATAAGAGACATGTACGACAATCAAACCAATAATGTAATTGTGGATGGAAATGAAGGGTATCAAAAAGCTAAAAGTTTTATGAAATTTTTGACGCCTGAAAATGTAAAAAAAGTTAAAAAATATAGGGGAAAAATACCTCTTTTCCATGACGTTGGAATTGAAAAAAATTTAAATCTAATCTTTGATTCGACTATAAAATTAGAATCTGGTGGATATATAGTAATCAATCCCACCGAAGCATTAGTTTCGATTGATATAAACTCAGGACAATCAATCAAAGAGGCAAATATAGAAAAAACGGCTTTAAAAACTAATCTTGAAGCAGCAGAGGAAATATCTAGACAAATCAAAATAAGAGATCTTTCTGGATTAATTGTAATTGATTTTATTGACATGATTAGTTTTCACAATAAAAAAATTGTTGAAAGAAAATTAAGAGGAAAACTAAAAGACGATAGAGCCAGAATACAGTTTGGGAGAATAGGTAATTTTGGACTACTAGAAATGACAAGACAGAGACTAAGAGAAAGTTCAGTCAAGTGGAATATGACGCTCTCACTTGATTCTTTTGCTCTAAAAATAGTTAAAAAAGGAGAAGAATTGGCATTTTCTAATAAAGCAAAAATTGCAAATATTTATGTTCCTTTAAAAGTTAAAACCTATATTGAGAAAAATTTTGGAAAAGAAATAAATCATTTTAAGAAAAAATATAAATTAGAATTTAATATAATAGCAGATAACACTCATATAATTCCTGAATATAAAATTGATTTATTAAATAAGAATAAAAAAATTATAAAAAAAATTGAAAATATTGAAAAAATTTCTTTAAAAAATAATTATAATAGAAAGAATTTTATAGATAATAAATTTAATAAAAATTCTAAGGTGAGTAATAAATCTAGGAAAAAATTTAAATATCATTCAAAAATAGAAAAAAATAATTTTGAAAATAAAAAATTAGCTAATTATTAATTTTCAGAAAAATTAAATTAAATTATTTTGTGGCGAAGAAGCGCTAGCATATTGTTTCTTTTGCATTCTTCCGGCTTTAAAAGCTTTTCTTCCCGCTATAACAGCATGTTTCATAGCCTCTGCCATCAAAACCGGATTTTTTGCCTCTGCAATTGCAGTATTTAATAAGACGCCGTCGCATCCTAATTCCATTGCAATGGTAGCATCTGAAGCAGTCCCCACTCCAGCATCAACAATTACTGGCACTGAAGACTGTTCTTTTATTAAAGCAATATTTATTTTGTTTTGTATTCCAATTCCTGAACCAATAGGAGCTCCTAATGGCATAATTGCACATGCGCCAACATCTTCTAGTTTTTTTGTCATAATTGGATCATCAGTACAATAAACCATAACCTCAAAACCTTCTTTAACCAAAACTTCTGTCGATTTAATTGTTTCAATCATGTTTGGGTACAATGTTTTTTTGTCTCCTAAAACCTCTAGTTTTACCAATCTCCAGCCTCCCATTTCTCTGGCTAGTCTAAGTGTTCTCAAGGCTTCCTCTGACGAATAACATCCGGCAGTATTTGGAAGATAGGTAATCGATTTTGGATCTAAATAATCCATTAGTAATGGTTGGTCTTTGTCTAAAATATTTATTCTTCGGACCGCGACTGTAACTATATCCGCTCCAGCTGCTTTGACAGCATTTGCTGTTTCTTCGAAGCTTTTATATTTTCCTGTACCAACAATTAATCGTGAATTAAAATTTTTATTAGCTATAGTAAAAATATCTTCCATAAAACTTATCCTCCTCCAATAAACTGAACTATCTCCACTTTATCATCTTTGTTTAAAATTAAATTTGGATATTTATTTTTTTCAACAATTTCTCCATTTACTTCTATGGCTACTTTGTTTTTCTGTATTTTAAGCTTATTTAATAGTTCATTTAAATTGGTTCCATCATTTATTTCATAAGGAATCCCATTTAATTGTATTTTTGCCACATTTAAGTTATTCATTTACATTATTTTAACTTATTTAAATGGCAAAAAAAATACTAATAATAAACGGTCCTAATTTAAATCTACTTGGTGAGCGAGAAGAACCAAAGTACGGTAAAATCACTCTTGAAGAAGTTAAAAAAAATTGTGAATCCCACGCAGAATCAATTGGCGTTGAAATAAAATTTGAACAATCTAATGTTGAAGGTGAAATTGTTACAATGATACAAAAAGCAAAAGATGTTTTCGATGGTATAATTATCAATGCCGCAGGTTATACACATACTTCAGTTGCAATTTTAGATGCTCTTTTAGCAATTAAACTACCTGCGATAGAGGTACACATAACAAATATTTACAATCGTGAAGAATTTAGAAAAAAATCTTTAATAAGCGAGGCTGCAAAAGGTATTATTTGTGGGTTTGGTGTAAATGGATATATTATGGCATTAGATTCCATGAAAGAAATTATTAATAAATAAAATGAAGATTGATAAAAAAATTATTGAAGAACTTGTGGGTTATTTAAAAGAATTTAACCTTAGTGAAATTGAATATGCTGAAGGAACAACAAAAGTAAAGGTTTCTCGATCTATGAATAACCCGGGTACTATATCTGCTGAAGTAAAAAAAAAACAATCCGACATCGGGGATAACGTTGACTTAGGCTTAAAAATAACATCTCCAATTGTAGGAACTGCATATCTGTCTCCAGAACCAGGAGGAAAAAAGTTTGTAGAAGTTGGTCAGAAAGTAAAAAAAGGACAAACCATTATGATCGTTGAAGCAATGAAAACAATGAATCATGTTCCTTCAACCTTAGATGGTGTAGTAAGTAAAGTTTTAGTAAATGATGGTGAGCCCGTAGAATTTGGTCAACCGCTTATTTCGCTTAAATAATGTTCAAAAAAATTTTGATTGCTAACCGTGGTGAAATAGCGGTCCGTATAATTAGAGCTTGTAAAGAACTAAATATCCCAACAGTTGCTATTCATTCAGATGTTGATTCAGAATCAATGCACGTAAGATTGGCAGAAGAAAGTATTTGCATAGGTTCTCACAAACCACAAAATAGTTACTTGAATATAGCTGCAATTATGTCAGCTGTTGATATAACTGGAGCAGATGCCATTCATCCAGGATATGGATTTCTCTCAGAAAACTATCATTTTGCAGAGATCGTTACAAAAAGTAATATAAAGTTTATTGGCCCCAGCGCAGAAATTATAAAAAAGATGGGCGATAAAATTGAAGCAAAAAGAACTGCAAAAAAACTCGGACTTCCTATTATTGAAGGATCAGAAGGAAAAATTAACTCATTGGAAGAAGCAAAAAAAATTTCTTCAAATATTGGATATCCAGTTATGATTAAAGCATCAGCTGGGGGTGGTGGAAAAGGAATGAAACTTGTTAAAAATAAAAATGAACTTGATAGCGCTCTTTCCTTAGCCAAACAGGAGGCAAAAAAATATTTCTTAAACGACGAAATATATATAGAAAAATATTTTGAAAAACCAAGGCATATTGAAGTACAAATTTTATCAGATAAAAAAAACACTATACACCTGGGCGAAAGGGACTGTAGTGTACAACGAAAATATCAAAAACTTATCGAAGAATCTCCAAGTCCCGTATTGAACGAAAGCACAAGACAAGATTTATTAAAAAAAACTCTAGAAATGGTTAGTAAACTTAATTACGAAGGTGCGGGAACAGTTGAATTTATGTATGATAATGGAAAGTTTTTTTTCTTAGAAATGAATACTAGAATTCAAGTTGAACATCCTGTTTCTGAAATAAGAGGTGGTATAGATATTGTCAAAGAACAAATAAAAATTGCTTCTATAGGCAAAACATCATTAAAGCAGTCAGATATAACCTTTAGGGGTCATGTTATTGAGTGTAGAATAAATGCAGAAGATCCAAATAAAAATTTTCAACCAAGCCCTGGAACTATCAGTGTTTGTCATCAACCCTCGGGTTTTAGAACTAGAGTAGATGGAGCTATTTTTCAGGGATGTAAGATTACACCACACTATGACAGTTTAATTTGTAAATTAATCTGTCAGGGAAGGAACAGAACTGAATCAATACAGAGGATGCTAAGAGCTTTAGATGAATTTGTAATTGAAGGAATAGCAACAACGATTAATTTGCACAAAAAAATACTTAGTCATAAAAAATTTATTAATTCCGATTTTGATGTCAATTGGTTAGTTAAAGAAAATTTTTATTAGATATTTTCACAACTCGTAATCCATAAATCATAAAGTGGGTGATCGATTGAGTGCAAAGTTGGACTAGAAACAAAAGCCCATCCATTAAATAAAAAAACTTGGTTGTTATCTTTAGCGGATAGGTCTTTAACTTGCAAATAAGCAACGGTATCTATGGAGTCATTGTTTTCTGAAAGTTGACATTTTAAAGCCTTAATTTCTAAAGAAGCAAAAAATTTTTTTTCACCGACACCTAATCTAATTGCTGTTGTTTTTGCAGTTATTTTATCTAAAGCTGTTAAATTAATATAAACTTTTTCATTTTTTTGAGTTTTGGACTCTTCAAAAATATCTTCGCTTTTATTTAAATTAGTATTTTTTTCGTTTATTTTTTCCAATTCATCTTTATCTTCTTCAAAAGTGGGTGATAAATCTTCTAAATTTATTAAAGGCACTATTTCAATTTCGTCTACAGAAAAAACAGGTAAAGTGCTAATAATCAGTAAGACAAAAGCGAAAATAAAAATTTTAAAATTTCCAAGTTTCATATTTTTTTATATTTTGTCTCGAACCAGAGGCTAGCGAGCCTTCTGGTTTGTATGCTTCTTTTGTTCCTGTTAAATTTTCTCTATGTTTTTTTTGCCATGGAAATTTATTTGGATTATCAGAAGGTTTATTTTTTGTCAAAAAATGTATCCATAAATACCATTCGGGGGGAATTTTTGACGCCTCAACACTGTTTTTATAAATTACCCATCTTTTACCCCTAGAATTAGAATAATATTTATTTCCAAATTCATCTGCACCAACAAATTTTCCTACGAACAAAGTATAGATGAAAGTTCCTAAAGTTTGCCTATGCCACCAAGTAAATATTTGCTTTAAAAAATTAATCACAAAATTATTATTGATTCGTTTTGTTATATTTTTTAACCAAGTTTAAAATCCACACAATTAAAAATTGTAAATAATTGATTAGACTTAAAATATATTTAGTATATATCATATAAATGTACACAATATATAAAAATAATCAAATTTTGGAGATTCTCATATTATGCAAAAATATATAGTTGAAACGTTCTATACATGCGCATTTAAAATTACCCATAAACTCGATGAACTAAATGAAAAAAATCTTTCTGATTTAGAAAACCGTAACGATGGTGAAGTTCAAATAATTGATGTAAAACTAAACAACAGAAAAACTAAAATAGCAGATAATAAAAAAAATCTTGATAATGCTTTTGATAAATTACAGAACAAAAATACTGCTGCTATTTCTTCGATAGTCAGTGAAAAAATTGTTAATTCTGATAAATCCCAAATTTCAAATGAATTTGACAACAAATACCTAAAATCACAAAAATTCAACAAAAAAACTAATGATAGATCAAAAATGCCTGATAGAAGAAAAGGCTACATTCAAAAAGTTACAATAGGAAATCATAAAATTTACTTACATACAGGAGAATATGATGAAGGAAAAGTCGGTGAAATTTTTATCGATATGAACAAAGAAGGAGAGCTAGTAAAGGCTTTAATGAATAATTTTGCAATAGCTATCTCTTTAGGACTTCAATACGGGGTTCCCCTGGATGAATTTGTAGATGCTTTTATAGAAACTAAATTTGAACCATCTGGAGAAATTAAAGGAAATGATAGAATACTAAATGCTTCTTCAATTCTTGACTATATTTTTAGAGAACTAGCCATATCTTATTTAGGTAGAGAAGATCTCGCTCATACTCCTTCGATTAGTAAATCCATGAATTATAAAATAACTAATGATGATGGTGAAGATACATTTTTAAAATTAGTAAAAGATATCACGAGTAAAGGTTTTGTTAGAAGTAACTATAAAGATAAACTAGTTGATCTCAGTAATGTAAAAATTAATTTAAAGAGCAATAAGTAAAAATTATTTCTTTTTTTCTAAAACTTTAATATTTAATTCTTTGAGCTGAAGTTCGCTTGGCGTTGATGGGGCTCCCATTAACAAATCTTGAGCATTTTGGTTCATTGGAAACAACGTGACTTCACGTATATTATTTTTACCAGCTAGCAACATAACAATTCTGTCAATTCCAGGAGCCATTCCACCGTGCGGTGGGGCTCCATATGAAAGAGCTTTAATCATTCCTTCAAATTTCTTATTTACAACTTCCTTAGAATAACCAACTTTAGAAAAAACTTTATACATTAAATTAGGTAAATGGTTCCTTATTGCGCCCGAAGATATTTCATAACCATTACATACCAGGTCATATTGATAAGCAAGTATTGATAAAGGATCAGCTTTATCAAAATCTTTCAAACTAACTTGTGGCATTGAAAAAGGGTTATGACTAAAATCAATTTTTTTTTCTTTGTCATCATATTGATACATGGGATAATCAGTTATCCAACAAAATTCAAACTTTTTATTGTTTATAAGATTAAGTTCTTTACCTAATTTTTGTCTAACAATTCCAGAAATTCTTTCCGCTTCTTTTACTTTATCGGAAGAGAAAAATACTGTATCTTTTTCTTTTAATTTACAAATTTTTGCCAATTCAGCGATAGCTTTTTCAGAAAAAAACTTTCCTATAGGTCCTTTTCCAATTAATTTACCTTTATTTTTTTCTAATATAATATAACCTAGTCCTTTTGCTCCTTCTTCTTTAGCCCAATTATTATATCCATCAAAAAAACTTCTAGGTTTAGAAGACGTGTTTGGAGCAGGTATAGCTCTAACGACTCCACCTTTTTCAATTAATTTTTTAAAAATATCTAATTTAACATCATTTCTTTTCATAACTTCTGTAACATCAAATATTTCGATTGGATTTCTTAAATCGGGCTTGTCTGTACCATATTTTAACATTGAGCTTTTGTAAGTAATTTTTTTAAATGGAGTTTTAGAAACAGTTTTTCCTTTTCCAAATTCAGTAAACAACTTAAAAAAAATAGGTTCCATTGCATTAAAAACATCATCTTGTTCAACAAACGACATTTCCATATCTAGTTGATAATGTTCTCCGGGACTTCTGTCTGCTCGACCATCTTCATCTCTAAAACATGGTGCAATTTGAAAATATTTATCAAAACCCGAAATCATAACCATTTGTTTAAATTGTTGTGGAGCTTGTGGTAAAGCATAAAATTTTCCTGGATGCATTCTGCTTGGAACTAAAAAATCTCTTGCCCCTTCAGGACTTGAGGCAGTTAAGATTGGAGTTTGAAATTCTAAAAAACCATCTGCTATCATTTTATTTCTTATAAAATAAATTACCTTTGATCTTAGAACAATATTTTCATGCATTTCTTGTCTACGTAAATCCAAAAATCTATATTTTAGTCTTGTCTCCTCTGGATAATCTTGTTCTCCAAAAACTGGCATGGGCAAATCCAGTGATTCAGACAAAATTTCAAATGAGGAAATTTTTACTTCTACCTCGCCAGTAAACAAATCTTTATTTATAGTATCGGCAGACCTATTAACTACTTTGCCAGACACACAAACGACGGATTCTGGTTTTATTTTTTCTACAATTTTAAAAAAATTATTGCTATTTTCGATTACGCATTGAGTTAAACCAAAATGATCTCTCAAATCAAAAAAGAGAAGGTTGCCATGATCTCTTTTTCTATGAATCCATCCGGAAAGTTTAACCGTCGTGCCAGAATTTTTCTTAGTTATTTCTGAACAAGTGTGAGTTCTGAATTTATGCAAAGTGATTCCTTTTTAAAAATTTATATCATTTTTAATACTTCTTTAATCAATTTTAAGGCAAATGGGCTTCCTTTTTTTAAAGAATATTTATCTAAAGTTAAAATAAATTGGGATATTTTTTCATACGATCTATCTATTCTTTTGATAATGTAATCAATATGTTTTTTTTCAACCGTAATTTGTTTATCTGAAAAATTTTTTGCAAGAATTACACTAATTAAATCATCACTAGGAAGATTTATACCAATAATTAAGCTGCTAGTGACTCTAGACGTTAAATCTCGCAATTTAAATTTAACTGAATTGATTGGTTTTTTTGAAGTAATTAAGAGATATTTGTTATCTTGCAAAGCAATATTCCACAGTGAGAATAATAATTTTTCTGAAACCTTTCTATCCAAATTTTCAATTATTAAAGTCTCTTTTGTTTTAAACTTAAAAAAAATTTCGTCACTTAATTTTTTGGTTTCAATTTGTAAACATGAAGTTTTACTTTTTAATATAGATGCCAAATGAGATTTTCCAGAACCAGAGGGACCAAAAATATTAACAGTTCGTTTTATCCATTTTGGCCAACTATTTATAAAATCATATGCCTTTTGATTGCTGGGAGAAACATAGAAATCTTCTTTTTTATAAGCCTGATGAGATGGAAATTTTAAAATTAATTGATCACTCATTCAAATATAGTCGCCAATATCCATGATCATTTTTTAACTGATATCCAAATTTTAATAATTCTGTTATCAGTTTTTTTGGATTGCCATAATAATATATTTTAAAAAAAGAATTATTAATATTAAATTCTTCTAAAATGTAACTATCAATTAGACCTATTTTGTAAAAAATATTTCTTAATTTATCTAGATCTTCAAGATTTGAATGTTGATATTGTAATCTTATTGATAATGGCATCAAAAGGTTGATAAGATTTTCTTCTTTCCAAAGCTCCGTAATTTTAAACTTTAAATCTTTTGCAATAGAATTTAGCACCAACTCATCATTCATATTTTCTACTTCGTATAAAAAATTTTTATTTGTTTTATTATTATTGAAGTTTGTTTTGACATGTATATTTAATTTCTTATCTTGATAATCAAATAATGCAAAAACATAACTTTTTATATCATACTTGTTTACTAAAACATCAACGTCAAGTTCTTCAATTCTATTTTTCATTTCCATTATTTTAGAAATATCTTCCAAGTCCTCCAGAGGTAATATAAAATTTATTAATTCATTTTTAATTTCAATTTCTGTCCAATGTTTATAAAAAAAGTTTTCACTAAAATTTTGAATTTCATTATTAATAATAAGAACAGGAAAAAAAATTGCAGAAATATTTTCAGGCTGTGAAAATGAAATATTTTTTTGCCTTAAAAATTTTTTTACTTTGGCATCACTATAAAATATTTTAATTTTAGCTTTATATTCGTCTTTACGGTAACTTTCTTCCAAAATCTGAAAGCTGTTAATTAAACTTTTTATTTGTTTTAATTTTATATTATTTACTTTTGTAAAATCCCTTGAAAGTAGAATCTTGTTCATAAGTATCTCAAAAGAATTTGAAAAAGCCTTATTAATATATTTTTCTCTTGAAAAGTTTAAATCTATATTTCCTTTGACTGTAACATTATTTATAGTAAAAACATTTTCTTCCGAAAAACTTTTTGTAAATAAGATGAATAAAAATATAGTTGCTGTGAAAAAAATAAAAATATATTCTCTTAAAAAGGCTACTAAATATTTTAATAATAAATAATTTTTCATGAAAAAAACCTATAATACTTACAAAAAAAGCGGTGTTAATATGGCAGTTGCTGATAAGCTAGTAAGCTACATATCTAAAATATCAAGAAAAACTTACAAAAAAAAAACTGATACGAGGTCTTTTAAAAATATTGGTAGTTTCGGATCTATTTTTGACTTGTCGTCATTAAAAATGAGTCATCCTCTTATAGTATCGTCTACGGATGGTGTTGGTACAAAAATTGAAATAGCAAATCAAATTAAGAAATATAATACAATTGGAATTGATTTGGTGGCAATGTGTGTAAATGATTTAATAGTTCAAGGAGCAAAACCAATTTTTTTTTTAGATTATATTGCAATTAATAAACTCAAACTCAATAAAGTTAAAAAAATTTTAGATGGTATAGTTTCTGGATGTAAGTTATCTGAATGTGCTTTAATTGGAGGAGAAACGGCTGAAATGCCAGGAACATATAGCAAAAATAAATTTGATTTGGCTGGATTTGCTGTTGGTTTAGTAGAAAAAAAAAATTTATTAACAAAAAGTAATATCAAATTAAATGATATTATTTTAGCTATACCTTCATCGGGAATACACTCAAATGGATTTTCACTTATTAGAAAAATTTTACAAAAAAAGACAAATTCATTTTTATCTACACATATTAAAAAAGAGTTAATTAAACCAACTAAAATTTATGTAAAAGAACTTAATAAAATTAATAAAAAAAAATTAATTCATGGCTGCGCCAATATAACAGGCGGTGGGTTATTAGATAATTTAATTAGAGTTGTTCCTGAAAATTTGTGTCTAAATATTGATTTATCTAAAATCAAAACTAAATCCATTTTCAGATGGTTGAGAAAAAATAATATTAAGGACTCAGAAATGCTTAAAACATTTAATTGTGGAGTTGGATTTTGTTTAATTACAAATAAACGAAATGTGAATAAGATTAAAAAAATATTTTCTAAAGAGTATCAACCATATCAAATAGGTTTTATATCTAAAGAAAAATCAAAAATTAAAACATTAGGTAAATTACGATGGTAAACAAAATAAGATCATGCGTTCTTATTTCCGGTAATGGATCAAACCTTAGATCGTTAATAAAAAGTTCAAGAGACTACAATTTCCCTATTAAAATTCAATTAATTATATCAAATAATCCAAATGCAAAAGGGCTTCGTTTTGCTAAACAGTATTCTATTCCATACAAATTTTTTCCATCTGATAATAAAGAAAAATTTGAAAGAAATAGTTTGTTTGAAATTAAAAAAAGAAAAATTAAATTCTTGTGTCTTGCGGGTTTTATGAAAATACTATCAAAGAACTTCATAAAAGCCTTTGGTTATAAAATTGTTAATATTCACCCTTCCCTGCTACCAAAATATAAGGGATTAAATACTCATAAAAGAGTTTTAAAAAGTAGAGAAAAATATTCTGGTTGCACAGTTCATTTAGTTACTCCAAAATTAGACTCCGGCAAAATCATTTTGCAAAAAAAAACCTTGATAGATAAAAATGAAACGGAAAACTCTCTTAAAACAAAAATTTTAAAGCAGGAACATAAACTTTATCCTCAGTCAATAATATCAGTATTTAAGTAATTTTTATTTAAAGAAAAAATCTATTTCAGTTTTTCCATTTTCAGCACTATCTGACCCATGAACTGAATTTTTACCGATTGAAAGACCATACATTTTTCTTAATGTTCCTTCCTCTGCTTTTGACGGATCTGTTGCTCCCATTAATTGCCTATTTTTTGATACTGCATTTTCGCCTTCTAATATCATCACAACTATAGGTCCGGATGACAAATAATTACATAATTCTTTATAAAATGGCTTTGTTTGATGTGCTTTATAAAATTCAGATGCTTCTTCTTTAGAAATTTTTACTTTTTTGCTCTTTAAAATTTTTAAATTATTTTTTTCAAAAAAAACTTTTATTTTATTAGCTATATTTCTTTCAACAGCATCTGGTTTAATGATTGATAAAGTTTGTTCAATCATAATTTTATTCGTAATATTCTTT
>ENA-ORDI01000993-ORDI01000993.1-marine-metagenome-genome-assembly--contig:-NODE-993-length-16740-cov-3.206805_pt1 | contig 16740 bp, 17 predicted proteins | sample MGYA00248628_ERZ508525 | MGnify/ENA primary metagenome ERZ508525 (study PRJEB26195, sample SAMN05422138) | marine metagenome | isolation source: East of Porto Seguro, South Atlantic Ocean | place... | reverse complement strand
GGGCGTGAAAGCCCGGAAAGCTGTCGTTGTGTTGGTAGCCACTGCAAACGGGCGCATCCAGCCGTTCGGCAAGGGCGACACAGTCAGCAATGGCATCGCCGATGACGACCCCGGCACCGGACAGGATCACGGGAAATTTAGCCTCAGACAATAGTTTGGCGGCCTCGGCAATGGCCTCGGTTCCACCCGCGGGCCGTTCGATTCGAACGATCTGGGGAAGATCAATGTCGATCACTTGCGTCCAGAAATCGCGGGGCACGTTGATCTGCGCCGGCGCCGAACCGCGGATCGATTTTTCGATGACGCGATTGAGGACCTCCGCCATCCGGGACGGATTGCGAACCTCTTCCTGGTAGCAGACCATGTCCCGGAACAGAGCCATTTGCTCCACTTCCTGGAAGCCGCCTTGTCCGATTGTCTTGTTGGCCGCCTGGGGCGTCACCAGCAGCATCGGCGTGTGGTTCCAATAGGCGGTTTTGACCGGCGTCACGAAATTGGTAACCCCCGGACCGTTTTGGGCGATGGCCATGGCGATTTTGCCTGTCGTTCGCGTATAGCCGTCACAAATCAATCCGCCGTTCACCTCATGCGCCACATCCCAGAATGTGATGCCGGCTTTCGGGAATAAATCGGAAATTGGCATGAACGCCGAACCGATGATCCCGAACGCATGTTCAATGCCATGCATCTGTAGGACCTTCACAAAGGCTTCCTCGGTGGTCATGCGGGTCATGGGGGGGCTCCCTTAAGCGAGTTTAGGGTGTTTCTTTTGCCGAAGACTAGGGGGTTTACTGGGTGCAGACAAGGTTCGAGCCTGTCATAATTACGCCAACGACAGACCGTTCGATACCGGGAGGACCCCCATGCAATACACCGCCAATACGCTGGAAAAACACTGGATGCCGTTTACCGGCAACCGGGACTTCAAGGCCGATCCCCGGCTTGTCGTCCGCGGCCAAGGCGTCCATTACTGGGACCACAAGGGCGGCAAGATTCTGGACGGATCGTCGGGGTTGTTCTGCTCCGCCGCCGGCCACTGCCGGCCCGAGATCGCCGACGCGGTGCACAAACAGATCAAGGAAATGGATTTCGTCGCCCCGTTCCAGTCGGGCCACCCGGCGTCGTTCGAGCTCGCCGACAAGATCTCGAAGCTGACGCCCGACGGCCTCGACCACGTATTCTTCACCAATTCCGGCTCCGAGGCCGTCGATACAGCGCTGAAGATCGCCATGGCCTATCACCGCGCCCGGGGCGAGGGGCAGCGTACCCGCTTCGTTTCCCGCGAGCGGGCGTATCACGGCGTCAACATCGGCGGCACCAGCCTCAGCGGCATGGTCAAGAACCGCGAAACTTTTTCCGGCTTGATGTCCAATATCGTCCACATGCGCCACACCTGGCTGGAGGAAAACCGGTTCACCAAGGGCCAGCCGGAAACCGGCGCCTATCTGGCCGACGACCTCGACCGGTTTGCCCAGACCTATGGCGGCACGACCATCGCGGCGTGCTTCGTCGAGCCTATCGCCGGGTCCACCGGGGTTCTGGTGCCGCCCAAGGGGTATCTGGAGCGGCTCAGGGAAATCTGCGACACCCATGGCATTGTGCTGGTCTTCGACGAGGTGATCTGCGGCTTCGGGCGCACTGGCAAGGCGTTCGCGGCCCAGTCCTTCGGCGTCACGCCGGACATCATCACCATGGCCAAGGCGTTGACCAACGGCGCCGTGCCGATGGGGGCGGTCGCGGTCAAGGACGAAATTTACGATACCGTCGTCAATGCCGCCCCGGAAAACGCCATCGAGCTTTTCCACGGCTATACCTATTCGGCCCATCCGGTGGCCTGCGCGGCGGGGCTAGCGACGCTGCAAATCTACGAGAAAGAAGGCCTGTTCGAACGGGCCGAGGAACTGTCGCCCTATTTCCTCGATAAGGTGTTTTCGCTCCGGGATTTAAGCGCGGTCACCGACATCCGGGGCTACGGTATGATCGCCGCCATCGACGTGGCGGGCGGGGAGGTTCCGGGGGCGCGCGGCACGCAAATCCAGAAAGACCTGTTCTGGAACGGCCTGCACGTGAAGTTCACCGCCGACACCGGCATCGTCGCGCCGCCGTTGATCGCCGAGAAGGAACACATCGACGAGATCGTCGAGATGCTCAGGGAGAAGCTGGCGGAGATTTAACCATGACCCGGGAACTGCACCACTACATGGACGGCAAGTTGGTCAAGGGTAAAAGCGGGCGCTTCGGCGACGTCTACAACCCGGCCACCGGCGAGGTCAGCAAACGGGTGCCTTTGGCATCCGCGGACGAGACGAAAAAGGCCATTGCCGCCGCCGAGAAGGCCTTGCCCGAATGGTCGGCGACGCCGCCGGCGAAGCGCGCTCAGGTGATCTTCAGGTTCCGGGAGCTGTTGTTGGAAAACATCGACGAGCTGGCGGAATTGCTGTCCAGCGAACACGGCAAGACCGTTCCCGACGCCAAGGGCTCCGTCACCCGCGGGCTGGAGGTGGTGGAATTCGCCTGTGGCATCCCGCATCTGCTCAAGGGCGAGTATTCGGAAGGCGTGGCGTCCGGTGTCGATACCTTTACCATGCGCCAGCCGGTCGGCGTCTGCGCCGGGATCACGCCTTTCAACTTTCCGGCCATGGTGCCCATGTGGATGTTCCCGGTGGCACTGGCCTGCGGCAACACCTTCGTCCTCAAGCCGTCGGAAAAAGACCCGTCCTGCGGGCTCCGGCTGGCTGAGCTGATGATCGAGGCGGGTTTGCCCAAGGGCTGCCTCAACGTCATCAACGGCGACAAAGAAGCCGTCGATGAACTGTTGAGCAACCCCACCGTCGCCGCCGTCAGCTTCGTCGGCTCGACCGCCATCGGCCAATACATCTACGAGACCGGCTGCAAGCACGGCAAGAGGGTGCAGGCCCTTTGCGGGGCCAAGAACCACATGATCGTGCTGCCCGACGCCGACATGGATCAGACCGTGGACGCCGCCATCGGCGCCGCCTATGGCTCCGCCGGCGAACGCTGCATGGCGATCTCGGTCGCCGTCACCATCGGCCAAGAGACGGGCGACGAATTGGTCAGGCGCCTGGCGCCCAAGGTGCAGGCGCTAAAAGTCGGCCCCTATACGGACGCGGCGTCGGAAATGGGGCCCATCGTCACCCGCGAAAGCCTGGACAGGATTCTCGGCTATATCGACGAAGGCATCGCGGCGGGCGCAGAGCTGGTGGTGGACGGGCGCGACATTTCGCTGCAGGGATACGAGGACGGCTTTTTTCTCGGCGGCTGCCTGTTCGACCGGGTGAGCACGGACATGTCCATCTACACCGACGAGATTTTCGGGCCCGTGCTTTCCGTCGTCCGCGCCGACGATTACGAACACGCGATCCAAATGGTCAACGAGCATGAATACGGCAACGGCACCGCCATCTTCACCCGCGACGGCGACGCGGCCAGGGACTTCGCCAGCCGGGCCAGGATCGGCATGGTCGGCGTCAACCTGCCGATTCCGGTCCCCGTCGCCTATCACAGCTTCGGCGGCTGGAAGCGCTCGCTGTTCGGCGATCACTACGTCCACGGCATGGAAGGGGTGCGGTTCTATACGCGGCTCAAGACCATTACCGCGCGCTGGCCGTCGGGCATCCGCGCCGGCACCCAGTTCCACTTCAAAAGCGGCGCCGAGCACTAGGGGCCCCGGGGAGACGGTCCGCCCGGGCGGGGGAGATCGACCGTGAAAGCGCTGTTGCAACGGGTCAGCGAAGCCAGCGTCAGCCTCGATGGAGAGGTGTTGTCGGCGATCGGGCCGGGGCTGGTAGTGCTGGTGTGTACGGATAAGGAAGACACCGAAGCGGACGCCGATTTCTTCGCCCGCAAGATCGCCAACATGCGGCTGTTCGCCGACTCGGACGGCAAGAGCAACCTTTCGGTCCTCGACGTCGGTGGCGAAGCCCTGGTCATCAGCCAGTTCACCCTCGCCGCCATCTGGCGCAAAGGCAACCGGCCTGGCTTTTCCGCCGCCGCCGAACCCGAGATGGCGGAAAAGCATTATCAATATTTCTGCCGGCAACTGGCCGCCGAGGGGGTGCCGGTGCGGACCGGGAAATTCCGCTCCCCAATGGCGGTCAGCCTGGTCAACGACGGGCCAGTGACGATCTGGATGGATTCCAAGGACAAATAGCCCCCGGCTTCCCTCGGCGCCCGATCAACCCGCAACCACCAGGATCAAAATGCCGCCGGTGATGAAGATGATGCCGGCGAATTCCAGTTTGTTTATCTTTTCGCGGAAGAAAACCACCGAGGCGATGAAGGTGAAGATCAGCTCGATCTGCCCGAGGGCGCGCACATAGGCCGCGTTCTGGAGCGTAAAAGCGGAAAACCAGAAGATCGACGCCAATACGCCCGCCACCCCCACCAACAGCGACGGCCGCCAGTGGACGATGACGGCCCTTAGCTGGTCGCGTTCACGGACTGCCAGATAGGCGCCCATCATCACCGTCTGCATGACCACCGAGACGGCGAGCGTGAACGCCGCCTGGATGATGAAGCCGTCGCCGCCCAGCGACAGTGCTCCGCCCCGGTAAAAGACCACCGACGCGCCCAGGAAGGCGCCGCAGACAAGCCCGATCACGGTCGGTTTTTCCCCCAAGCCGGTGATCAGGTTGCGGGCCGAGATGTGGGTCTCGGCCATGGACAGCGCCATGACGCCGATCAGGCTAATGGCGATGGCGAGGGCCGCGACGGCGCTCAGGGTATCGCCCAGTATCAACAGCCCCAGGATCGCCACCTGTGCGGTATCGGTTTTCGAATACGCCGTACCGACGGCGAAGTTCTTGATCGAGAACAGCCAGATCAGCAAAAACGTGAAGATGATCTGCGACAATCCCCCTAAGAAACAATAGATCAGGAACTTTCTGCTGACCGCAGGCACCGCGTAGCCGCCGAATTCGACCAAGCCCCAGACGTAAAACACCGCGAACGGCCAGGCATAGAGAAACCGCACGTAGGTCGCGCCTGCCGTCGACAAATGCGCTTTCAGGTGCTTTTGCAGCGCCGAGCGCAGGTTCTGGAAGAAAGCGGCGGCGACGGTGAGGGGAATCCACAGTTCGAACATCGGCGGCGATTATAACGGTTGCGCCGGGCCCGTCACCCGCGTTTCTATGGCTTATCTCACCGCAATATTCGGAGACAGACCCGTTGCCCAAAAGCCCGCCCAGGAAAGCCCAGGCCGTCATCATCGGCGGCGGCGTCATCGGATGCTCCGTCGCCTACCACCTGGCCAAGATCGGCTGGTCCGACGTGGTTCTGCTGGAACGCAAGAAGCTGACCTCGGGTACGACCTGGCACGCCGCCGGGCTGATCGGGCAGCTCCGCGACAACCAGGACATGACCAAGCTGGCCAAGTACACGGCCGAGCTTTATCTCGGCCTTGAGGACGAAACCGGCCAGGCCACGGGCTACAAGCAGAACGGCTCGCTTACCATCGCCACCACCGAGGGCCGCCTGGAAGACCTGAAGCGCCGCGCCGACATGGCCAAGGTGTTCGGGCTTCGGGTCGACGTCATCGGGCCTAAGGAATGCAAGGAGCTTTATCCGCTGATCACCGTCGATGACGTGCTTGGCGGCATCTTCGTTCCCACCGACGGCCAGGCCAACCCCACCGACGTGACCATGGCGCTGGCGAAAGGGGCGCGAAACGGCGGCGTCGGGATTTTCGAGGACACCAAGGTCTTGGGCATCACCCAAACCGGGGGCCGGGTCACCGGCGTCGAAACCGAGGCCGGCACCATCGCTGCGCCCTACGTCGTCGCCGCGGCCGGCATGTGGACGCGGGAACTGGCGGCCGCCGCCGGCGTCAACGTGCCGCTGCACGCGTGCGAGCATTTCTACATTCTGACCGAACCCTTCGACGGCGTGACCCCCGATTTGCCGGTGTGCCGGGATTACGACGCCTGTGCCTACTACAAGGAAGACGCCGGCAAGATACTGCTGGGGGCGTTCGAGCCCGAGGCCAAGCCCTGGGGCATGGACGGCATCCCCGAAGATTTCTGCTTCGACCAGTTACCCGACGATTTCGATCATTTCGAGCCGATCCTGGAAAAGGCGCTCCACCGCATACCGGCGTTGGAAAGCGCCGGCATTCAGACCTTTTTCTGCGGACCCGAAAGCTTCACCCCCGACAACCGCTATTACCTGGGCGAGGCGCCGGGGCTGGAGGGGCTGTTCGTTGCCGCCGGGCTCAACTCTATCGGCATCCAGTCGGCCGGCGGCATCGGCTTGGCGCTGGCCGAATGGATGCGGGACGGGCACCCAACGATGGACCTCGGAAGCGTCGATATCCGCCGCGCCCTGCCGTTCCAGGCCGACCCGGAATACCTCCGTGAGCGCGTCACCGAGACCCTGGGGCGGCTCTATGCCGTGCACTGGCCGTTTCACCAGTACCGGACCGCCCGGGGCATCCGCAAATCGCCGTTTTACGATCGCCTGGCCGGACGTGGCGCGTGCTTCGGCGAGGCCCAGGGGTGGGAGCGCCCCAACTGGTACGCGCCCGAAGGCGTGAAATCGGAATACGTCTACAGCTTCAGCCGTCAGAACTGGTTCGATCATTCCGCCGCCGAACACCGGGCGGTAAGAGAGAATGTCGGCCTGTTCGACCAGACCTCGTTCGCCAAGTTCCGGCTCCAAGGCCCCGGCGCCGAGGAAGTGCTCAACCAGGTCTCGGCCAATGACGTCGCCGTCGAGCCCGGCCGTATCGTCTATACCCAATGGCTGAACGAAAGGGGCGGAATCGAGGCCGACCTCACCGTCACCCGCGAGGCCGAGGACCGCTACCTGATCGTCACCGGAGCGGCGTCCCAGGTCCGCGACTTCCACTGGTTGGCCCGCCATATCCCGGAAGGCTTGGACGCCCAACTCACCGACGTTACCGAAACCCTGGCCGTCCTCGGGGTCATGGGGCCCAAGGCCCGCGACCTGTTGCAGGGATTGACGGACGGGGATTTGTCCAACGGCGCTTTCCCGTTCGGTGCATCCCGGGAAATCGAGATCGGCGGCGGCAAGATCCGCGCTTCGCGGATTTCCTACGTTGGCGAGCTGGGCTGGGAGCTCTATATCCCCACCAAGGCGGCCACAGGCGTCTTCGACGCCGTCGCCCAGGCCGGGGAGGCCCACGGCCTGGTCCCGGCCGGCATGCACGCCATGCAGTCGCTGCGGATCGAGAAGGCGTACCGGGCCTGGGGCCATGACATCGGCGATCAGGATACGGCCCTGGAGGCGGGCCTCGGTTTTGCCGTCGCCTGGGACAAGGCGGGCGGTTTCATCGGCCGCGATGCGTTGTCGCGCCAACGCCAAAAAGGCCTCTCCCGCCGCCTGGTCCAGTTCATCCTCGATGACCCGGAACCGCTGCTTTACGGCCGTGAGCCGATCTTGCGGGACGGCAAAATCACCGGCTATGTCACATCGGCCATGTACGGCCACACGCTCGGTGGGGCCGTCGGGCTCGGCTATGTCGAGCACGAAGGCGTGCTCGACGCCGATTTCATTGCCGCCGGGTCGTTTGAAATCGAAGTTGCCGGCCTCCGGTGCCCCGCCCGGGCGTCGCTGTCACCTTTTTACGACCCCAAAAGCGAACGCCTCCGGGCCTGAATACCTGAATTTTTCTCAAGCAAACTATATCAGGCCCGAATGGATTTTCCTTTTCCCCGATTCCGACAGCCGCTAGAGTTCGGGCCGCAACACGAAGTCCCCTTGGAAGTGAGAATTTTCCTGCCTTTTTTAACCGGACTTTAACCGCGCTTGGAGCAAAAGAAGAAACGTCGGACCGTCCCGCCGGGTCAGGACATAGAGGTCACGACAACATACTATTTCACTCAACCCGGAAGGGCCGGTATTACTGTCTCATGAAGACATCGGTTCGCACGCCTTAAAGGTAAAGAAAGCCCGCTTTAACCATGGTCAAGCAGAAAGCACCCCCCGGCGCCACGCTGTTGAAGCGCTTGAACGATATGGAAGGACCCCCCCCCCGGGGGCTGTCGCTGATTATGATTTCGCTTAGCGCTCTTCCCACCGACGACGCCGATGATGATTTCTGGGGCGACCTGGACGATTTCCTCGTCGATTACAAAAACCGTTACGACGCCGACCTCTACGAGCTGTCGTTAGCCGACAGGGCCATCCTGATCAGGATGGCCGAACAAAGCGAGGTCAGGATGATCTCGGGTCTCAAGGTTTCGGTGCTGCGCCTAATCCAGCACAACTTTCCGGAAAATTTCGGCATGGTCGATCAGACCCGTCTGCTCAGGGTCATCGATCTCGGGTTGAAGCTCCCCAACGCCATCAAGTTCCTCGAACATTACGAAAGCCAGCCCGGCAAAACCGGGGAAAAAGGCTCGGGATTCCGTGGGTTGCAGGAAGACGACATCAAAATGGTCCTCGAGGTCCACCGCAAGGTCGGGGCGCAGCAGTTCAAGGAGATCTTCGTCCAAAACCAGAGGATGGCCGACATCAAACCCGGCAAGAAACCCGAGGAATTGATGAAGGAATACTTCATCTCCATGGAGGCGCTGAAGAAGCACGTTTTCCCCAACGTCGAACTGCGTGGGGCAGGCAACCTTTTCAACCAGTTGACGATCACCTTAGACCGGGTCCTGATCAAGACCTTCGACAACATCAACCCCGGGCGCAAGTCGTGCTCCATCAACTTGAACGTGGAAAGTGTCTTCACCCGCACGTTTGAGGAATTTCTCGGCGATTCCGGCGGTACGCCGCTGTCCAATATCGTTTTCGAATTCCGCCAGGACAACATCCTGCAGCAGTTCGACGAGTTCCAGATCGCCGCCGATCTGATCACCTCCCGGGGCGGCCTCATCGCCGTCGACGCCATCTACCCCGAGACCGTGGGGCTGGTGAACCTGCACCGGCTGCACGCCACCTTCGCCAAGATTTTCTGGCGCCCGGGAGCCGAAGAAACGCTGCCGGTGCCAGGGGACGAAATCAAGAAAATGCAGGACCAGGGCCTGATCTTCATCATCGCCCGGCTCGACGACGAAACCGGCATCCAGGTCGGCCACGACCTCGACATCAACGTTTTTCAGGGCTTCTACGTCGACGATCTTTTGGACGGCAAGATCGGCAAGGCCACGGTGACTTAAACGCGCTCGGCCTTATCCTTAAATCCGATCAAAAAAGGGGCCGCGAAAGCGGCCCTAAGTTTGACTCGTGTGGGGGAGGGAGAGATAAAATAATCGGTTGTTCATTGCCCGCCTGGGTGTCGTGTCATCGCAGGTGACGGTACCGGTGCCGGTATACGGCGACGGTCTGTCCTTTGAAGCCGAAGCCCAAAAGCGCCCAGGTGCCGCGCAGCCAGTATTCAAAGTTCCTCATGTTTCGTCTCCTGTTTGACCATCGTTCCTTAACGGCGAGGAGGGCATTAAACGGGACCAAAATGACATTTTCTTGCCGGAAATGTGGCATTCTTGCGATGATTTGAATCCCAGGGGGAGGTTTCCGGCATGACCGCACCGACCACATCCTTCGTCACCCATTTGGAATGCTCCGAAACCGGCGAGCATTATCCCGCCGGCGTCCTGCACGGGCTTTCCAGGGCCGGGGCGCCGTTGCTGGTGCGCTATGACCTGGGCGCGCTTGCCAACGCCGTCACCAAGGAAGACATCGCCGCCCGCCCGCCCGACATGTGGCGCTACCGGGAATTCCTGCCCTTGAGCCCGGATATCGAGCCCATTACCTTGGGCGAGACCATGACCCCGCTGGTCCGGGTACCGACGGTGGAAAAACGCCTCGGCATGGAAGACATCCTTGTCAAGGACGAAGGACGGCTGCCCACCGGCTCGTTCAAGGGCCGGGGCATGTCGGTGGCGGTCAGCATGGCCAAGGCCTTTGGCGTCAAGCGCATCGCCATCCCGACGGCGGGCAACGCCGGCGCCGGATTGGCGGCCTATGCGAGCCGCGCCGGCATCGAATCGTTTGTGTTCACCCCCGCCGACACCCCCGAAATCACGGCCAGCGAGATCGCCTTTCACGGCGCCAAGGCGTGGCGGGTCGACGGCCTGGTCGGGGACTGCGCCGCCATCGTCGCCGACGGTGCTGAGGAAATGGGCTGGTTCGACCTCACCACCCTGAAGGAGCCCTACCGGGTCGAAGGCAAGAAGACCATGGGCCTGGAAATCGCCGAGCAATACTCATGGCGGCTGCCGGACGTGATCTTCTTTCCGACCGGCGGCGGGGTGTGTCTGATCGCCATGTGGAAGGTGTTCCGGGAACTCCAGGAAATCGGCTGGATCGATGGCCCCCTGCCGCGCATGGTGGCGGTGCAGTCGACCGGCTGCGGCCCCATCGTCAGGGCGTTTGAGGCCGGCGAGCGTGAAGTGACGGAACCGTGGGAAAATGTCACCACTCAAATTCACGGCGTGCGCGTGCCCAACCCCATCGGCGGCCGGCTGGTGCTGGATGTGCTCTACGAATCGAACGGCTTCGGCACCGCCGTCGACGATGACGCCGTGACCGAGGCCCGGGCCAGGATTTGCGCCGAGGAAGGGTTTCATATGTGCCCCGAGGGCGCGGCTTGCGTCGTCGCGCTGGAAATGGAGCGCGCGTCCGGCCGCATCAAGGCCGACGACCAGGTGGTGCTGTTCAATACCGCCAGCGGCCTAAAATCTCCGATGCCGCCCTTGGAAAATCGTCTGGAACCGGGTCAGGCGGTCGATTATTCGGTGCTTTGAAGCGCCACCGTTCAGGTCACCTTGAGACGTATTAGGCCTAGTCCTTCGACCCCGCCTTCCATGACGTCGCCCCGCTGGACGGCGCCGACGCCGGCCGGTGTACCGGTGAAGATCAAATCCCCTGGCCTGAGTTCGAACAGCCCCGACAGATGGACGATGACCTCCGGCAGGGACCAGATCAACTGATTGACGTTGCCGTCCTGGCGGGTCTCGCCATTGACGTCGAGCCAGATGCGGCCTTCGGCAATGTGCCCGGTAACGTCGGCGGCGGCAACGGGGGGTTGGGGAATGACAAAAGCCAAGGCGGGTTCTCCCGGTCGGGGATGAATTGACGGTACAAGAATTTATTCTAGTTGTCAGGCTTCAACCCTTTACAGTATCCAAATCAACGGGTTCCGGTTTGGCCCTGGGCGGATATGCCAAAGCCGGAAGCCCAACCGCCGCCCAACCGGGGAAGGAGAGGTCTTTCGGCCTCCCGGGCGGGGCGGCTGTGAACCGCCGAAACAACGGCGAATAGGGGCTAACAAGGCATTCCTGGGAATTTACCGCCGGCGGACGATCCGTGGGCCGCCGCTATTCGCGTATGGCTCCCAGGGAGGTGCCTGATGATGGACCAAAATACTGATTGGCTGATCGAATTCGTTCACGATTATGACGACAGTTATTTCGTCACCAAACGCGGCCTCGACGCGACGCTGGTGGTGGTCAAAAAATTCGACCTGGCGGTGGACGAGGTGATGGCGTTTACCTGCCATCAACGCGCCAACAAGGCGTTGACCGCCTTTCACTTCCACCCCGACTTCCCGCTCGAAGACCGCCCGGGATACATGCGCCGGCACGCCGAAGGCCATGAACTGGTGCTCAGCGTCGGCTCCCCGCTGGTGGCGCTGCGGGAGCGGAAAATGCGCGTCTTCGAGGAACGGGTTTCCGGGATCGGGCGCGGCCTCGCGGTGAGGCTGCATACGGCGGCCCGGTTCCTGGCCGCCGGGGGGTCGATGACCCGCTGACCGGCTGGCAAGAGGGGGGTCTTCCCCGGCCCGTTTCTGCCCGGCCCGGCCCTGTCCCGGGACTCCCTGGGGCGGGGGGAACCTGCTATACCAAACGCGCCCCCGGCGTCCATGGCCGGGGGCGCGTTTGGCCCGCCTTGGACCCACAGGACGCCTGAGAAATATGAGCGACTCCCACCCCGAAATCCGCCAAGCCGTCCGCGCCTTGTGCAAGGACTTCCCCGGCGAATACTGGCGTGCGCTGGACCGCGAGCGGGCCTATCCGACCGAATTCGTCAAGGCGTTGACCGATTCCGGGTTCCTGGCCGTTCTGATCCCCGAGGAATACGGCGGCAGCGGCCTCGGCCTATCGGAAGCCGCTGCCATCCTCGGCGAAATCCACCAATCGGGCGGTAACGGTGGCGCCTGCCACGCTCAGATGTACATGATGGGGACCGTTCTCCGGCACGGTTCGGACGAACAGAAAAACGAGATCCTGCCGAAAATCGCCGCCGGCGAGAAGCGGCTTCAGGCCTTTGGCGTCACCGAGCCGACCAGCGGCACCGACACCAGCCGCATCCGCACCACCGCCGTACGGGACGGCGATGATTACATCATCAATGGCCAGAAGGTGTGGACGTCCCGGGCCGAACACTCGGACCTGATGCTGGTGCTGGCCCGCACACAGCCCCGCGACGCAGGCGAAAAACCCCACGACGGCATGTCCGTGTTCATCATCGACATGCGCGATGCCAAGGATCGTGGCCTGACCATCAAGCCCTTAAGGGCGATGATCAACCACGCGACCACGGAAGTCTTTTTTGACGATTTACGTGTTCCTGCACGTAATTTGGTCGGCGAAGAGGGCAAGGGATTCCGGTATCTGCTCGACGGCCTCAACGCCGAGCGCATCCTGATCGCCGCCGAGGCCATCGGCGACGCGCGGTGGTTCATCGCCAAGGCGACGGCGTACGCCGGCGAACGCCGGGTCTTCGACCGCCCGATCGGCGAAAACCAGGGCATTCAGTTCCCCATCGCCGGCGCCCATGCCCGCACCGAGGCCGCCGATCTGATGGTCGAAAAGGCGGTCGGCCTGTTCGATGCCGGCGAGCCCTGCGGCGCGGAGGCCAACATGGCCAAGCTCTTGGCCGCCGATGCCTCGTGGGAGGCCGCCGACATGTGTTTGCAGACCCATGGCGGGTTCGGCTTCGCCGAGGAATACGATATCGAGCGCAAGTTCCGCGAAACCCGGCTTTTCCAGGTCGCGCCCATTTCCACCAACCTGATCCTCAGCTACATCGCCGAGCACGTGCTGGGGCTGCCGCGGTCGTTCTAGCCGTTTTCGGTTTTCGGCGGCGCCGGGGTTCCGGGCCGGTAATAGACGAAGGTGGCCATCACAAGGGCGCCGAAAAGGGTATAGACAACCGTGAATACCCATCCCGGGGCCGAATAGTATAAAAGGCGGTCGAGCCAGTCGGCGATGAAGCCGGCCTGGTATCCCTGCTCGCCGGCCCTTCGGCGCATCTCGCTTTCCCAGATCGTCAACGGGCACCACTGGCCCAGCCACTGCTGGACGACGACGTAGGCGATGGCGCCGAGATGGACGTAGCGGAAGGCCCGGTTCCGGGTCCACGCCCAGCCCAGTCCCCAGCCGGCGAGAATCAGCACCTGCCCGACGACGACGAACAACAGGAACAGCGTATGGACGACGCCGATGAGATCGGCCCAGAAACCGTAATTCACCGTCCTCCCCCGCTCGTAAAAGCCCAGGATAGCGCGAAAAGGCAGTGCCGTGCTAAGTAAGCCTTATGACCCTGGATATGGCCCCCCTCGGGCAATGGATCGGCCGCACCGAGGACGCCGGGGACGTCGCTACCACGGCGGCGCCCCTGGCCTGCCTGGCGGCGACCCTGGACCGCGACGATCCCGAACCGGAAACCGGCGATGGCTGAGCCCCGCAAGCGCCAACCGGAAGCCGACGTCATTGTCGTGTTGGGCTCGAAATTGTCGCCCGACGGCGGGCCGACGCCGTCGCTGAAGCGCCGCGTCGCCCAGGCCGTGCGCCTGTTTAGCGAAGGCCGGGCGGAAAATCTTTTGCTGTCAGGCGGCGTCCATGACCACCCGACGCCCGAGGCCGAGGTGATGGCGGCCATGGCCCGGGACGCCGGCATCGGTGCCGAAAACATCGTTATCGAGGCCCGTTCCCTCAACACCCTCGAGAACGCCGCCCTCTCGGCGGCGGAAATGGAGAAACGCGGCTGGCGCCGCGCCATCGTCGTCACCGATAATTTCCACCTGCCGCGGGCGCTCTTTACCTTCCGCCGCTTCGGCGTCGAGGTCACCGGCAGCGCCGCCCCCGGCGTCCGGGCCGACATGTCGGTGAAGCGGATCGCCGTCGCCTGGGCCCGCGAGGCGGTGGCGCTGCCGGTTTACGCCGTCCGGTTCCTGAGCGGCCGGGCCAAACGCGTTGTCGGGCGGGAACAAGGGCGTTAAAACCGCAACATGGCTGAAAACAGGGACCTTCCGTTGACCGGCGTCCGCGTGCTCGACGCCGCCACTTTCATCGCCGCGCCCTATACCGCTACCATCCTGGGCGAATTCGGGGCCGAGGTGATCAAGGTCGAACGGCCCGACGGCGGCGATCCGTTCCGGTATTTCGGCACGGCCACGGAAAGGGACGATTCGACCCTGGCGTGGCTGTCGGAATCGCGCAACAAGAAATCCGTGACCCTGGACCTCAAACAAGCCGAAGGCCAGGAACTGTTCAGGCGGCTGGCGGTGAAATCCGACGTCATTTGCGAGAACTTCCGCCCCGGCACGCTGGAGAAATGGGGCCTCGGCTGGGACCGACTGAGCCGGGAAAACCAGGGCCTGGTGCTGCTCCGCATTACCGGCTACGGACAGACCGGGCCCTACAAGGACCGCCCCGGATTCGCCCGCGTGGCCCATGCCATAGGCGGGCTGACCCACCTTGCCGGCCATCCCGGCGAAACCCCGGTGACCCCGGGATCGACGTCGCTCGGCGATTACATCTCGGGCCTGTACGGCGCCATCGGGGTGATGATGGCGCTCCGCCACCGCGACCAAACGGGCCGCGGGCAGGTCATCGACTTAGGCCTTTATGAATCGGTGTTCCGGATGCTCGACGAAATCGCCCCGGTCTATGCCAAGACCGGTTTCGTCCGCGAACCCGAAGGCACGGGTACGGTCAACGCCTGCCCGCACGGCCATTTCCCGACCAAGGACGGCAAGTGGGTGGCTATAGCGTGCACCACCGAAAAAATGTTCCTCAGGCTTTGTCAGGCGATGGGCGAAGAGGGTGCCGAACTGGCCAGGGCTTTTAGCGAACAGAAAAAGCGCCTGGCCGGGCGTGACGAGGTCAACAAACGGGTCGGTGACTGGACCGGGGCCATGGACCGCGACGCGCTGATGGTCGTGTGCCTGGAATTCGAGGTCCCGGCGGGGCCTATTAATACCATCGCCGACATCTTCGACGATCCGCAGTTTCAGGCCCGCGGCGACCTGACGGCGGTGACCCTGCCGGGCCTGGGCGAGGTGGTGGTGCCGTCGCCGCTGCCGAAGCTGTCGGAAACGCCGGCGCAAATTACCTCCCTGGGCCCCGGTTTGGGCGAGCATAATGAAGACGTCTATGGCCGGCTGTTGGGGCTTTCGGCGGAACAACTGGGAAAACTCAGGAAAGACGGCGTGATCTAGATATGATGTCTCGGGAGGTTGTTCCTTCGGTCCAACCTTGAGAAGCTGAAGGTTGCAAAAACAAGGGCATTGGGACCCATCGACGCGGTCCTTTCGAGAATCAAAACAATAGCCGATGGCCGGTTATTCCGGATTCGGAAGAAATTTTCAACTGGCTTGAATAAAGCGCGGTTTTAGGTGTTTACTTTCCCGGAGGCGCGCGTTCTGGCGCGCCGCAACCACCAGGGGAGCCAAGAATGATCAAGCGAATCCTATTGATAGCCGCTGTCGCCGCGTTCGCCGGCGCAACGTTCACCACCCCGGCCCAGGCCGCGCACTGTCCCAAGGACGTCAAGAAAATTAAGGCCGCCCTGTCCATGATCAAGGACGCCAAGATGATGACGATGGCCAAGGACGCCGCCAACGAAGGGCTGGCCCTTCACAAGGCCAAGAAGCACGGCGAAGCGATCAAGGTCCTGCACGCGGCGATGGAAAAGAACGGCATCAAGCATTAGCCCATTACACCTCACCTAAGAAGCGTCTCAGAAAACCGGACGCCTGCTGCCCCCGGACCGAATTTCGAAAATTCGCGGGGCGTTTTTTTTGTCCGTTTCCGCAGGGACGCCCGGGCCGTCATTCGCCGACGAAAAATCAAAGCCGGCGGTCCCGCTATTTTTACGTTAAACGACAACGCTTTGAATCCATTCCACCACCCCAGATTAAGTCACATTATCTAGGGCAGCCCCAAGATATATCGAACGGAACAATGACAGGGGGTTTCGTTTTATGTCGTCTAACGGGATGACGCCCGGGCCGCGCCTGCCGCCAACGCCGTCGCCGTGCCGGCGCCGGTGGCGACCTCTGCGATACACTGAGCGAGTTCCTTCGAGGCGTCGTAGCTCGGCATGAAGGCTCCGTCGCCGACCTTGACGTCCATGACGAGGGCATCGAGGCCGGCCGCGAGCTTCTTGGAAAGAATGCTGGCGGTGATGAGCGGAATCGAAGGCACGGTGCCGGTGACATCGCGCAATTCGTAAAGCGCTTTGTCGGCGGGGGCGATCTCGGCGGTTTGGCCGCCGAGGGCCACGCCGATGCGTTGCACTTGTGAAATAAATTTTTCCGCCGAAAGGCAAAGGCCTAATCGGAGGCTCGTTAATTGATCCTAAAACAGGTGACGTAACCACGGTGATCACCAACGCAGATGGATCAAGAAGCATTACAAAATCAAAGGTAACCGTTGATGAAAACGGGACCGAAAAAACCGTTGCAATGGATGAGAATGGCAACAGAATTGTGTCGACCATCACATCTGACGGTGTCGTCACCACGAAGAA
>ENA-ORDI01000992-ORDI01000992.1-marine-metagenome-genome-assembly--contig:-NODE-992-length-16752-cov-5.091454_pt1 | contig 16752 bp, 15 predicted proteins | sample MGYA00248628_ERZ508525 | MGnify/ENA primary metagenome ERZ508525 (study PRJEB26195, sample SAMN05422138) | marine metagenome | isolation source: East of Porto Seguro, South Atlantic Ocean | place... | reverse complement strand
ATCATTGAAAGATGACTTGGTATGAAAATTAAAGAACCATTCAGTGCTGTTTCCCATGCTATCGGTGCAGTACTTGCCATATTGGCCTTGATCCTGTTGATCCGTGAATCTATTGACCCCATTAAACCCTGGCATATTGCAGCATTTTCTGTTTTCGGCTCTGGAATGTTTCTTTTATATACAGCAAGTGCAATTTACCACTGGCTTCCTGTTGCTCCAAAATATGTAAATTGGCTGCAAACGATGGATCACGCCATGATCCATGTGCTCATCGCTTCAACTTATACTCCTGTATGTCTTATTCCTTTACGCGGAGTTTGGGGTTGGAGTTTATTTGGTGTGATCTGGAGTTTGACCATCTTTGGCACTCTGCTCAAGATCTTTTGGAAAAATCTGCCGGACTGGTTCTCAGTAACTTTTTATATTTTTATGGGTTGGCTATCAGTGATAGCTATTTGGCCCATGATCCAAACCCTGCAGGTAGGTGCGTTGGTCTGGATTTTTATCGGCGGATTTTTCTATACTATTGGGGCAATCATCCACGGCCTAAAAAAACCCAATCCAATACCGAACGTTGTTGGCGCACACGAAATATTCCATTTATTTGTATTGCTTGGCAGCGCATCACACTTCTGGGTCATGTACAACTACATCACGAAATTTTGTTAATATTAATCCGAGGATAATCAATGAGCAATAATATTGAAAAAGTGGCGGTTTTAGGAGCGGGTACTATGGGTGCTCAAATTGCCGGGCACCTGGCTAATGCTGGTATACCATCTTGTTTATTTGATATATCCCAGGAACTTGCTGAAAAAGGTGTAGGAATCCTTACAGCACTTAAACCAGCACCTTTATACAAACCAAAAAATGCCGGACTAATCGAAGCATGTAATTATGATCAACATCTGGAAAAAATCAAAGATGCTGACTGGGTAGTGGAAGCTGTTGCTGAAAATCTTGAAATAAAGCACAAAGTATATAACAATATAATGGACTTTTTAAAAGATACGGCAATAGTAAGCTCAAACACTTCAGGCATACCACTAGCAGATTTGACTGAAGTCATGTCGGATGACGTAAAGAAAAGATTTCTTATCACCCACTTTTTCAACCCCCCCAGGTATATGCGTCTCTTAGAACTGGTTAAAGGGCCCAATACGTCCGATGATATTTACAACAGTATGGCTGCCTTTGGTGAAGATGTCCTTGGGAAAGGAATTGTACATGCCAAGGATACACCAAATTTCGTTGGTAATCGCATCGGTGTACATGGGGGCAATAATGCGATTAGACTGGCAATAGAGATGGGCTTGACCTGCGAAGAGGTGGACAAACTGACCGGGACAATTGTTGGTCGTCCTAAAAGCGGGGTGTTCCGTACAACTGACGTGGTCGGTTTAGATGTACATGCCAGCGTTTCAGCCACCAGTTATAATAATCTACCGGATGATGAAGCACGCGACATACTGCAAGCTCCTGAAATCCTTAAAATATTAATTGATTCTGGTCGGCTCGGTCAAAAAACAAAAGCGGGTTTCTACAAAAAGACAGAAGATGGTATTCTATCTGTAGATCTCAAGACAGGTGAATACGGACCGCGGAAACGAGTAAGATTTGACGGGTTTCGTTTGGCCAAGGATCGTCAAAGTGTAGGAGAGCGCCTAAAAGCGCTAGCATCAAGTGATGATAAAGCGGGTAAATTTTTTTGGGAAATAACATCAGACTCCCTCATCTATACAGCAAATCGCATTCCTGAAATTAGTGATAATATTGTAAATGTAGACAATGCCATGAAATGGGGTTATGGCTGGGAACTGGGTCCTTTTGAAGCATGGGACGCTATTGGTGTAGAATCATCAGTAGAACGCATGACTGCAGCTGGAAAGAAAGTACCGCAATGGGTATTGGAGATGCTTGATTCAGGTCAAAAAACCTTCCACACAATAGAGAATGGAACAAGGAGCTATTTTGATGTTGGCAGCAAATCTATGCGACCAACGCGACAAAAGGAGAAATCGCTTAACCTGGTGCTACAAAAATCTGCCGGCAACCTTGTAAAGCGCAGCTGGAGTGCGAGTTTAGTTGATTTGGGTGATAGTGTTTTGTGTTGTGAATTTCACTCCGTCCTACAATCAACATTGAATCCAATAGATGGATCCATGGTGCAAACCTTTGTGGATGGTTTAGACCTTGTTGAAGCAGGGAAATACAAGGCCATGGTTGTTGGACACCAGGGAACAAATTTCTGCGCAGGTGCAAATTTGAATAGCATAATTCAATATTGTGAAAACAATGATTATGATACCATTGCTGCTAGAACCAAAATACTACAAGATGTAACCCAGCGAGTCCGATTTTTCGAGGCACCTATTGTAGCGGCACCATTTCATCTGGCCCTAGGCGGAGGCTTTGAACTTGTAGCACCAGCTGCACACAGGATTGCTCTCGGTGAATTATATATCGGCGCTGTAGAAGTTGGAGTCGGTTTAATTCCCGGTGCGGGTGGTAATTTGCGCCTGCTACTCAACCTGATCGAGAATTCCGGGACAGGCGGGCGAATAAACACATTCCAAATTGTTCAAAAAGCATTTGAAACGATCGGGTTTGCCAAGGTTGCAACCAGTGCCGAAGAAGCGAAACACCTGGGCTATCTCTTAAAAACAGATACAATAATACTTAATAATGATCACCGCATTTGGGCAGCCAAACGGAAAGCACTTGAACTGGTTGATAGCTATAAACCACCTCAATATAGAGATGACCTTAAACTACCTGGCACTGGTGGCAGAACCGCAATGGCTGCTGCTTTAAAAGGATTTAAGGCCCAGGGAAAGATATCGAACCATGACGAATTTATTGCAAATAAATTAGCTTACGTACTTACGGGCGGAGATAAAGCAGGGCTCACAAAAGCTGTCGATGAACAATACCTTCTCGATATTGAAAGAGAAGCTTTTGTATCACTGGCCGGGGAAAAACTATCGCAGGACCGGATTCGCTATATGCTCAAAACAGGCAAACCACTGCGCAACTAGACATGGTTAACCGCCGCCATTTTCTTAAACAATTTGGCGCTTTCTCTCTAGCGTTTTCAGGGTTCGGACATGTATTGGGAAAAGCGGAAAATTTAAACGACCTTCTGGATCAAGCTAGTGGAAAAGGGTATGGACCACTACTAAAAGATCCTAAGGGTATTCTTGACTTACCAAAAGGATTCTCTTACACCATTTTCTCGGAATATGGCGAGAAAATGAATGATGGCCTGCTTGTACCAGGGGCCCATGATGGCATGGCAGTTTTTAATGGTTCAAACGGTAATCTTATAATCATTCGAAACCACGAACTAGGTGGCGAAGCACATCTTGAAGGCGGTGCATTTGGCCGGAAACTTGAACTATTTAATAAGGTTGATCAGGATCGTATCTATGATACTGGTCAAAATGGCATTCCCGGCCAGGGCGGTACCACCACAATTATTTATGACCCAAAACGTCGACAAGTTGTCCGCCAATTTCTGAGTTTAGCTGGAACAATTATTAATTGTGCTGGCGGGCCCACCCCCTGGAGAAGTTGGATAAGCTGCGAGGAAACCCAAATGCAAGCTGGAGAAGACTGGAAGAAAGACCATGGCTATAATTTTGAAGTACCGGTAACTGAAAAACTTGGTCTGGCAGAGCCGTTACCCCTCAAAAGCATGGGACGTTTTTCCCATGAGGCGGTAGCTATTGATCCAAGAACTAGTATTGCTTACCAAACTGAAGATGAAGGCAATGGTCTTATTTACCGTTTTATACCAAATGTACCAGGCAAACTGCATAAAGGAGGAGAGCTGCAGGCCCTAAGGTTTACGTCTACACCATCTATGGATACGAGAAACTGGAAAGAATCCACTGTTTTGAAAAAAGAATTATATGATATTGGATGGATCACACTGCAAGACACGGATAGTCCCGAAAATGATCTGAGATTTAGAGGCCGTGAATCTGGGGCGGCTATTTTTGCTCGCGGTGAAGGCATGTGGTATAATAATGGCAAAGTATACTTTACCTGTACTACCGGTGGAAAAAAGAAGCTAGGGCAACTGTATGTTTATCACCCCAGTCCTTTTGAAGGTCGCTCAGAAGAAAAAGGCAAGCCCGGTAAGCTAGAGCTATTTTTAGAACCACAGGACAGTGATATTATGGATATGTGTGATAACCTTACTGTTGCACCGTGGGGCGATTTAATAATATGTGAAGACGGCCGCGGCACCGATTACCTGCTTGGTGTTAAACCGGATGGCGCACCCTATAAACTGGCAAGGAATGCCTTAAACAGCAAAGAATTCGCCGGTTCTGTTTTTTCACCAGATGGTTCAATACTTTTTGTTAATATTCAATTACCAGGGTTAACCCTAGCAATCACCGGCCCCTGGCAAAGTTAATCTGCCCGTTCAAGCTACTTAGTTTATAATTTGTTTATTGTAGTGTAATCATTTTTTCCTGATAGTTTAACTATATGGAAATTTTGAAAACTACCTGGTTATTACTCTCTTCTTTTGGAATCATGTTTGCTGTCTTATCGTAGTTGCAGGAATCCAATTTAATTCCCAACGATTTGGGTTTTTATAAAGGACTTTTTTCTTTAATATTCGGATCGATCCTCTTTTTTGCGGTTCCAAACAGAATGAGTAGTTAATGCAAACTCCAATAATAGTCTATAACCACACCGAATACAAAGACCTTCCGTCAGAATTATACACCAAGGAAAAGTATAGGCTGCAGGTGGAATTACTAAAGATGCAGGAATGGACGATTAAAGAAAAGAAAAAAGTGGCCATCGTTCTTGAAGGCCGTGATGCAGCGGGAAAAGGTTCTACTATTAAGCGATTTATTCAACATATGATGCCTAAAATTACAAGGGTTGTCGAATTAGGAGTTCCTACAAGTAAACAGAATAGGAATTGGTTTAATACCTATAATAAACACTTACCCCGTGATGGTGAAATTGCATTCTTTGACCGTTCATGGTATTCTCGTGCTGTTATCCAGCCTACAATGGGTTACTGTTCAAAAAATCAGTACTATTATTTTATAAATAATGTTAATGACTGGGAAAAAAAATTGATTGATGATGGATTAATATTATTCAAATTTTATTTGTCTGTGTCACAGGAAACTCAACAGTACAGGTTTTTCCTAAGGCAAAGCAGCGAGTTGAAATATTGGAAAGTCTCGGATAATGATCTAAAAGCAATGGAACACTGGCACCTGTACACACACTATAAAGAACAGATGTTTGAACAAACCTCCACGGAGCATGCCCCTTGGATCCTTATTAACAGTGACAATAAAATGATCGCGCGTTTAAATACTATGCGCTACGTACTGAAAAGAACAAATTATTCAGGCAAGAAAAAGGTGAAAGCTAAACGCTATTTTAAAGAACTTGAAGATTTCCAGATCACAATAAAAGGCGTAAAATTCGAAAATCTGACTAAAGAACAATACGAATTGCTTTTTAAAATTAAAGCACACGAATAAAATAATTACGCATAAAATTTATACGCTCAGTATCCTATCCAAATTGGTTTAGTTTACAATTTGTTAATTTTAAATTCCGCTTACTAATTATAATGTGTCGATCAATTGATAATAGAATTCGCATTGTTCGGTAGAAGGATCGTCCAACATAATCAATCCTAAATAGATATTAATTATTTTGTCTGAAGGTAGATATCATATTATTCTAAAGATTCTGGGTGTCTTTTGCGCCCTCTATTTATTTTTGGTAGGGATTAAAGGTCTTTCTATCGGTATCAAGTACCTTGGTGGTGACTTTGCCAAAACAGTTATTTCTACTACCAGCAATTCCTTTGTAGCATTATTTATTGGTATTATAACAACAGCTATTTTTCAAAGCTCATCTACAACTACTTCATTGATTGTTGGAATGGTTAGTGGCGGCGCATTAACTCTATCAGGCGCTATCCCAATGATCATGGGTGCAAACATAGGTACCACGATAACTAATATACTCGTATCAATCGGTCATATTAATAGAAGTAATGAATTCAAGCGTGCTTTTGCAGCCGCAACAGTACATGATTTTTTTAATGTAATTGCAGTTATAATACTATTTCCATTAGAAATGGCATTTGGGATTTTGGAAAAAAGTGCTATAGGTCTAGGAAATATACTATTTGGCAAGGTTAGCACAGATGAAGTTTTTCAAAGTCCAATAAAAACAGCGATCAAATGGGGATCGAACCATTTAGAAGCATTGAGTTCTGGTAATAATGTCCTACTTATCGTTCTTAGTGTGCTGTTAACTTTCGCTATGCTTTTTAGTATTGTTAAAATATTAAGAAGCTTAGTTTTACATAAAGTGGAAAGTTTTTTTGATCAATATTTTTTCAGAACAGCATTTACTGCATTTAGCTTTGGTGTAATTCTTACGATTCTAGTGCAGAGTTCATCCATTACAACTTCTACAATAATCCCTCTAGCCGGCGCAGGAGTCCTGACGCTCAGACAAATATATCCGTTTACATTGGGAGCAAACATCGGTACAACAGTAACAGCGTTGCTGGCATCATTAACGCTTAATGTAACTGCAATGGTTGCAGCTTTTAGTCATCTGTTTTTTAACATTTTTGGTATAATAATCATATATTTGAATCCATTGTTACGAAATATTCCTATGAAACTTGCAGAATGGATCGCTAGTGTGGCGTTAAAAAACAAGGCGCTACCAATCATTTATTTACTAATCATATTTTTTGGAATACCATTAATAATCATTATTCTAGGGAGTTAAACTATGTCAATATTTACAGATCTATTGAATGTATGGCGTAAAGAGGATCTACTTTCCCAGGCATGGGATGAATCATTGCAAATGTTAGATCTATCGCATAAAATGTTTAATAAAGCAGTAAAGAAATCAAAAAAGCAGGAAAATCTTTCCGTCTTAAAGGAACTAAAAAACCGTGATAAAGAAATAAATTCCTATCAGCGGGAGGTCCGCAGAAAAATTGTTACACACTTTGCACTTAAACAAAGCACCCATGATGTAACAAGTCTAATGGTCCTGGTAAATATGATTGTAGATATTGAACGAATCGGTGATTATTCAAAAAATATTCTAGACCTGGCGATGAATTACCCGGATGCACTAAATACGAAACATCTCCATAAAGATCTTTATAATATCGAAAAAGCAGTTATAGAACGCTTTGACAATACAGTAGATGCTGTCAAAACGCAGGATATAGAAATTGCACGTGATTTATTGAATGGATATAAAGAACATGTAACTGGCGCATCCGATAGAATCGTCAATAATATAATTGCAGGATATATTGAATTCGAATCTGGATCAGAAGCAGCCGCAATAGCTCTTTACGCTCGCTACCTTAAACGTATTGGCAGCCACTTAAAAAATATAACTACTACAATAGTTAATCCCATTGATGCAATTGGATATAAAGTGAAAAAATAACTGGATGATTATTCAGGGCTAATCGTAGTAATACCAAAAGAAAAGGTCGACCCTTTTCCCTCAAGGCTATCGACATATATGTGTGAACTATGGGCTTCAATAATGTGTTTTGAAATAGCCATTCCCAAGCCTGTTTCTCCCTTCCTCCTATCTCTTGTTTTATCTGTTCGATAAAAACGCTCAAAAATTCTGCCGAGAGCTTTTCTTGGTAAACCTGTGCCTGTGTCGATAATCGAAAAAACTAATTCATTGTCCCGACGTTGAACTTTTATTTTAATATAGCCATGATCTGTATAAAGCATGGCATTTGACAATAAATTCGCGATTACCTGATCCAAGCGCCTTTTATCACCATAAATGAATAATTTTTTATCAGGTAATTCTAGTTGGATCTTTAGGTTTTTATTAATGTTTCGTTGACGGGCATCCTTAAATAAATCTTTTAATAAATCATGGATATTGAAATATTCGAAATTCATTTGTAATTCGCCAGTTTCAATCCTGGATATTTCCACCAGATCAGTAACTAATTCATCCAATCGTTGTGCATTTTCCAGAGATCTTTCGAGAAAACCAAGGTTGACATTTTCGTCTTTAATAGCGCCTTCCAGAAGTGTTTCGATATAGCCAGATATGGATGAAATAGGGGTTTTTAACTCATACGTAACATTCCCTAGGAATTCTGAGCGAACTTTTTCCATGCGTTTAATCCGTCTAAAATCTTTATCAAGCCTAATCGCCATTTGGTTCATATTTGCTGCCAGTTCATCTATCTCTATCCCACCAGTATTAATATTTATTCTGCGACTTAAATCCCCTTTACTAATATCATCTGCAGCTTTCGTGAGTTCAAAAATTGGATCAATCAACCAACTTTTTAATAAAAACCAGGCTACAATAATAACAAAAACCATCAACGCGATAATTAGATAATAAAACTCTCGATATGTACTAGCTAGATTCTCAACAGACTTTAATGATTGCGCCAGACGCACATATTTGAATCCATATTGATTCTGGTCAACTTTTTTAGCAAAATAGATGAATTCAGTTTTTAAGGTATTGCTATAACGTGTTGAAAATCCTTCTCCATTTTCCTGCGCCGCAATAACCTCAAGTCTATTGATATGGTTATCTATTTGAGTTAGTTGTTTACTTGGCAAAGAAGACTCCCCAATTACTATTCCATCAGCCGCTATCAATGTTACCCTTAAATTAGATGCATCAGCATATTCAGTAGCTATTTCCTGAAAGGTATCTTTCTGACTTGAATTGCTATAAACCAGAATTGCATTTGCATGGGATCGTAATTTGTCAAGGATACCTTCCTGGGCCTGATCCAAGGCCAGTGAATTGGTGTAAAGTATTGGTGTGATCATTCCTATTAGGCCAATAGAAATGACGATCGCCAGCAATCTATATTGAATACGTCTCAATATTTGATCTGGTATATTATTTTATAGCTTAGGACGGAAGCGGTACCCAACGCCTTTTACCGTTTCAATCCAATTTTTATACGAGCCTAATTTTGATCGAATTCGGTTAATATGCACGCCAATGGTACGATCAACCACAAAAACATCTTCTTCCCAGATCAGGGAAAGTAGACCATCACGGCTAAAGATAATGTTCGGATGACTCATGAAGAAGGCCAGTAATTCAAACTCTTTTCGTGGCAAGTGCAATTCTTCTCCATCCAATTTGGCTATATATGTAGAAGTATTAATTCCCAGATCACCGAAACTAATCGAAGTTCCTTTCGAATTGATTTGATCGATTCTGCGCAATATTGCATTGATCCTGGCAATCAGCATCCGTGGGCTGAATGGCTTTCTGATGTAATCATCGCCACCCACTTCCAAGCACCTTACTTCATCAAATTCACGGTCCATTGCTGTAAGAAAAACAATCGGCAATGTATTCCCCTGCTCGCGAATTTTACGACACACCTCATAGCCATCCTTGCCCGGCATCATTATATCTAAAATTGCTAAATCTAGATCTTTAGAAAGTTTGTCTAATACATCGTTCCCGTCGACAGCTTCTGTGATGGCAAAGCCTTCCTTTTCCAAGTTATATCTTAGTATCTCACGAATATCAGGTTCATCATCAACTATAAGTATATTCTTCATGACCCCTAATCTATTTCATCTGTATAAATAAATAATAATTTAGCGGGAATATTACCCCCTATAAATACAGCCTGTAGAACAGGTCTCGCTGACAATTATTTTTTTCAATCCAGGAGTTTGAGATTTCACTTTTTCCCAGATCCATTTAGCCAGGTTTTCGCTGGTGGGATTATCCAACCCTTTTATATCATTTAATACCCTATGATCCAGTTGCTTAATCACTGGATCGCAGATTATCTTTATTTCAGCAAAATCCATAATCCAGCCAATTTCTGGATCGACAGGACCAGTAATATGAATTTCTACATTAAAAGTATGTCCATGCATGCGCCTACATTTATGATCCTCCGGCAGGTTGGGTAAATAGTGCGCTGAATCGAAAGAAAATTTTTTATATATCTCCATGATTAGCTCAAGGAATCTGTAAATACTTATGTGTTTGCAGGCTCAGGCGCCATTCCGGATGAGTACGACAGTATTGCATCGTTTGTTGAAGATTATCTTTATACTCAGGACCATCCATTGGCTGTAGTGAAAATACATCGAAATCTAAGCCCAAATAGGTACTTGGGTCTAATCCATCCTGGGGATAGACAATCTTTAATTCATCCCCTTCTTGTAATATTAAATCTGCTTTTTGTTTCGGGCTAACACAAATCCAATCAATGCCATCGGGTGGTATTAATGTGCCATTTGTTTCAATGGCTATCTCAACATGTTCTTTTTTGAGTTCCTCTACAAGTTTGTTATCCATTTGTAATAGTGGTTCACCACCAGTGAAAACGACAAAAGGTTCATCTGCCCCATTCCAGAATGATATTATATGGTTAGTCAAATTTTCTGGGCTATCAAATTTTCCACCACCAGGGCCATCTATTCCAACAAATTCTGTATCACAAAAACGACAAACAGCAGTTGCACGGTCTTCTTCCAGACCACTCCATAAATTGCAACCGGCGAATCTGCAGAATACCGCCACTCGGCCCGTATAGGCACCCTCACCTTGGATGGTCAAATAGGTTTCTTTAACGCTATAAGTCACTGCTGAATTTTTGGATAATTTAATGGATCAACTGCACCCGCTTCCATAAAACCCTTCAATCGTAACTGGCAGGCATCACACCTTCCACAGGGTTGATCATTGCTGATCGGATCGTAGCAACTGTGGGTTATGGAATAGTCAACACCCAACGCCATCCCGGCATGGATAATTTCTGACTTTTTCATCTTAATAAGGGGTGTATGAATTTGCAGTTGCTCTTTTTCTTCTATTCCAGATTTTGTTGCTAACCTGCCCATCGTTTGAAACGCCTCAATATATTCAGGGCGACAATCAGGATAGCCGCTATAATCCAGGGCATTAACACCGATAAATATATTGAATGCCCTTTCCACTTCTGCTAATGCCAGTGCATAAGATAAAAATATTGTATTTCTGGCAGGCACATAGGTTATGGGTATTTCTGAATTCATTTCATCCTCACCACGATCTTTTGGAACATCTAAATCGTCAGTCAGGGCAGATCCGCCAATTGAACCAAGATCAATTTTTGTGATGTGGTGGTTTTTTATGTTAAAATGTGCGGCTACATCTTTTGCACAAACAATCTCATAATCATGCAGCTGGCCATAATTAAACGATAGCGCCGTAATTTCATAGTCCTGATCGAGAGCGATGGCTAAAACAGTTGTCGAATCAAGACCGCCACTAAGTAATACAATAGCTTTGCTCATAATTTATTTTAACTAATTATGTGCAAATGTTAACAATAATTATTAATTAGAAACGATAGGCTAATTGTAACTGGAAATGAGAGAAGTCTTCTAATTGCTCAAACCGGTTTTGCGGGTTACCGTCCCCTTCGAAATAACTGACAGAGCCATCGATAAACCAGTTTTCCACAAATGAATACTCGGCGCTAACTCCAATCATCTGGCCTTTTTCATCCAAATTGATCAACAGGTTATAGTTTAATTCCAAGCTTTCATCAAAAAGCGTCTTACTGCCCACAATTGACAGCGATTGTTCAGCTATCATGGCAAAGGGCGCCCCTAATCCTGGAGTAAAATTATCAGTATTCAGTGTTGTCTGACCCATTGTTGCCAAGTCAAAAGTTTGCCCTACTGCATTTAATACATGGTTACCAATCAATTGCGCGCCAATGGTAAATGAACTCGCTGTACGATACTCACACTGGATTACATATTGTACATATTCTGCTTTGGTCTCAAAAAACTGAAACCATGATTCTTGATAATTATTTTCAGTGGTGAAATATCCTGCCTCGGCTCTTATAGTGATATCATCAATGAAAGTTACCATATTTAATCCAAATACTGTTGTTGCACGGTAACCAAACTTTGGACTTATCATTATAATATTGAACGTATCTACCCCTAGAAGACTGAAAGAACGGTCTCTACCATTAAAGTAAGATAATCCAATATCACTTTCTCCAAACGTTGTCTTTAACCTTAACCCAAATTCCAATGAATTATCGATTTTTTCATATTTACTAGGTTCAATTGGTATCTGGAATGGAAAGTCCGGCTCATGAAATGGCATGCGGTTCGGTATGTGGTCTGGAATGATTACACCTTCTAGTTGCCAATCATCCCAATAAACAGTCATAGCTGCAGATAAAGATCCGACCTTTCTATCCGTACCCGGTAAAAACATGAAATAATAATCGTAGGCATTTAGGTTATCTGTAGGATTATTTCCATCGGCAACACCCCAGGCATGGATCTGTTTACCAAATTTGACTTCACCCCAATTGGGGAACCAGATTACATAAGCTTCTCGCAGATCAATTGCAGACATATTTTCTCCCCAGCGATGTTCTACAGCAGAATTCAGCATGAAATCGAAATCACCCATTGTATAGCCCAGCTTTAGCTCGGTCAAGCGAAAAGGAAGATCCATCCGCGATTGATCTGAAAGGCGGAACATACCTGTGGGTTTCAGTGATCCAGTAATTGATATTTGACCAAACAGTATTTTGCATGTGAGCAGCAAAAAAATATAACGATTACGCATATTACGTCTAGATATGCAGTAATTAATTTCGAGGTAGACGTTTTAAATTCTTTTCTTGAAAAAGACTTTCGTCTAAACCAGAATCAACTTTTATATCACCCATGGTAAGTTTTGTGGAGTGATTTTTTTGAATGTCCTCAACAAATATGTTACTAATCACATTGTACCCAGATAATGATTCAAAAAGGAATATCTTTTTTTTCCTTAAGTTACCTCCCAAATCGTATGATTCTTCCCGGATTGCCATGAGGGTTTCTTTTTCAATCCAAGTAATGTGTTTTGAATAGGTTGATTTTATTTCTGCATTGGGTACAACTTCCAAAACGAAACACGCTTTACTATCAATCGTATCATCGTCTAGCCGTTTATACGTGTTTTCATCCAGGGCGCGGTTGGTCAGATCCTCATAACTCAAGTCGGAACCCATAAATGAATCACCTTTTTTTGAAGAAGCTATCCGCCGAACTTTTTTAAAAGCTGGCAGCCACATACGCATTTCATCAGCTTTGTCATCATGTTCAATTTTCAAAAATGCAACTCCCTTATCATCAGCCGGGTTCAAAAACCATAAGATCTGCTTAGAACCATTATTCATTGACTTTGATAGTATAGTAGATGTCCTGGTTTTGCCCTTGCTATTGGTCAATAACATTGTCGTCTTGGAAACAATATCCTGTGGCACCTTTCTTTCATCAACCAATTTCGCAATAGCTATACCATCTTGCGGATACACGATAGAAGAAAGAATTATCAAGGTAAGGATTTTTCTTATCATTTTATTGTTCCCCCTAGCAATGTATTCATGACCTCCTTACGACGTCCTGTAAGTTCCAGCAAACTGGCCAAAATGGTAAGTGTTCCAAATGATGTTGAGAACATGGCAAATACCATTAATCCGCCCATATGCTGCAGCGGAACGAATTCTGAGAATAGCAATGCGCCGAAAGCCATGTTTGATAATGCGTCTAAAATAATTGGATAACCTACCTCATCAATGACTCTATGACTGCGTGTTTTAATAGGTACTTCGGCACGGGCTAGACGGCGATACTGAGATATATAGTGAATGGCAAAATCAACGCCCACGCCAATGATAACGGACGATAGCAGTGCAGTTACATGGTTCAGATCTATTCTCAGAATTCCCATGAAACCGAAATTCAGAATTACTGCTGCCGATAATGGTATTACAGCTAAGATACCCCAACCAAAATGTTTAAAAAATATTGCCGCAATAAATGTTATCACAACAATTGATACACAGATGCTGATTACAGATGATTTTATTACCAACTCAACCATATCCCGCAATACTACAAGCTGTCCAGTGGCAGTTATATCTTTATATTTCGTAAAGTTTTTATCAACAAACTGTTCGATATCATTTACAAAGAGTACACTACTTTCTGTAGAGACATTTTTTAGGATCGCCGTTACCAATGCTTTGGAATATTCATAGTCAACCAGGGTGGAAAAATCTTCCGGATCACCTGACATGGAATACATGGTGTATAAGTTGTTCACTTTGGCCCGTTCATCGGGTACTATTTCGTAGTCCGGATCATCATCCATTACCGTGCGGTGCATACGTTTAATTACATCGGCAATCGAAATCGTTGTGGAAACGCTAGGATTCTTTTCAACGTAATCTTGCAGTCGACTGATCTGTTGCAGCAATTCCGGGTCTTTCATATCACCATTTAATAGAAATACCAGATTCATAGATCCAAGCATTTTTTTATCAAGGAACTCAAGGCTATCTCTAATCTTATTTCCTTTCTCAAAAAAGGAATACATATTGACTTCAGTGGTAACCAGTTTGATGCCATAAATTCCAATAGCCACCAGGAGCAAGCCACCTATTAAAATGCTGCGCGGCAACTTTATGATTGTACTGCCTAATTTATTAACAATATGTTCCAGTAAACCTGGTTTTCTAATTGCCCTAGAGTTCAAAGGCCAATTCTTCAGCATGATTAATGATGGCAGCAGCGTGATGGATAGTATCCAGGCCCAGGAAATACCGATAGCAATGGATACGCCATAACCGGTCATGTATTCTATTGGCGCGAACACCAGCGATAGAAATGCTGCTGCTGTGGTTAAACTGGTTAAAAAGATCGGTAACATTAATGAATCAATACTTTGTTCAATTGCCTTTGCTTTATCGCCGGTGATTCGCAGCTTTTTAAAAAATTTTGTTAAGAAATGGATACTATCTGAATTGGCTATTGTCATTAGAATGATCGGCATTGATGTATTCATGATAGAAAAAACAAAACGCTCTGAGCCCGTTAAACCCCTGATCCAGCCCATGGACCCCATCATCCCTATTAATGAAAGAATAATTACGAAAAGTATCATTAATACTCCGGCAAAGCTGCGCAGGCTAGCCAGTAGAATTACAACCATCATGAGCAATCCAATGCGTATCAATGATATAGCATCGGCACGCACCAAATTGCCTACGATACCAATTAAATAAGATGGGCCTCCGAAATGCAGGTCGTACTCACTGAGTAATTTTTCTGCAGTGGCAACTATCTTCGCTACAGAAACCTGTTCATTAGTATTGCCACTCGGTATTACTACTATATTAAAGAAATCATCATTTTGAGCAATAACTTGCTTTTTCAATTCCGCATTATCTATTAGGTAAGCTTCTATGTCCGCAATTTCTTCAGGGGATAAATCTCTTTTATTTACCAGATCATCAATTAAAAGAAAACCATCTTCACTTTCCATTTTATTCATATTGGTGAGACTGCGTACTTTCTCTACTTCTGGTAGTGCTTCCAAGGCTTTGGTGAAATCCCATAAATCACTCATTGCTGTTGACTGGAAGAGGTTTTGTCCTTCAGCGCCAAACGCTACAAAAATCGGATCCGTATTGCCAAATTCATCTTTTACTTCTTCCCATACCACTCTTGTTTTAACTGTTTTTGGTATCATTTTCATCATATCATCTTCAATGACAAAATGCTGCAGCCCAAAACCCATGATCAGCGTTATGATCAGAGCGCTAGCAAGCGTACGTTTAGGATGGTGGATGGATTGACGGACAGCCCATTTTTTAAATTTGGTATTAATCATAAATTAAACCAGCAAAAGTTGTGAAAAATATTTGATTATCTTAAACCTAATAGAGCATATTAAAGAACTATATTTAGTCCGTCCAATCAATTTCTTATACCTTTCAGGTATCGAAAATACTATAATTTCATCTCGCGAAAGTAATTGATTTGACTAATAAACAATCATTCAGCAAGCCCTTTATTATCCTGGCGAATGGACAGTACCCTACTCACCCAGCGGCTGTAAATATGTTGCAGGAGGCAAAGACAATAATTTGTACGGATGGTAGTGCCAATAAATTGTTAGATAATGGATTGGTCCCGCATGTCATTATTGGTGATATGGATTCGGTCTCTATTGATCGGGATTCATTTACAGGATTTTATATTGAAATATCTGACCAAGATAATACAGATCTGGGAAAAACATTGGACTGGTGTAAAACCAATAACCTTACTCCGCTTACTGTAATTGGCGCATCTCAAGAAAGGGAAGATCATACGTTAGGTAATCTGGCACTTCTAGCCAATTATAGTGACAAATTAGAGATCGCTTTTTGTACAGATTATTTTACCATTACTTGTCATCGCGGAGAGCGGTCATTCACTTCCTTTAAACAGCAGTTAGTATCAATTTTACCAGCAGAAGAAATACACTCTATAACAACGGAAGGTCTTGAATTTCCATTAAATGATGAACCGTTGTCGTTTTCAACTAGGGGCCTAAGCAACCGTTCAACTGGTCGCCAGTTTATCATTTCTAGTTCTGGGAAGATCTGGGTATTCCGTTCCCACTCTGATTAAATATGCATTACCTGGATATCTTGGTACTTGGGGTTTACGCTGCTGCCCTAGTCATCATTGGTTTTATACGGTCAGGTAACAGTAGATCTAATCCGGAAGAATATCTGCTCATGGGCCGGCGCTTGAGTCTTCCCGGGTTCATAGCTACGCTGGTAACAACCTGGTATGGCGGCATTCTTGGACTCGGCGAGAATACATATTTATACGGTGTCCAAAC
>ENA-ORDI01000991-ORDI01000991.1-marine-metagenome-genome-assembly--contig:-NODE-991-length-16780-cov-4.377657_pt1 | contig 16780 bp, 16 predicted proteins | sample MGYA00248628_ERZ508525 | MGnify/ENA primary metagenome ERZ508525 (study PRJEB26195, sample SAMN05422138) | marine metagenome | isolation source: East of Porto Seguro, South Atlantic Ocean | place... | reverse complement strand
CTAAACCTTGAGATGGAAGATTTTATTTCCTTAATCACATCTTTCCATTCAAAAGACCCCTCATTACCAATCACCAACTTAACTATCTTTCCATTGGGAGAATTTAAGTTTGTAAAAAACCATAAATTATTGTCTTCGCTTCCTAAGAAGGTATAGGTGGCCACTAACTCCTCCACTATGGGCATAAAAGTGTCTTCTCCATTAAATTTTATATAAAGCCGATTGCTATCATCGGTTCCCTCTCCTATGCTCAAGATTCGGTAAAGACCATCTTCGCTTACTTGAATGCTCCAAGACCAATTAGGTTTGTCTGGTCTTTCGTAAATAAGGGTATCTGTTTTTTGCGAAGAACCTACTCTGTGAAAATAAAGCTGTGGATTTCTATTTATGTCAGAAAGAGCTTCCTTTTTTGGTTCTGGGTATTTTAGATAGTAAAAACCTGAATTGTCCGGTTCCCAGGAAGCGGAAGAAAATTTAGTCCATTCAAGGTGATCATCTAAAGTCTGTTTTGTTTCTACCTCCAAAATCTTCCAGGTTTTCCAATCCGAACCACCATCAGAGAGTGAATAGGCAGCCAACTTTCCATTTGGGCTGATGCTTACACTTGCTAAAGATACAGTTCCATCTTCAGAAAAGGTGTTTGGGTCAATCAGCACCTCAGGCTCGCAACTATCACAAGCTTGGGTTATAAACTTATTTTGCTGCCAACTTCCTTCATTAAAGAAATAAAAGATTCGGTCTCCTCTTATGGTAGGAATACTCTTTGAATCACTTACCCATATTGATTCAAGATTCTCTTTTATCTTCTTCCTGTATTGATTATTGGAAATAAATTTTCTGGTTAAAGTATTTTGGGAATTTATCCAGTCCTCTGCTTCCTTACCGGTAAAGTCTTCTAACCACCTATAAGGGTCTTCGATTTCAATTCCATGTAAAACATCTATTTGTGAGACTTTTCTGCTTTCAGGATAGTTTGGAATGCTCGTACAGGACTGGAGGATAACAAAACAAACAAACAAGCATAAAAATAAAAATCTTCCTTCTTTCATGTTTATATCGTAACAACATAGTGTTTCGTCATATAGATCAAATAACTTTACTTTATCTAATTAATTATTTTGTTAAGGTAGAAATATGTATCCCCTTCTCAATCAATTTAAGATTCCTTTTTTCTTTCTTTACATTTTTGTTAGCTTTTACATTGAAGCTAGTGAAAGCCAAGATTCTCTTAAGATCGGCTTTGGATCATGTTTAGATCAAGACAATCCTCAAGAAATATGGCAACCGCTCAAAAAAGAAAATCTTCACGCTTTTGTTTTCATGGGTGATAACGTCTATGGAGACAGTGATTCTGGCGAACTCATTCAAATGCAAATAGCTTATACCAAGCAAAAGCAGAGGCTTCCAAGATGGTTAAAAAATCTAAATCCTCTGGCTATTTGGGATGACCACGATTATGGACTTGATGATGGTGGAGGAGATTACATTCTAAAAAAAGATTCGCAAAAATTGTTTCTAGATTTTTGGAGGGTAAAAGAGGAAGACCCTAGGCGTAAGCAAGAAGGTATTTATTTCTCTGAAAGTAAAAATCTTAAAGACAAGAAAATTCTTATCTTAGGTCTCGATACAAGATATTTTAGATCTCCACTTGTAGGCGAAAAAAGGAACTACATCGCTACCACTGACACAAGCACAACCATCCTTGGAGAAGAACAATGGGAGTGGCTTGAATCAGAATTCCAAACAGAAACTAATTTAATTATTTTGGTTTCATCAATCCAAATTCTCGCTACTAATCATGGATTTGAAAAATGGAGTAACTTTCCCCACGAAAAAGAAAGACTGTTATCTTTAATTAAAGAAAGTAAAAAACCTGTTATTTTAGTTTCTGGCGATAGGCATAAAGGAGCAATTTATAAACAGGACAACCTATATGAACTGACAACATCCTCTTTGAATAAGCCACTTCCAGGCTGGTTAGAAACAATCTGGAAAGAAACAGATCCCCTTATTCTAGGAACCATGCACTACAACATGAATTATGGGGTCATAAGAATAGAATCATCTGGAGTTATTAGTGTGGAGTTAAAAGGAAAAGAGGGAGAAATTCTTCAAAAAGCCAGTTTAAAGATTTGATCAAAATTGATCTACTTTTTAATAAAAGCTAACATGAATTGGAACTCAATAAGGATAGCTTTATGGCAAGTAAGAAATTGAAATCTCCTAAACATTTGAGCGATACTTTAGCCCAAATAAAAAAACTGGGACTGCAGAACTGTATAAGTGAACTGGAGTTAAATGGCTTTACTATCATCCCTCCCAGAAAAGTTGCTTCTACTCAATTTTTCAACAAGATAAGAAAAACTGTTCTTAGGATATGTGAAGAAAGAACAGGGAAAAAGTTTAGTCTTAGTAAAAATGGAGAAAAAGGTAAATACAAGGCGCAACCTCAAACCGATAGTCAATTCTTACTTTATTATCTTTTAATGGCTGATCCTATCTTTGAAAAATGGTTGATGAACCCAACACTTAACGCAATGATGAATTATTTAATGAAAGGCACTCAACAACTTTCAAGCATGACTTCTTTTGTTAAATGGCAGGGAGATGGATACGGAGAAACCCTGGGTTTACATAGCGATACGCCTCCTAGCACACCAGAAGGCTTAATCCCTAATGCATGGTTTGACGTCAGTAATTCAACTTACTGTTTAACTGACTATACCTTAAAGGATGGAGCCATGGCGATGGTTCCTGGAAGCCATCGACTCTACAGACAACCTAAGCCAGGAGAGGGAGTAGACAAAGCTGTACCAGTTGAAGCAAAGGCTGGATCTCTTATTATTTTTAATGGAGGCATTTGGCATGGAGCTTTTCCGAAACAAACTGAAGGGTTAAGACTCAACCTTACCTGCTACTTTTGTCACCGAAAGTTAAAAACTCAAGAAGCCTACCAATGGAAAGTTACCCAAGCGATGTTGGATAGAAACCCTCCAGAATTTGCTAAGCTTGTTGGAGCTGATGATCACATGGGCTGGGATGCCAAGGGTCCTGACTACAGCAGACCCGCAAGATTTCTATAGAATTAAGCTATTTTCCACTGAGCTGGTCTAGGCCTCTTTCCAACCCATATAAAATGATGGCACACCGTGATTGGATCTACATACTTTGGTCTAGTTAATATTTCCAGATTCTTTTCCTCACAATAAGCATCTATTTCTTCAGGTGTGTCGGCAACTAAATAATGGCGAACTTTAGTTTTATCAATGGCTTTAGCAAATTCAGTCATTTTTTTTAGTTACAATGGATGACCCCACCTCTATCTTCTGGTCTACATTTATTCATCTCATCAAAAATTCTTTTATTAATTTTGTCTAAATCTGTCTCTTCTATGCCTTTAAAATTTGACTCTTGTACATTGCTAATTGTATACGGTTCGAATCTTGATTTACAATCCAACTTTCTTTTGCCTATTTCTATTTGAACGTCTTTTAAATACTGAAATCTAAGATCATCAGGAAGATCAAAAAGCCTGCTGTACTCTACAGGAAAACACAGGTCGTAATCGTTGGTTTTATTAGTTATCTTTGGAATTTCTTCACTTTCAAATAATTGACAACCTAAAAGAACATTTAGGCAAAGAAGAGGCAATATAAGCGAATATTTAATTAAAAACTGAAACATTGATCTGTCTTTTAAATTTGGAGTGCCGATGTTCAAAAAGAAAGATACCCTGCCAAGTTCCTAGGTCTAGCTTTCTATCTTTTATTGGGATCAACAAGGAGGTATCGAGTAAGGCATTTTTTATATGGGCTGGCATGTCATCAGGACCTTCAATATTATGAAGGTAATTAGATTCCTCGGGGACTAGATCTCTAAAGAAATTATTTAAATCTAACATGACTTCAGGGCTGGCATTTTCTTGAATAAGTAAAGAAGCAGAAGTGTGTTTTAAAAATACATTACACAATCCTTCTACTTTTTGAGACTCGTAAACAATCCCACTAACCTCTCGAGTAATTTCAATCAAACCCTGTCCGCTAGTTGAGATACAAAAATCTTGTTGAAACATCTAAAGAAGAAACTCGATTGCTTTCATTTTTCCTTGTTAGTCATCCAATTGAAATACCAACAGCACATTGCCTGGGAATTGCCCATGAGTCCCGTAACCACTCATAACCAATAACTGATCTTGGGTAATGACTGGTCCTGCTATATCCATGGCACCACCGATTGCTTTACTTTTATCTACCGTCAGAAAAGTCTTGAGCGTATCAAATTCCCATAAAGCTCTTCCCGTTTTTGCAGATACGCCAAACAGCCTACCATCCAAAGAGCCCACAAAAACAACATCGGAAGCTACCGAAGGAGGTGCTGAAAAAGCCTTAAAACAGTTTCCTCCTTTACCATCCATGAGTTCGTTTCTTTTTTTACAGTCATCATCCAACAGGAAAGTCCAGATGATTTTGCCGGTATCGATATCTAATGCATAAAGACCGGGTTTCGCATCCCAATCGTATTTTCTGCCCACTTCCCGATCTGAATTAGGCACATAGAGCTTCTTGTCATCGGTTGCCATACCCGTATGGATGCCGCCCAAAGTTCCTCCTCTTCCGATTCTATTTTTCCAAATAATTTGTCCACTATTGGGCTCTAAACCAAATACCCAACCAGATTTCTGACCGGCAAGTAGTATCTCTTCTTCCTTACTAGTTTTGGATTTGATAACCGAAGCTCCAAAATCATAATCAGGTCCATTTTCATAAGGACAGCCCCATTGCCTTGCCATAGGCACTTCACAGGCCACGTTATGGGCATCCCCAGCTAAGGTTTGAGTGGACCAAACCCTTTCTCCTGTTTTTAAATCCAAAGAAATGATGGCATCGCTGAATTCAGAAGCAGGTGACTGAGTACTTTGCCCTGTTCCAAAAAAAACCTTTCCTTTCTTTAAATCTATCCCAGGAGTATTCCAAACTGCAGCTCCAGCTGGTGCAAATTTCTTGGTTCTCGTAATTCGTACCTTTCCTACATGCTCCGCCGGTTTTAACACCCTATGAAACCATATGACTTCACCGGTCTCTATATTCACTTTGGCTATGCCTCCGCTCGTAGTACAGCATTCATGCCTAGGATTTAAAGGTGCTATTGTTTCCACGGTAGAAATCGGAACTATCAGATGAGAGTCAACTATAGAAATTGAACCTGATGACATATTCCAGTCAGACTCTCTTGGTAATTGAGTCTTCCAAATTAACTTACCAGTTAAAAGATCAAGTTTGTAGGTTACTAATTCTTGATCAACTATGAACACGTACAGACCTGCTTTTCTTCCGTAAGCTGGAGAAGTCCTAAATTCAGAAGGAGATTTGAATGACCAGAATGAACAACCAGAGCTAGAGTCTAAAGCAAATAAAGTATCCTTAGTTGCAACCAAAATTAACTTACCTACACTTATTGGTTGTGCTCTGGCATTTCCACCTTTTAATCGAAAGGACCATTTAAGTTTAAGGTTTATTATGTTAGAGGAGTTAATTCTTGTGTTCTTCTGATACCGTTTATTCAAAGGGCCATTACCCCAACTTGTCCAATCTTCATCAGGCACAAGATCAGTTAAGATCAATGCCCTTGAACACCTAAACAAGGAGGTTTCTTCTGCTGAGCTAATGTATTTGGCTATTTTTCTAATTTCCGATTCAGATAAATGCTCAGTTTGATTTTGCATCTTACCTTCCGCCATGACATAAAAGAGTTCATTTTCAGTGGCTAATGACATAGCTTCTAAAGAAGCAATATTAAGTTCTTTATTTTCATGACAAGCTGTACAGTTTGCTGCAGTCAACTCCTTTCCTGTTAGTTGATCTTCAGCAGCAACATTAGCTACCAGTCCAAGAAGGAGCATAAAAAATAGAAAGAGCTTTCCTTTCATTGTTTTAAATATTTCTTAAACCAATCAATTTGCGCTTCCACAGCTGCTTCTAAGTTCTTGCTGTAAATATCGTAATGCTTGCCTGGAAAGGTGAGGTATTTTGCAGGCACCTTGTCTTTTATTAGATTATAAACCGCTAAACCATTTTCTCTTCGATCAAACAATTCTTCATTTTCTGCATCGACTATCAAAGTGGGAACTTTAATGTTTTTGGCTTCAGAAACAGGCTGATACAAAGCCATACGACCCAAATGTGGTGTGCCCCTCAAACCAGGAGCTTTATCAATTCCTTGAGGTACGGGATCTTCTTCTTTTCGAGCTTGCATAACTAAGCGTTTTTTTAGTTCCTTGGCATAAAGTTCCATGCCGGCGCCCATGCCACCCACCTGAGAAACAATCACTTTAATGCGTGGATCTGTGGCTCCAACCATCACTGCATGGCCTCCACCGAAACTTGATCCCCAAATGCCTATCCTTGTGGTGTCTACTCTTGAGTCTCCCTCAAGAAAGTACAAACATGATTGAATGTCTTCATACTGGTCTAAAGGGTCTACCAACTCTCTTATAGCTATTGCCTCTACTTTTATTTTGTTGCCCCAGGTGGAGGGTTTTGGCATGTCATCATAAATAACTAGCCTGCTGTCACTTTCACCCCACCCCCGATAGTCAAAAGTCATGACTATAAAACCGGCAGCAGCAAATTTGGGTGCGTAAGCTCTGTTCAGGTGATCTTTAGTTCCACCCCATCCATGGGCCATTAAAATTGTTGGCCATTTTTTTATATTTTTATCCTGGGGAATAAAAAGATTTCCCTGCATGCGTGTGCCATCACTCCAAACTTCTATGTTTTCGGTTGACACTTCATATTCTGAAAACAGTGGACCTTGAAATAAAAGGATTGAGGCAAAAAAAGTTATCTTAAGATGTTTTATCAATGTAGATTTTTCTCCTTTATCTCTCCATAGATCAAGTGTTGTCAGTTTACTTTAAGAACAACCTTGCCAAAAGTCTTGTTACTGGCGATTAACTCATGCGCTTTTTCAGCTTCCTCTATAGTGATGATGGTATCGATAATAGGTTTTATGTCTCCAGATTCTAAGAATGGCCATAAATATTCGCCCAGAATATACATGATCCGGGTTTTGGTAGAAATGGGTTGATTTCGTAAAGTTGATCCAATAATGCGCAAACGTTTCATCAGCATTAAAGCAAGATTAATTGAAGTTTCAGCTCCTCCCATTAAACCTATCATCACCAATCGGCCTTCTAAAGATAAGCTATTTAGGTTGTCATCTAAGTAATTTGCGCCCACGGGGTCCAAGATTACATCGACCCCATTATTATTAGTCCACTCGTTGACTGCCTGAACAAAATTCTCTTCTGTTCTAACCGTACCTCCCTCAGCACCAAGTTCGATACACCTAGAAATCTTTTCTTTGTTTCCAGCTGTAACGAAACACGGATTGCCTTTGACTTTACATATTTGAATGGCTGCTGTTCCTACACCACTGGCTCCAGCATGAATTAAAGCTGTCTCTCCTTCTGCAAGGTTAGCTTCCATATAAAGATTAAAATAAGCCGTGGCATACACTTCAGGTAAAGCTGCTGCTTGCTCAAAACTAAAACCTTTGGGTATTTTCACAACTTGACCAGCAGGTACAGAAACTCTTTCTGCGTATCCCCCTCCGGCTAAAAGAGCACAAACTTGGTCTCCCTTTCTAAAGTCACTTATTACTTTATCTCCAATTTCCTCAATTTCACCTGCACACTCCAGCCCTAGTATGGGACTTGCCCCTTCCGGAATTGGATAGTTTCCGCTGCGTTGTAGTAAATCTGCTCTATTTACCGCTGAAGCTTTTATATTAATGATTACTTCGTCTTCTTTAAGAACGGGATCTGACTGATTTTTCCAGATTAAATGATTACCTTCTTGGGATATTGCTTTCACAAAATTATTGTACCTAGATATTGATATAAGTGATATTTCACATTAAGTTAGAAGACTGAGATCTATCAAATAAAAAATGAATGAAGAGAAAACCAAATTTGAATTTGTTAGCGATGAATGGATTGAGCAAGCTCGAATTATTTTGAAAGATTTAGTATTCAGATTTGGTGAAGAAGGTGTGACCTTTAGTGTCTGCGAAACCTTTACGGATGCTCCTACAAACATAGATGCTTCTGGAATTGCTTCTTGGCACTTTTATATTAATGGTAAATCAGTAAAAGTAGCCATAGGAAAAGTAAAAGATACAGATGTAAAAATCAACTTTGATTATAAAAAAGCTTCAGTCATAGCAAAAATTGTTTACAACGAAAAAATGATTGTTAGACAAAAAGAAGACTTGGAAAAAGTTAAGGAGTCTTTAGCAATAGCTGGGAAAGAATTTAAGGAGCCACCCGATTATTTAACTGAGTTGCATAACCAATTAGCCTTGTCGACAGTTTGAATCTAACTTCCGTCATAAACTCCTGTATTAACCTCCATGACAGCAGAAAGATTAGTTATTTCATAAGTGTTACCCTTTATCTCTATGGGTATAAAAACTGCTCTTTTAGTAACGCCAGTTGCCCTTCGGTATGCTTCCCTTTCATTCATTACCCCTTCTAAGGAAGTAATCTGGACATCTCGTACTCTACCTTTGAGTGTAATCCTGTAAGAGAACTCAAATTTAGTTTGTCCAATTCTTGAATCCATTGTTATTTCTTCACCAACTATCTTACGAATCTTCTTAGGTGTACAAAAAACTCTCTTACAAAACTGTGCAGGTTCACTCTCAGGCGGATAAAGAAGCATCTTACAAGAACTGCCTTCACATTTTAAACAGGAGTCAAAGGCTCGTTCTCTGATGGAAGATATTTTTGCATCGAGACCTTTGCCTAATTCAATATTAAAATCGCATTGCATGGTTTCAGAAGCAAAGAAATTGGTACTGAATAACAAACCTAGAAATAAAAAAACACTTTTCATTCTTTTCTCTATGTATTAACTATCTTAAAGAGATGTTTATAATTTTCAACTCTTAGTGATCTTTTTCTTTTACTGAAAGAAGAAATCCATACCAACTCTAAATACGAGCCAGATTAGATTCTTTTTTCCAAAGATTTCTTTCTAATAACTTGATCTACCAAACTACTTCAAATAAATCTCAAATTCTTCAACTACTCTAATCTCTTCTCTATTCCCTATGATTAATCTGGTAAAAACTGGATTAATTGATGCCGGTATAGGAACCTCCAGATAAGGCCTTTTAATAGGCAAGACATCTTGCTTATTCTCATGCCCCAAATGTTCGGCATAAACATGAAAAGGATCTCCTATGGGTACTTGATAAAGCACTTTATGATCTTCATCCAAAAAGGAAATACTATATTGAGATATTAAAGGAAGCTTTTTTTGTCTCACTTCAGTGATGAGATTAGGAGCAGTCGTGATAATCTTTACTTCCATAAAACTACCTTCAAAACCAGTGAGTACAACCTTCTGGTTGGACCAAAACTTTAAACTTGACGCATTTAAGGAATTTGACTTTAAATCTGGAGACATGTCTTTAATTTCATTCGAATAAGAAATAACAGAAAACACGGTTAAAGATATAAACAATAATATTTTCACTACCATAAACTCCAATTTATAAATAAAGAGCCTCCCAATACTTCTGTTGATAAGCCATAGTCATAAGGAGTTAAGTCATCAGGGCTGTAATAAGGACCATCCCAGCTTGAACCATTCCAACTATAAAATCTTGGGGCGTAATCAAAGAGTCCTTCGTAACTATCATTAACATTAAAGGGGTCTTCAGCAATAATAATAACTCCAGTTAAGTCCACTGCCTTCCAGGTATACCTAGTGATTTCATCAACCGCAGGTCTAGAAAAAATAACTTCTTTTTGATCGGTTAGAGAATCTACCTTGTCACTATTCTTATACCATTCTATTCTTAACTTATTGGTATCATATTTTCCTAGGAGAGTAATCTTTATAGAGTTCCTTACTTCTTCTTCTTCCAGAAACTCGAAATCTACTAACCATGAGCCGAATTGATTTTGAGTGGAAACAATAGCGAAGGCTTCAGATCCAATCTCTCCATATCTTAAATTTGATTTGTTATTCATGACCGTATTGTACTTAGGCCGATAATGGCCGGTTTCCCCATAATAATTTCCTTCAAACAAACCTACCCCAACTTGCCCAGCGGTAATATGGAATCCTGGAACATGGGTTAAATCTTCTATCCAATGATTCCATTTAAGGCTGTAGACGTCCGAATTGGTAGTATTATTGGGGGAATAATTAGCTGCATAGTTACTACTTTCTCGATCATCATCACTAATGTATTCATCCCCTAAAAGGGCATGGCTGTGCCCAAATTCATGCATAAAAGTTTGATACGTATAAGCTTCTATTTGCTGAGCTGTGGTTGGAGGTAAACCGTAATCGTAGGAAGTTACACCCCTGCCATCCAAAGAAGAGAATATTGCTATAGAATCTATGTAAACGTCAGGAAATAAATCATCTTTTAGAGTTTTTAACTTTGTTGTATCCCAACAAAATACATCGTCACTCCAGTCTGTACACTCTCCCAAATTCATATCCAAAAAAGCGCTGTCCGATCCATTAAAACTGATTGGTTCTAGAACAAAAATATTGAGGTGATCCTTAAAGAAATCGCTTACTTCTGATTCTATCAGTAGATTTCTGATTGATTCTGAAACAACGGTTCTAAAGCTACTAATATCATTTTCTATGGAGTCTGCCACCATCAAGAGACTGGTCCCTCTATCGCTAGAGGCATCGTAGGTACCGAGTAAATTATAGGTTCGATAATTATCTTGGATTCTCAAATTAGATACATAGAAAGTAGAGAAAGAAGCTGTGGAGCAAGCCTGGTCTAAATCGCATGCTGTGACTAAAGAATTAAAGTGACCTGCTTCTTCCATAAGAGATATATCTACTTCCAAATAACCTTCAGATTCAGAAGGGGCAGTTGCATCTGCTGCTGGAATATAAGTGACTGGCAATTCGACCTCATTAACCGTCAAGGAGTAATTTAGATCTCCAATTTCATTATCAATGTCAGTTACAAGGGCTGGAATTAAAATTTTATTGTTATCACTAACTAAAAGTTCCTGGTCAATTTCTTCGTTGGTCAAAGTGATCCCAGGAGCATCATTTACCGGGTTAACCGTTATTGTTACCTGTTGCTGATTTGAGTAAGTACTCTGGGCGTACACCCTGTAAAAGAATTCATCAGCTCCTACAAAGTCTGCAGAAGGAGAAAAAATAAACGCTCCAGTTGAGGCATTTAGATTGACTACTCCATTATTAGGTTGATAAGTTATTTCATAAACTAAAGAAGAAGCTGGACTAGAAGAAGCAGTTAATTGACCGTTGTAGCTTTCATCTTCATTAACCGAAAAAGACAAAGGTTCCAAAGTAAAAGTAATTGAGGTGCCGGAACTACCTGTACCTGAACTACCTTGGGGAGGACTTCCACTATCACTTCCTCCACCCCCTCCTCCACAAGAAATGCAAAAGATACCTATAACTATCAAAGCTTTAGAAAAGTTCATAAATATATTTTTTAAAGTAGAAAGGTAATTTTTTTAAAATTTAGTCACAGAACTTTAGTTTATCAAATTTCAGACTTATCTTGTTGTTGCCTCATAGCTGCATCCTTAATTAACTGCCCTAAGTCCAGATTTCCTAATTCGAAAAGCTCCATCTTTAAACTCCTCAAGGTTTAGATAAATCGCATACTTGCGATCATCAAACTTGTTAAATTGATTAAAATAATCAACATGAATAGGTAATGCCTCTATATCCGAGCGAAGCACTTTATGGGTGTCAAAAAGTGACTGAAAAACCCAATTTACTACTTTACTATTAAGAATCTCACTTAACTGAACTGGACTTATTGGTAAATCTGCATTTGGAATAAGTAGATTAGCACTATTCAATATGTATCGCTGCTTTGTGTCGCAATAGAAAACCAACTCTGAAAAAATAAATCTATACACCAACTTCACCTTTGCTTCATATAATTTTTTAGGTGCCACTTGCTGATAAAGTGATAGATCACTTGGTATAAATGCGGAAGGATCAGCTATACCATCCCTTTTTAAATCTACTCCTTTATATGCAGCTATGTAGCCTTCTGCAGGTTCATCTATAATAAATTTTTTGTTGTTTCCTGTAACTATGCCAAGACCCCACTGAGCACGTCCAAATAGTGTCAAATGTGGTAATGAGTACAAATAAGAAATTGCGTCAGATTCATCTTGAGATGCATTTGAATTTAAAATGGACTTTGGATTTTCTAAAAAGGAACCTTGCAATCGTCTATGTTTTTCATTCCTATCAGAACAATCAACCATGTCTTTCTTTACTGATTTTGAGTTCTTGATAACTATTCCTTTGGCCTTCGTTAACAAACCAGCAAAGGGCTTGCCGAAATCAATAACAGACTTTATTTGAAGTGAAAGAGCTCTTATCCTTGCGACTTCATAAGAAGCAATATTAAAAAAAGCATCCTGCAACAGAAAACCCAAGTAGCCACCATCAGACAGCCTCTTCAAAGATGCCAAAAAGAATAATGAGCTTGTATCTTTACCGTTACCTGCTCCCAATGTCCTAGCGTAGATCTCTCTTTGATTTTTCTGTATCTTTTTACCCCAAGGAGGATTTGTAAAAATAATATCAAAGCATGGTTGATTGGGTGTAAGAGTAGATTCCAAGAAATCAATACACTCAATTTTACTGGTAACGTATCCAGTACGTTCAAGTATCCTTTTTTTTGTGACTTCTACAGCAAAGGGGTCAACATCATAGCCGTGTATATTCTCTGGCCGAATACCGTGATCTATAGCCGTTATAATGAAATTACCCGATCCGCAACAAGGATCACAAAAAGACAACCTTGAACACTCCTTTGGCAAGTATTGAAAGAAAGGCTCAGTGATGTTTGTTGGAGTGTAATAAACGCCTTCTTTATTTTTATAAGAATTAGATAACTCCTGCTCATACTTAGCCCCTAACTCAGCGCCACTAATCTCACCCTTATCTAATTGAGAAAAAAACTTGCTTAGTATTTCATCGTGATTATGTGAATCCTTAAGTGATTTATTTGCTCTCGCCGTTAATTTTTCTCCTCCAGCAACCTTATTCTTAAAATTATCGAACGATTTTTTTGAAACTACTCCTCGTTTAATCTGATTAAGATAGCCTGTCTTAATCCAGTTTCTAACGGTTGCTACTGATACTTCCAGCTGACTTGCTACATCTTCAAATGATATTCCCGATTTTTTCTCATCATCGAACAAAACTTGTTGGGTCATTTATATTTTCTCATCAAAAACTCAAACTGGAGCGGGAAACCAGGTTTGAACTGGGGACCTACCTTGGCAAGATAAATCGTCAACGCTCCGATAATGATTGAGTAATAATAATACACTCGCTGAAACATAATAACTATGCAAGTTAAACGTTTATTTCTATTGTACTACCTCCTATTTCCTCACTGTTTTATTAGAATTAACTGTGGGGACTTCAAGCATCAAAAACATTATCTAGTCTCCTTGCAGTAAACCTTAGTCTTTCATTACCCAATTTTGTGTAACGAAAGGTTAGTCTTTGTCGTAGACCAGTTTTCCATATCCAGTAACTCCATTTCAATTCCACAACATTGTCTATTTAAGATAGTATTCTCTTAAAATACTGAAATTCATGATATGGCCACTTGTATGCTTTTTATAAGGTCTTCCTGTTCCTCAATGCCCACTGAAATACGGATCAGATTCTCAGAAATACCTGCTTTTTTCTTATCCTCGGAACTTAATGGTGCGTGTGTCATCGTGTAGGGGTGACAAACTAAACTTTCAACACCACCCAAAGATTCTGCTAATGAAAAATATTCTATACGTTTAAAAAATTTCTTAACTTCCCGAAGTCCACCCTTAATTTCAAAGCTTAGCATTCCACCGAATCCCGATTGCTGTTTCTTTGCTATTGCATGGCTTGGATGACTTGAAAGACCAGGATAGTATACTTTCTCAACTGAAGGATGTTCCGAAAGGACCCGTGCCAGAGCATGAGCTGTCTTTTCATGTGCTTTCATTCTTAGCTTTAATGTACGTAATCCCCTGAGTGTCATATAACTGTCAAATGGAGAGCCAGACAAACCGAGGGTATTTGCCCATTCTTGCATTGTTTGATGTAGAGTTTCACTTTTAGCGACCACAATACCTCCCACAACATCACTATGACCATTGATATATTTTGTTGTTGAATGAATCACAATATCTGCACCTAACTTGAATGGTGTTTGGAAGATAGGAGTTAAAAAAGTATTATCTACTACTAATAATGTGTTGCTTTGTTTCAGTATCTTAGATATATCCTGTATATCAACTACACGCAATAAAGGATTAGATGGGCTTTCTACCCAAACTATTTTGGGTTGACATTGTTTAATTGTTTGTTGAAACAAATTAATATCGCTTTGATCAATAAATTTGACTTGCAATAATCCCCGTTCTGCAAGTTGTGAAAACAGTCTAAAAGTACCTCCATAACAATCATGAGGAACAATCACGTAGTCATTGGGATTAAGCAATGAAGTGACAAGGGTTGTGGCTGCCATACCTGAGCTTGTAACCGTGGCTCCGAACCCGCCCTCGAGTACTGAAACTGCTTCTGCCAAGGCATCTCTGGTAGGATTTGCGGACCTGGTGTAATCATAACGTTGTTCCACTCCAATTTCTTTATAAGCAAAAGTTGATGTTAAGTAAATTGGTGGGATTACTGCCCTGTATTGCTCATCTGATTCCAAAGCAGTTCTGATAGCAATGGTATTCTTACTTATATTTAATTTCATTTTTAACTCCCTAAAAACATAACAAGAAGAGCCAGCTTTTAAAGATCGGTTGTCTTTTTGGCAAGGGTTAAACTCTACTCATGATGTCATTATTAAAAAAAAACCTGTCAGCTTTCGCTAAACAGGTTTTCTAATAGAAGTTCCTTTTAGCTGTATTTATAAAGCACCCGCAAGCTAGATACAAATCGGTGCTAAGAGGATTATAGTTTCATAAAAAGTTATATACAACCTATAAAGTTCATCTTTTCTTTGTTTAAAAAAATAACGGGAGGTTCCAACTTTCCATGCCTAGCTCCACCTAGCACCTATAACTAGAAAAATTATTTTTGCAGTTAAAATTAAGAGGGATCTTTCACTATCCTTAAATAAGGCTTTGGAGCTTCCCATCCTTCTGGAAATCTTTTTTTAGCTTCTTCGTCATTTACAGCAGGAACAATGATGACGTCGTCTCCCTTATTCCAATTTACTGGTGTCGCAACTTGGTGTTTTACAGTCAATTGGCATGAATCCAACAGCCTTAATACTTCATCAAAGTTTCTGCCTGTACTCATTGGATAGGTAATGATTCCTTTTATTCTTTTATCCGGTCCTATCAGGAATACAGATCTAACAGTCGCATTGTCAACGGCAGTCCTGCCTTCTGAAGTATCGCTATCATCAGCTGCCAACATGTCAAAAGCTTTTGCAACTTCCAGCTTTGGATCGCCGATTAAAGGATAAGTTACTTTATGCCCTTGTGTTTCCTCTATGTCTTTAATCCATTCAAGATGGTCTTCAACAGGATCCACACTTATCCCAATTATTTTACAGTTTCTTTTATCAAACTCTCCAGTTAAACCAGCTACGTATCCAAGTTCAGTTGTACAAACCGGAGTAAAATCTTTCGGATGTGAAAACAGGATAGCCCAGCTTTCTCCAATCCAATCTCTCAAGGCAAAAGAGCCTTGGGTAGTTTCAACCACTAAGTTTGGTATTTCAGAATTAATTCTAATTGACATAATTTTCTCCAAAAAAAAACCTGCCAGCTTTTGCTTAACAGGTTTTAATATTACTTCCCATTTAGCCGCATTTATTAAGCACCCGCAAGCTAGATTCAAATCGGTGCGGGAAGTATTTTACATAAGTTACTTAAAAGGACAACAAGCTAAAGAAGATTCATGATGTATTGCTTGCATTCAGAAATAAATTCTTCTGAGTAAACCTGTGATAGAAAAAGAAAGTATTGTGGAGCTTCTGGTTAAAAATTGGAACCGCCTATTCCCTAAGTTCCTTTTCCTTCAAAAAGGCTATTTATATATTGATTCTTAGACATAAATAATTCCTTAATAATGTTTAATTAAACTGAGTATTTTATTTAGACAAGAGTCAATTATCCCATTGTTTTTAACAATATAATCTGCATAGTGCTGATACAGTCCTTCTCTCTCTTTGTAAGCCTCTTGAATAGTTTGATCTGATCTTTTAAGTAGGCCTCTTTCAGAAAAATTTGATATGCGAGCTGATATATCTTCATAAGGTACTTCAAGATATATCACCATAGAATTTCCTTTAATGTACTCCATAGCAGTATCACAAAACACAGCACTACCTCCAGTGGCTAAGACAATTTGGTTAAATTCCACCGTGAGTAAAGCACCTTCTTCAATTTCTTTGAATTTTTTATTTCCATTCTGGCTCAGAATATCCGGTAAAGATTTACCATATTTTTTTTCAATAAGTAAATCACTATCTACAAAATTAAATTTTAAGTGTTTAGCCAGTTTTTTCCCTATAGATGATTTACCAGCCCCTGCCATACCTATTAATGATATTGAATTATTCATTTCTACTTTTATCTCTAACTAATAAAACTGTCTTTGCATCAGATTTGAGCATTAATACAAATCTGAGCAAGTGGTGGGCCTACTCATGCAAACCCGATCCGAATTTGAACCGACCTCACGGCTCTTTTTACTCCGCGTAATCGAGTCCCTTTGAC
>ENA-ORDI01000988-ORDI01000988.1-marine-metagenome-genome-assembly--contig:-NODE-988-length-16796-cov-10.245051_pt1 | contig 16796 bp, 12 predicted proteins | sample MGYA00248628_ERZ508525 | MGnify/ENA primary metagenome ERZ508525 (study PRJEB26195, sample SAMN05422138) | marine metagenome | isolation source: East of Porto Seguro, South Atlantic Ocean | place... | reverse complement strand
AAAGCATAGCAGATATTGAACCTGTTATTGAAGATATAAATAAACGTATAGCTAGAGGTGAAAGACCTTAATTTTTTTGAATTATCAAATATTAATAATGTAATTAAAAGATAAGTTTTTAATTACTTTTAAATGGATAACTTAGTATTTCTTGTTGTATTGCTTGCGGCCCTTCTGCATGCTTCGTGGAATGCTTTGGTCAAAAATCATAAAGATAAATTTTTAGGTCTTGCAGCTATCGTGTTTGGTTCAGTACCCTGGGCACTTATATTGATTTGGTATGTTCCTTTTCCCTCTGATAAAGCTATTCCTTACATAGTATTAAGTGCAATAATACATAATGGATACTATTGGTTTTTATTATCTGCTTATAGATTTGGTGATTATACTGTTGTTTATCCTATTTCTCGCGGTTCAGGTACAATTTTAGTAGCTACAGTTTCTTTAATTCTATTTGGAGTAACTTTAACTAATTTTGAGTTACTAGGAATATTTATTGTTTGTCTGGGTATTTTATCTTTAGGTTTCCAAAATTTAGGTGAGTTAAAAAAACATAAAGGCATTATTTATTCTTTAATTACTGGTGTCTTTATTATGTCTTATTCATTAACAGATGGATATGGAGCAAGAATAAGTGGTTCCTTCCTAAGCTACATGGCCTGGTTATTTCCATTAGAAGCTATTTTGTTTCTAATTCTTTTAACTATAATGAAACAAAGGCAAATAATTAACCGAATATCGAAGAATGGAAAATTTACATTTTTTGTGGGTGGCTCAATTTCTACCCTAGTTTATATAACTATTGTATGGGGATTTACAAAAGCACCTATACCAATAATAACAGCCTTAAGAGAAACTAGTATTATCTTTGCACTATTAATTGGTGCTTTATTGTTGAAAGAAAAATTTACACTACTAAAAACATTTGCTGTATTAAGTATTTTTTTTGGAGTAATTTTATTGAAATTCTTTTAAAGTTTTAATTAATTCGTCCATAGATATCTTTAAATCTAACAATATCACTTTCTTTTAAAATTGACCCTGTTTGAACTTCAATTATTTTAACAGGTTTTTTAAAGTAATTTTCTATTCTATGTATTGCTCCTTGTGGAATTAACACTGTTTCATTTTCTTTTTTAAAAAATTTCTTTTTGTTTATAGTAATTTTGGGTTTACCTTGAGTTATCAACCAATGCTCTGATCTGTGGTAATGTTTTTGAAGACTTATTGATGATTTAGAATTGACTGTTAATTCTTTAACAAGAAAATTCTTTCCTTCAAATAAATTAACATAACTTCCCCAAGGCCTATAATAAACGTTCTTTTTTTTAAAATATTTCTCTTTATCTCTATTATAAATTTTAGATATTTCTTTCCAACTTCCTAAATCTGTCCAGGGTATATCTAATTTAATAGCATTAATTTGTTTTGTTTTTTCTAGAATTGCATAATCAAAAGATTTTTCTAATGATTTTTCAAATGATAATTTATTTAAATAATAAGTATTATTTTTTAGTTTTGCTTTATTAACAGCTTCTAGGCAACTTTTATAAGTTTTTGCTTGGTATTTTTTAAAGTTATTTATTATTGAATTTTTCCTTAAAAAAAACATTCCTGAATTCCAGTAACCATTTTTCTTTATTACTTGTTTTGCTTTTGCTTGTTTGGGTTTTTCAATAAATTTGGTTACTTTATTAATATTTCCTTTAATTTTTTTTGTTAAAAAATATCCATATTCACTTGAAGGATTTGTGGGTTTAATCCCAAAAATAAACATATTTTGATCGTTTAAATTTTTCTTATGTTTGTTTATAGCTGCATTAAATATATATGTTTTTTCAATTAAATGATCTGCAGGAAAAAACATTAAAGATTGTTCTTTTGGTATGTCTTTTATTAAAGCAGAAGCCAGAACTGCAGGAGCTGTATTCTTTTTTGCTGGTTCCAAAACGATTTTATATTTTTTAACTTTACTTTTTTTAAGATGATGTTTTACTTGTTTTAAATATTTTAAATTAGTGCTTATAACTGGATGATCAAATATAGGATTTTTTATTCTATTTAAAGTTTTTTGAAATAAAGACCATCCACCAAAATCAATGAATTGTTTTGGTGGATTAATTTTTTGATTTGGCCAAAGTCTAGTCCCTGCTCCACCACACAATATAACTGGCCTAATTTTCATTTATTTACTATATATCTGCGTAACACTTTTTCTCTTTGAATGCTCCTGGATGTGTAACAGCGCCTTTGAAAGCTGGACCTACTGATTGAGAATACTTCCATAAAGTACCTGAGGTATATTCTGTTTTTTTTGGTTTCCATTTTTTCTTTCTTTTAACCATCTCTTTATTAGTTAATTGAACTTTTAAAGAATTCTTCTCTACATTAATTTCAATAATATCCCCGTTTTGAATTAATCCAATTGGTCCTCCAACAGCAGCTTCGGGTCCCACGTGACCTATGCTGATTCCATGTGTTGCGCCAGAAAAACGACCATCGGTTATAAGAGCGACTTCTTCTCCTAAACCTTGTCCATATATGGCGGCAGTAGTAGATAACATTTCAGGCATACCTGGGCTACCTTGTGGTCCCTCATACCTAATGACAATCACATCACCTGGTTTAATCTTTCTTTTTAAAACTGCGTCCAGTGCAAATTTTTCACTATCAAAACATTTTGCTCTTCCTTTAAATTTTTTTCTTTTCAAATCAGCAACTTTTATGATGGCTCCATTTGGCGCCAAATTACCTTTTAAACCAACTAACCCGCCCGATGGACTTAAAGGATTTGAGGTTTTATAAATAATTTTTTGATTAGATGGAAAAATTATATTTTTATGATTTTCTGCAATTGTTTTTCCTGAAACTGTCATACAATCACCATGTAAGAAACCGCCTTCTAATAAAGCTTTTATTAAAATTGGAACTCCTCCAATCTCATAAAGATCTTTTGCAACATATTTTCCTCCAGGTTTTAAATCAGCTATATAGGGAGTTTTTCTTGAAATATTTGTCACATCCTCTAATGTAAATTTTATTCCAGCCTCATTCGCAATTGCGGGTAAATGTAATGCCGCATTAGTTGATCCTCCCGAAGCTGCTACCACAGCAGCTGCATTTTCTAAAGATTTTCGAGTAACAATATCTCTAGGTCTAATTCCCTTTTGTAATAAATACATTACCGCTTTACCGCTTGAAACCGAAAATTCATCACGTTCCTCGTAAACAGCTGGGGTGCCTGCTGATCCTGGTAATGCTAAACCTATTGCTTCAGAAACACATGCCATCGTATTTGCTGTAAATTGTCCTCCACACGAACCTGCTGATGGGCAAGCTACGGATTCTAATTTTAGTAAATCTTCTTTACTCATTTCCCCAGTGGAATGTTTTCCTATACCTTCAAAAACATCTGCTATTGTCACATCTTTCCCTTTGTATCTTCCTGGTAATATTGATCCACCATAAACAAAAACAGATGGCACATTTAATCGAACCATAACCATCATAAGACCTGGTAGCGATTTATCACACCCTGCCAAACCAACAAGAGCATCATAGCAATGTCCACGCATAGTTAATTCTACAGAATCTGCTATAACTTCTCTGCTAATTAAAGAAGATTTCATTCCAGCGTGACCCATTGCAATACCATCAGTAACTGTAATAGTTGTAAACTCTCTAGGAGTACCTCCTGCAGCTTTAACGCCTTTTTTCGCTGATTGGGCTTGTCTAGAGAGAGTTATATTGCAAGGAGCAGCTTCATTCCAAGTAGTAGCTACACCAACAAAAGGTTTTTCAATATCTGCATTTTTCAAACCCATGGCATAATACATAGAACGATGTCCTGCACTTTTTACACCAATAGATACATGTCTACTTGGCAATTTATTTTTATTAAATTTTATCATTATAAACTTTTAATAGTTAAATTTATTTTATAGATATCGTTTTTTAGAAGATTATAGTTAGTTTTTTCCTGGTCAACAATATTTTTCGGTGCCTTATTTACAAAAGCTTTATTGGAAAGTTTTTGTGAAATTTTATTTAAATCATCCTGAAATTTGGTTTTTCTTTTTACTAAGTTTTCTTTTATTAAATTAAGGTCAACATTTTGATCAAAATATAATTTGAATAATTCACCAGATATAACTAGTGTTGCGGATGATTTTTTTTGGTCTTTGAGGAAAATACTGTTTATTCGACCTAGTTTTTTTAAAACTACACTATTTTTGTTAAAAAAATTTTTATTAGCACTTTTAATTTTTTCAATAGATATATCAATAAAAGAACCAGGAATAACATTTAATTCGTTTTTAAAAGATCTAATTTCAGTAATAATATTAATTATTTTTTCAACTTCTTTTGAATGTTTATCTCTCTTTGGCTTTCCAGATATCCAATTAGCTAACATTAGGTAATTTTTACCTGAATTATCTAATTTATTTTTTAACCAAATTTGTTCTGTAACAAAAGGTATAAATGGATGCATTAAGATTAGAATTTGTTTAAATATGTAACTAGATACATCTCTTATTTCTTTAATTGCTTTTTTATCATTAGAATAAAGAATTGTTTTAGAAAGCTCTAAATACCAATCACAGTAAGAATGCCATACAAACTGATAAGCATTTCTTGCAGCTTCGTCAAAACGATAATCTTTAATGTTTTTTTTGACAGTATTTTTGGTTTCTAAATAATCTGCGTAAATCCATTTATTGATATTTATAGTTATTTTTGGGGTTTTATTTGATGAATTAAAGACACATTTATTCATTATTAAAAAATTATTAGCATTCCACAATTTATTTAAAAAGTTTCTATAACCCTTCACTCTATCTTCAGAAAGCTTTACATCTCTTCCTGGCGAGGCCATGGAGAGTAAAGTGAAACGTAAAGCATCAGCACTATACTTTTCAATTATTTCTAAAGGATCAATTACGTTTCCTTTGGACTTGGACATTTTTTGTCCTTTTTCGTCTGTAACCAAAGCATGAACATAAATATCTTTAAAAGGTTCTTTATTTACAAATTCCATTCCTAACATAATCATTCTTGCAACCCAAAAGAAAATAATATCGAACCCCGTCACAAGTACAGTTGTTGGATAAAATTTTTTTAAATATTCGTTTTTATTAGGCCACCCTAAAGTCGCAAATGGCCATAGACCTGATGAGAACCAAGTATCTAAAACATCTGGATCTCTAGTTAAGTCAACTTCTTTTTTGTAATATTTTTTTGCATTTTTTTTTGCTTCACTTTCATTTATGGCTACAAATATTTTTTTATTTGGTCCGTACCAAGCAGGTATTTGATGTCCCCACCATAACTGTCTTGAGATACACCAAGGTTTAATATTATTCATCCATTGAAAGTAAGTTTTTGACCAATTACTAGGAAAAAAATTAGTTTTTTTAGATTTAACAATTCTTTTTGCCTTAACTGATAATTTTTTTGCATCAGCAAACCATTGCTCTGTTAAAAAAGGTTCTAGGATAGAATTTGATCTATCACCATAAGGAACTTTATTTTTTATATTTTCTTCTTTAACTAATAATTCTTCTTTTGAAAGCTGTTCTAAAATTTTTTTTCTAGCCTCAAAACGATCAAGGCCTATAAATTCTCTTGGACCTTTTTCATTAATTTTGCCTTCTTCTGTAAATATATTAATTATCTGAAGTTTATTTCTTTTACCAACTTCATAATCATTAAAATCATGTCCAGGAGTAATTTTGACTGCTCCAGTTCCTCGTTCTGGATCAGCATAATCATCCTCGATAATTTTAATTTTTCTTTTAGCCAATGGTATTGTCACAAATTTACCTACAATATTTTTATATCTGCGATCATTAGAATTTACTGCTACAGCAGTATCTCCAAGCATAGTTTCAGGCCTAGTTGTTGCAATAGTTATAAATTCATTAGAAGAACCATCTATTGGATATTTGATGTAATATAATTTAGAATCAACTTCCCTTTGATCTACTTCTAAATCAGAGATTGCGGTTTTAAGAACAGTATCCCAATTAACTAATCTTTCAGCCTTGTAAATTAATTTTTTTTTATATAATTCAACAAAAACTTTTACGACGGACTTAGATAAATTTTCATCCATTGTAAAAGCATTTCTCGACCAATCACAAGAACAACCCAATTTCTTTAGTTGATTAATTATTATGTCACCATATTGTTTTTTCCATTCCCAAACTTTTTCTATAAATTTTTCTCTTCCAATAACATTTTTTGTTATGTTTTCTGATGCTAATTTTTTTTCAACCAAAGCTTGGGTAGCAATTCCAGCATGATCGGTTCCGGGTTGCCATAAAGTTTCAAAATTATTCATCCTGTGAAACCTTATTAAAAAATCTTGGATAGAATTGTTTAATGCATGACCCATGTGTAAACTTCCAGTTACATTGGGTGGAGGGATTACTATAGAGAATTTTTTCTTATTTGGTTTAGGTTTAAATAAATTATTTTTTTCCCAATAGGAATATATTCTGTCTTCTGATTCTAAATGTATATATTTATCTTTGCTCATTATTATAGATAAGTTTATAATTTATTAATTTGAATTAACAATAATCAATTAAGGTTTAAATTAGATAGACTATTTGGAAATATTTTATATATAAAGAATGATTAATTTGATTTATTATAAAATATGATGGCAACGTGGCGGAATGGTTACGCAGAGGATTGCAAATCCTTGTATCCGAGTTCGATTCTCGGCGTTGCCTCCAAAAAAAGAGTTGTTTTAGTTTTAAAAAAAAGTAGGTTCAAATTTTTAATATTCCTCGGTAGCTCAGTTGGTAGAGCAGTTGACTGTTAATCAATTGGTCGCAGGTTCGAGTCCTGCCCGAGGAGCCAAAATTAAATAACTTTTTGTATTACAGCGTTTTCTGATTGCAAAATTTTATTAAATTTTATTTTCTGCTCATTTGTTAGTTCTGAATACACCTTAACTAAAAAGTTATAATTCAAATTCATGTGACCTTCTTTTGATTTTTCAATGTTAATTAAATATTCTGAAAAATCTTCAAAGAAATAAGTGATTGGAACTTTAAGGTAGTTAGATAATTGTAATAACCTAATAGAACTTACCCCGTTTGTTCCTTTTTCATATTTTTGTATTTGTTGAAATGTTACGTTAATTGCTTTTGCTACCTTTGTTTGTGTTAAACCCAAAGCTAATCTTCTAAGCTTTAGTTTGTTCCCTAGATGTTGATTAAAATTTTCTTCCATTAAGACCCCTCTTTAAAAAAGCAAATTTTAACTCTAAATATATAAGGATTGCAAGTATTAAAATAATAAAAAATTAGTTAATTTTATGGGTTGACATACGGTTTTTCTTAGTAAATCTAAAATATAAATTTGTATCAAAATGGGTCCCAGTGGCTACAAAAGTAAAAATATAAAAATAAATACTATTAATAACTAGAAGTAATTTTTATAATTAAAATTATAAAATCTGACTTAAGAACAATTTTGTCCTTTCGTTTTTAGGATTTGCAAAAAAATCTTCAGTGTTTGCTCTTTCTACGATCATACCTTCATCCATAAATATAATTTCATCAGCAACTTCTTTGGCAAAACCCATTTCATGTGTAACTACTATCATAGTCATTCCAGCTTTTGCTAAATCAACCATAGCATCCAAAACTTCCTTGATCATTTCAGGATCTAATGCAGAGGTAGGTTCATCGAAAAGCATAATTTTGGGTTCCATACACAAAGCTCTTGCAAGTGCAGCTCTTTGTTGTTGTCCACCCGATAATTGACCTGGAAATTTCTTAGCTTGATCGGTTATTTTAACAGATTCTAATTGTTTTAATGCTAATTCTTCTGCTTTTAATTTTGGAATTTTTTTTACCCATATTGGGGCTAAAGTGCAGTTATCTAAAATTGATAAATGTGGAAACAAATTGAATTGTTGGAAAACCATGCCAACTTCAGCTCTAATTTGTTCGATATTTTTTGTATTTTCTGTAAGTTCAATTCCATCAATTACTATTTTTCCTTGTTGGTGTTCTTCCAATCTATTAATACATCTAATTAATGTAGATTTTCCAGAGCCAGATGGTCCACATACTACAATTTTTTGTTTCTGAGCAACTTCAAGGTCTATATCTTTTAAAGCTTGAAAATCTCCAAACCACTTACTTACTTTCTCCATTTGTATAATGTTTTCAGACATAAAATTTATCTATCCGTTTTATATTTTTCTTCTAATCTTTGACTATATCTGCTCATATTAAAACAAATAATCCAAAAGAGTATACCCGCAAAAACATATCCTTCTGTGGCAAAACCTAACCAGTCTGGATTTGTTTTTGCCATATCTATCATACCCACTAACTCAAGCAATCCAACAACTAAAATTAAAGGAGTATCTTTTACTAAAGCCAAAAATGTATTCGCTATACCGGGAATAACAAGTTTTAAAGCTTGAGGTAAAATTACAAGCAAATGTAATCTCCAGTACCCCATCCCAAGAGATTTAGCTGCATCATATTGACCTCTTGGTAAAGCCTGAAGTCCGCCACGTATAACTTCAGCCATATACGCAGCTTCAAAAAGTGTGATCGCAATAATTACTCTAAAAAGTTTATCCATATAGACTCCATCTGGTAAAAACATAGGAAACATTACAGAAGCCATAAATAATACTGTAATCAAAGGAACTCCTCTCCAAAACTCAATAAAACCAATTGAAGCATATCTCGTTACTGGTGCTGAAGATCTTCTGCCTAATGCTAAAAACATTCCTATAGGAAAACAAAGTATTAAAGCAAAAACCGAAATAATAAATGTAAGAGAAAGCCCACCCCAAGCAGTAGTTTCAACCCACACCAAACCAAAATTACCACCATGGATTAAATTAAACATGATAAATGGAAAAACAAATATTAAAAAAATAATTAAATATTTTTTTAATTTAATTGGAATATAAAATAAGGCTACAACTAGTGTGATTAACATAATAAATGAGGTGTTAATTCTCCAAAGTTCAGCGTTCGGATACAATCCATACATCAAACGTGGAAACCAAATTTTAATAAAAATCCAGCATGCCCCACTATCAGAGCAATCTTTTTTTGTTGTGCCTACAAAATTAGCATCAATGATTAGCCAGTTAAGGAGTGGCGGAATATTCTGGATTAAAACAAAAATAATTAACAAAGTTAATATAGAATTAAACCAATTAGAATTGATATTTATATTTAATTTATCCAACATTTTATTTCCTGAAAATTCTATTCTTAAATAATAAAGGCCCAAAAAACCAAAAATTAGTGGTGTAAAATAATTTAACCCTCTTGGAAAAAATGAAGTGATATTTACATCAAAAAGCGAATTAAGAGTTACATCAATCAAACCTAATGAAAATAAAAAAATTCCTATTGGAACAAATAGGCTGAATTTTTCTCTACTCGGTGTTCCTAAAAAATTTATAATTTTAATCATTTTTCTTTAATAGCTATTTTTTTGTTATACCAGTTCATTAAAATTGAGATTGCGATGCTAATACTTAAATAAGTAAGCATTGTAATAGAAATAATTTCAATTGCTCTACCTGTTTGCATCATTGCTGTTCCAGCAAAAACTAAAACTAGATCAGGGTACGCGATTGCTGCAGCTAACGAAGAATTTTTAGTTAAATTTAAATATTGATTAGTTGTAGGTGGTATAATTATTCTTAAAGCTTGTGGCATTACCACTAACCTAAGAATTTGTCCTGGTGTTAAACCTATTGATGCAGCAGCTTCCTTTTGTCCTTTAGTTACACCCATTATTCCTGCTCTTACACATTCAGCAATAAATGTAGCTGTGTACAAAGATAATGCGGCAGCCAAGGCCATTAATTCCGGAATTATAGCTACTCCACCTATGTAGTTATAAATTGTTTTTGATAATTGTTTAAGTTCAGGATGTTCAAAGGTTAAAGAAACTCCTCCTATTAAAAAAGTTAATAACGGTAATACAATTATTATTCCCAAGGATATTAAAAAAGCTGGTATTCGCCTGCCAGATTTCTCCTGCTGTATTCGTGTGTATTTAAATACAAAAAATATTGCAACTATTGCTGCTACTATTGAAAATAAAAAAACTGACCCATTTGTCCAAACAAATCTAGGAACATAAAGTCCTTTTATCGATAAATAAGCTATATCAAAAAAATTAATTGCTTCTTTCGGTAAAGGCAGAGCTCTTAATGCTGCAAAATACCAAAAAAATAATTGAAGCAACAAAGGAATATTTCTAAAAATCTCTATGTACCATTCTGAGATTTTTGAAATTAAATAGTTTGATGATAATCTAGAAATACCAATTATAACACCTAGTATTGTGGCAAAGAATATTCCTATTGCGGCTACTATGAGTGTATTTACTAAGCCAACTAGATAAGCTTTAGCATAAGGCTTAGTGCCATCATATTCCACAAAAGGAGTAAATGAAATATCAAACGATGCTTCTTCACCTAAAAAACGCAAACCAAAATCAATACCTCGGTTGTCCATATTAACTTGGGCGTTATATGTAAAATATCCGAATATAAATATTATAAATAGAAGAGTTATAATTTGAGGAAAATATTTCTTAATTTTTGGTCTTTTATCCAAGAAAGTGGTTATTCCCAAGTTCATATTTTTTAATTTCTTTTAAAAATGAGCATAAAAAAAAGGGCTAGATAAATCTAGCCCTTTTTTAATAATATTAATTTAAATTATCTTGCAGGTGGTACGTAAAGAATACCGCCTTTTGTCCATAATTCATTTGGACCTCTGTCGGGCAATATACCAGTATCAGAAATATTACGTTTGTAGCTTTCACCATAATTACCAACTTGTTTGATAATTCTTAAGCTCCAATCGTTATCTAATCCTAAAGCTGCACCTAATTCACCTTCAGCACCTACAAGTCTTTTAATTTGTGGGTTTTCTGAAGTTTTCATAGCATCAGCATTTGAAGAATTAATACCATATTCCTCAGCTTCAATCATAATGTTTAATGACCAACGAACAATGTCTTCCCAAACAGCATCACCTTGTCGAACAACAGGGCCTAGAGGCTCTTTTGAAATCGTTTCTGGTAATACTATATGATCATCCGGATTTGACAGCTTAGTTCTTTGTGCTGCTAAACCAGATTTATCTGTTGTATAGGTATCGCATCTTCCTGAATCATAAGCTGCTACCACTTCATCGGCTTTTTCAAAAACAACTGGTTCGTATGTAATGCCGTTTGCAGTGAAAAAGTCTCTCATGTTTAGCTCAGTAGTAGTTCCTATATTAACACACGCAGAAAGTCCGCTTTTGAAATCACTTGTAGATGTAATACCAGATGATTTTCTGACCATGAAACCTTGACCATCGTAAAAGTTTACTCCAACGAAAGTAAGACCTATGTCAGCATCTCTTGAAAGCGTCCAAGTAGTATTTCTTGATAAGATATCAATTTCACCTGCAGTTAAAGCTGTAAATCTTTCTTTAGCACTTAATGGTGTAAACTTAACTTTGCTTGCATCACCTAGTACTGCAGCAGCAACTGCTCTGCATACATCAACGTCTACTCCAGTCCAATTTCCAGATGCATCAGCATTTGAAAATCCTGGAAGACCTTGTGAAACTCCACATCTTACAAAACCTTTTTTAATAGTATTTTTCAAGGTTTTAGATTTTTTAGCTGCCATAGACTCTGTTGTGAAAGCAAACAGAACCGCTATTACAGCAACTAAAGAAGTTAATTGTTTTAAATATTTTAACATTTTCTTCCTTTTCTTAAGTTATTTGTTAACAAATAATCTAAATTAAGTTTAGATTATTTTTGATTATGTATTAATCAAATACTTGATCAACCTAAAATATCAACTATAACCTTGACAACTTCTAGTTTAATTTAAAATGCAGAAGTCTATATTTAGTTTTCTTTTTTTTATTTTATCAACATATAGATTTATTGATGGCGCGCCCTACAAGATTCGAACTTGTGACCCTCGGTTTAGAAAACCGATGCTCTATCCAGCTGAGCTAAGGGCGCAATAACTTTTATTAAATTTCTGACACCTCAATTCGCCAATTTAATTAGACTAATTTTATACCTTAATACATTAGGGCGTCAAGCAAGTGTCAAAGAAATTTATACAACTTATGATTCAATGCAAAAAGAATCTAAAAACAACGATTATTTTCTGACACCCAAGATTCCGAAATTCATCTTTTTGTGCTCGTCCAGCAAGTACGCTGGACTCGCAGACTCATCAAAAAGGAGCGTCAGAAATTTCTATTAAGCTTGATGCTTTTGGGCCCACCCTCCCACTAGACGTTAAGATGTATCTTATATTTTTATCTTTACTGTTTTTATTTAGACGTAGAGACTTCTTATTTTGAAAATTATTTTTTAAAAATTTCCAGCGAAATCAACCCTAATACATGCAAAGACTCTGCATTAATCATACTGTAGAATTAAGAGGAGATGAAGAAAAAATTAGGAAAAGCAAAAGCACAAAGAAAATATCCTGAGTAGTTTTCTTATATAATTCATCAATAATTACATCCAACAATGTACCTATCTTCCGTAATAAGGACGATAAAGTGGTCGCCAACAATGTACTTACAATGTAGTTTTATAAAATGTGTTGGTATGCCTTACTTATTTTTGCCGAGATGCGAATGTAATCCCCACTTTCAAATCAAAAATTTAAAAAGCCATCTTTTTAGATGGCCTTTTTTTTACCTTTTTATTTTAACAATTATTTAAGTTTTCATATTCAAAGATTAATGTATAAGAGCGCCAATTTATGATTAATAATATTCGCAATATCACAATAATAGCTCACGTTGATCATGGAAAAACAACTATGATTGACTCACTAATGAAACAAAGTGGTTCATTTAGAGAAAATGAGATTGTTGAAGAACGATTGATGGACTCTGGAGAATTAGAAAAAGAAAGAGGAATTACAATTTTAGCAAAACCTGCATCAATAAATTGGAAAAATTCAAGAATTAATATCATAGATACTCCTGGTCACCGAGATTTTGCAGCAGAAGTAGAAAGAGTTTTAATTATGGCAGATGGTGCTTTATTGCTTATAGACTCTGCGGAAGGTGTAATGCCACAAACAAAATTTGTACTATCGAAAGCTTTGAAACAAGGACTTAAACCAATTGTAATAATTAATAAATTGGATAAACTGAATCAAAGAGCTGAGGAAGTGCTAGATGAAACTTTTGATTTATTTGTAAGTTTAGATGCAAATGAAGAACAATTAGATTTTCCAGTTTTGTATGCCAGTGGAAGATCAGGTTGGGCTAGCAAAGAAGTGGATGGATCTAAAGAAAACCTTCATCCATTATTAGATTTAATTTTAGAACATGTTAAACCAGCTGAACTTGATGATAGCAAACCATTTGCTATGCTTTCTACTCTTTTATATGCTGATACCTTTTTAGGCAGAAGTTTAGTTGGAAAAATATCTCAAGGAACTGCAAAAGCCAATCAACAAATTAAAGCTATAAACCTTCAAGGAGAAAAGGTTGATGAAGGTAGATTAACTAAAATCTTTAGATATGAAGGCACAAAAAAAGTGCCTATTGAAGTTGGTGTTGCAGGAGATATTGTTGTTATTGCAGGACTAGAAAAAGCCAATGTTGCTGATACCATTTGTAATCTTGAAGTAAAAGATCCTATTCCAGCAACACCTATAGATCCTCCAACCATGTCTATTAAGGTAACAGTAAATAGCTCTCCTCTTGCAGGAATAGAAGGTAAAAAATTAACAAGCACTCAAATTAGAGATAGATTAATTCTTGAAGCTCAAAATAATGTAGGAATAACTTTTTCAGAAAATGAAAATAATGATGCATTCGAAATCAGTGGTAGAGGAGAGTTGATGCTTGAAATTTTACTTACTCAAATGAGACGTGAAGGTTTTGAAATGACTGTAAGTCCTCCTAAAGTTTTATATCAACAAGACGAGAATGGAAATAAACTAGAGCCAATTGAAGAAATTACAATTGACCTAGATGAAGAGCATTCTTCAAAAGTTATAGATTCTATGAACAGAAGAAAAGGTAAGCTTATTGATCTCAAAGATACAGGGAAAGATAAAAAAAGATTAATTTTTCGTGCCCCTACGAGAGGTTTAATGGGTTACACAAGTAGATTTTTAACTTTAACAAAAGGCAATGGAGTAATTAATAGAATTTTTCATTCTTATGGAAAGTACGAAGGTGAGATGGAAGGAAGAAGAAATGGCGCATTAATCTCAATGGAAACAGGAAAAGCAGTAGCATTTGCAATATTTAATCTACAGGCGAGAGGTGAAATGTTTGTAACTCATAATGATCCTATTTATGTTGGGATGATTGTTGGTCTTGCACCAAAAAGTGGTGATTTACAAATAAATGTTATGAAAGGTAAAAAACTTACAAATATGAGAACGCAAGGAACAGACGAAAACGTTGTTCTAACTCCAGTAAGAAAAATGTCCATTGCCGAACAATTAAGTATATTAAATAACGATGAAGCTTTAGAAATTACTCCAAAATCTTGTAGATTAAGAAAAGCTATTCTTGATCCTCACGCAAGAAAAAAAAGTGAAAAATCTTTAGCTTCTGTTGCTTAATTAAAAATTCTGCCAACAATAAATAATCCTAAAGCAACAGCAGGTCCCTTCTCGCTTGAAGCTGGTTGATCCATTGGTGCGTAATCCAAGGGAGGCTTTCAGCCCGTATGATCTTGCACCAGAAACAGACAGATGTATTAACTGTGAGAAACAAAAAAAGATTATTGCAACAATAACCATTGGTCAAAGATCAGGGCCAATTTGCGTGAAATGTTTTAAATCTTATCAAAAATAATTTTCCAGCGAAATCAACCTTTATACATGCAAAGACTCAACGAAAATTATGGTGTAGGATTAGAGTGAAATGATTAACGTATATAAATATGGGTTTTGGATATTGTTGATTTATGTTTGCCTAGATATATTTCTGTATCTAACAAATTATGAATGTATGAATATGTGTATTCCTGATTATCTGAATTTTTCGAGATTCATTATTGGTAACAATTAAAAAAATAAAACTTTAAATGAAAAAGCTTTTAGGGATCTTGGTTCTGGGTTAATGACAACTGAAAAAGAAGATTTTATAGTAATTTATGGAGATAATTAAATGAATAATAAAATTTTTGAATGGGCAGGTGTTACGACAGCAATTTTGTACTCTCTATTTGTAGCATTAAATATTGGTATAGAATTTATTGGCTTTTCATTGTTATTATTATCAGCAATCTTAATAGGTATTTGGGCTTATCGAGGAAAACACAAAGGAATATTATTATTACAATTCTTTTATGCTAGCGCTGGTGTTATTGGAATGATTAGATGGTTTTGATTAAAAATGATCTGTGAAATTCAGTTAAGTTAATGAAAAAGCTTTTAGGGATCTTGGTTCTGGGTTTGTTGTTTATTTTTGCTACGAATAGCCCAGAAGCTTAAGCAGAGGATTTTAAATTAACTAAAATTACGGAAAATCTTAAGTCACCGTGGAGCTTATCTTTTATTAATCAAAATGAAGCCTTAATAACAGAAAAATCAGGGAATATAATTTATATCAATATTGAAAAGCAAGAATTAAAAAATATAAAACATAACTTAAAAGTTCTAGAACACGGACAGGGCGGTCTATTAGATATCTTGTATTATGATAAAAGTGTATTTGTTTCTTATACTGAAAAAAGAAAAAATTTCGAATCCAGCACATCAATTGCTAAAGGAAGATTTAATAAGAATAAAATAAATTTTAAAAATATATTTCGAGGAGAGCCTCCAATAGAATCTGGATATCATTTTGGATCAAGACTAGCTATTAAAGATAATTATTTATTTGCTTCTGTTGGAGAAAGACGTCAAGGAATGATTGCTCAAGATGCAACCAAACATCCTGGAAGTATAATTAGAATTCATTTGGATGGAAGTATTCCTAAAGATAATCCTAAGTTTAAAGGCAATGAAGATTGGCTTCCAGAAATTTATCAAATAGGAGTTAGAAATCCTCAAGGATTAACTTTATCTCCTTATGATCAAAAAATTTATATGAGCAATCATGGTGCTGCGGGTGGAGACTGGTTTGGAGAGGCAAAATTTGGTGAAAATTATGGGTGGAAAATTTTAGGCTGGGGTGGATATAATTACAATGGTACAAAAATTGGTCCCAAGTGGGAACCTGGTTTCACTAAACCAATACACTACTGGATTCCTTCCATAGCACCAAGCGCTATTGCAATTTATAAAGGCAAAGAATTTAAAGAGTGGAATGGTCACGCTCTAGTTACATCTTTGAGAAATCAGTCTTTGAGAAAATTAATATTCAAAGATGTAAATGAAGTCAAAGAGGATATTATTTTTAAAAACAAAATCGGAAGAATTAGAGATATTCAAGTTCAACCTTATACTGGTAAATTATTTTTTCTAAGTGATAACGGTTCTTTATGGAAAATGGAGAAGTAGGAGGGGGCGTTCTGTTGCCAGGTGCTGTTAACCAACCATCCTAAAACCTGAGGCGGGATACGTGGACTATCTTCAGTTTCCGAGTTTAATACTTGATCCAAGTTGCATGATCTTTATTGCCATTAAGATATTAAAATAGCTTCATCATCATAAATAAAACAACAGATTGAATTAAAAAGGCAGTTACAACAACTCCAACAGCTCTCCAGGTGCTTTTATAATCTAGGGCTTGTCTTACAGCAATAACCATCGCAACTAGCATCCATATTGCTGCTGC
>ENA-ORDI01000987-ORDI01000987.1-marine-metagenome-genome-assembly--contig:-NODE-987-length-16803-cov-3.527024_pt1 | contig 16803 bp, 18 predicted proteins | sample MGYA00248628_ERZ508525 | MGnify/ENA primary metagenome ERZ508525 (study PRJEB26195, sample SAMN05422138) | marine metagenome | isolation source: East of Porto Seguro, South Atlantic Ocean | place... | reverse complement strand
CCTAACGACCATGTTTGGAGAACAATGCCAAATCACGGTATGACACCACATACTTCAGGAACATCTTTATCAGCACAGGCAAGATATGCCGCTGGTGTAAGAGAAATTTTAGAATGTTTCTTTGATAATGAACCAATAAGAAATCCATACTTAATTGTACAAAATGGAGAACTTGCTGGAATGGGTGCCCACTCTTATAGTAAGGGTAGTGCAACTGGTGGATCAGAAGAAGCGGCTAAATTTAAAAAAAATGTATGAATATAGAGCCAAGGAACTAAAAATTATTGATGGAGACACAGTTGATATTGATTTAGGTTTTGGTACATGGATTAAAAATGAACGTGTAAGAATAATGGGTAGTGATACTCCTGAATAACACGCAAGAAATAAGATCGAAAAGAAATTTGGACTATTATCAAAAGCTAGATTAAAATCATTACAATGAATGTGCAGTGAAAATAGAGAAAATTTAACATTATTCCACACCTATCCTAAGTCTTTTATTACTTTTTCCTTTACTCTCATGTCCAATCATTTTAATATAACCAACTTCTGAAGTGTTATTAACATGAGTTCCTCCATCAGCTTGCAAATCCAATCCTTCTATATCAACTATTCTTACATATTTTATACCTTCGGGTAATAAATTAATTTTTGTGCGGATCAAATCTGGTATTTGAAACGCTTCTTCCCTTGGTAATTGATAAACTTTTATATCCCTTTTTTCAGAAACTTCTGCATTTATTTTCTCTTCTACTTCTTTTGAAAAATCAACAGACATTTCTTTCAATTCAAAATCCATTCTTCCCGACAAAGGTTTCATATCTCCTCCTGTTACTGAAGCTGAATAATCTCTCCAAATAACACCACACAAAATATGCAAAGCTGTATGAGTCCTCATAAGTTTATATCTTTTATTCCAATCAATAATTGAAAGAACTTCAGAATTAATTTCAGGTTTATCTCCATCTATTAAATGAACAATCTGCCCATCAATTCTTTTTAATCCTTTAACTAAGTACTCATTTTTCTCCCATAATAATTTACCATGATCTGAAGGTTGCCCACCTCCACCAGGGTAAAATACCGTCTGATCTAAAATCACACCATGATCATTTAGATCCTGTACTTTTGATTTACATTCTCTAAGATAAGAGTCTGAATAACATAAAATTTCCATAACTATCCTTATATAAATTTATAATAATTATTTTATAATATTTCTTATAAAGTATTATATTTATTATGAAAGATTTTGACATAGCCATAATTGGAGGGGGTATAGTAGGGCTTGCAACAGCAATGTATGCTCAAAACAAATATCCGAAAAAATCTATTGCCGTATTTGAAAAAGAAAGTAGTTTAGCCAAACATCAGACTGGAAATAATAGTGGAGTAATACATGCAGGCATATACTATCAACCAAATTCTCAAAAAGCAAAATTTTGCTGGCCAGGGTCATTATTATTAAGAAAATTTTGTGATGAACACAATATTGAATATGAGTTGTGTGGGAAATTAATTGTTGCCTCTGACGAATCAGAAATTAATAGTTTAGATAATCTTTTTGAAAGAGGCAAAAACAATGGAGTGAATGGACTCCAATTAGTTGATGAATCAAAAATAAATGAAATAGAACCATATGTAAGAGGAGTTAAAGGATTATGGAGCCCTAATACTGGAATAGTAGATTATATAAAACTTACTGAAGCTTATGCAAAAATTTTCCAATCTAAAGACGGGCAAATTTATAAAAACACGAAATTATTAAACATTCTGTCAGGTACAACTAATCTAATTTTAGAAACTAATAAAGGCGATTTTTCAGCTAAATATTTAATAAATTGTGCAGGTTTACATGCTGACAGGATTGCCCAAATGATGAAACTTGACACAGATGTCAGAATAGTTCCGTTCAGAGGAGAATATTTCACATTAACAGATGATGCGAAAAAAATGGTAAATGGGTTGATTTATCCTGTACCTGACCCCGATTTACCATTCCTGGGTGTACATTTTACTAAAAGAATTAACAATGAAGTAGAGGCAGGCCCAAATGCAGTAATGGCATATTCCAGAGAAGGTTACAAAAAATTTGACATCAATCCATCAGATCTATTTGAATCATTCACTTATTTAGGATTCTGGAAAATGGTAAAAAATAATTGGAAAACAGGCTTAAGCGAACAATACAGATCATTAAATAAATTTAAATTTGTTCAATCTCTTCAAAAACTTATACCTGAAATAAAAAGTAAACATTTAACAAACCCTGGAGCTGGGGTAAGAGCACAGGCAATAGATAAAAATGGTAAATTATTACAAGATTTTAGTATTATTCATAGCTCAAATTCATTGCATATTCTAAGTGCTCCATCACCTGGCGCAACGTCTTCGCTTAAAATTGCTGAGCATTTAATGAGTGAATTAAATATCTAACTAATTATTGTAATTATCCCTTTATCTGCATCAACTTCGATCAAATCATTATCACTTATTAGTTCTGTTGAATTTTCAACTTCCAAAATTGTAGGTATATTATATTCTCTTGCGACTACCGCAGTATGAGATAAAGTACCCCCTGTTTCAGATATGATAGCTGATACTATTCCAAATAACGGAGTCCAGGAAGGATTAGTACTTATACAAACCATAATATCCCCTTCTTTTAACTTCGCTGAATCCTCAAATGATTTAATAATTTTAGCCGGGCCAATTGATTTACCAAGTGAAGCAGAAACACCCTTAAATATTTTAATTTTTTCCAATGTCTTTATAGACATAGACTCAGATTGATTAGCATTAATAGTGCCCAGATATTTAGGAGGTGTAATATTTTTAAATTTATTCATTTCTTTTTTACGTAAAAGAATTTGATTTTTAAAACCAACACTACCCGCTTCTTCTCTATATAGATTTAATTCGCTCATTTTTAAAAAAAATATATCCTCTGCTTCATCTATCAAAGCTTCTTCGTGCATTAATTTACCAATCTTTTTTATTGCTAAACTTAAAACAGATGAACTTGCTTGATCTATATAAAAAGAATGATCTTCTTTTAAATACCATATCTCTTTAAGTAAATCATATAACTCATGAAATTCTCCTATTTCTTTATCAGATGGTAAATTTGATAAAATCATATTTAAAGTTTGTTGGCGTAATTCAGCAGAATATTCAATACTCTTTGATTTATTTATACTCCTTGGATATCGTTTTAAAATATTTAAAACAATTTGCGGGTCTTCAATCCATATAGAATCTTTTAAATCAAAACCAACAGATCTATATCCATGTAAATTAATAAATTCTAAAAATTCGTATAAAAATTTATTGGAATTATCAGATTTAAATTCAGTGTTATTAATTAAATTTAGAAAATCATGTGTGCTAGTTGAATCTAAAATATCTCTATATTTATGTACCAAATCATATAAAAATTTATCAATTTCTATACTTTTGTTATCTATACCATTAAACAAATTATAAAGATCAGAAAGTTTAAAATCCTCAATAAATTTTTTCAAAAACTTATAAAACTTATCTGTAGTATCATGAAGAGGTAAAACTACAAGAAAATGAATATGCCAATGTCTTTTGTGTAATTTCATTAAATTATCTAAAACATTTAAGCCAGATTTCAAATCATAAATAGTATCTATGTTTTTTTTCATTTCAGTAAGATCATTTATAATTTCTGGTAAATACTTAATTTTCCAATCCTCATCTAACCTGTTAACTAAGTTATTAACTTTCAAATTATGTATATTTTCGTCATCAATATTCTCTGCAGATGTTAAATTATTTGCATAGTACGTATATCCATTGATAACTTTACTAATTGATCTTTGTTCTCGGTTAAGGTATTTGTTTGCTTCATTAGCACCTTCTGATGTAGTCAAGTTCCGTATGCCCGTAGACAAAGGGGTTGTGGGTACAGGATTATGTCCACTTTCCCAAAGCCAAGTTAATTTCTTTTCAGACTCGGAAAATTTTGTCGGAAACCATTCTGGTAAATATATATAATTATTATCGTTATTTTTCATGGGTACTAATAAATATCCAAATAATTATACACCACAAAAAAATATGATTTGAAATATATATATTTTATATGTATTCTATTAGACAGTGAAAAATAAACCCGTAACCTCAAATAATCGCAAATCTAAATCTAGATTTTCTAATCCTCTCACTTCTATAAATTTAAGCTCTGATTTTAAATACCTTTGGTTAGGTCAGGGAGGACAGGGATTTGCAATGTGGTCAGAAATGATTGCAAGAAACTGGCTAACATATCAAATCACAGGGTCAGCTCTGGCAATAGGTATTGTAAATTTATTCCGTGCAATTCCATTTGTTTCATTAGGTCTTTTTGGAGGTGTAATAGCAGACAGATTCCCAAAAAGAAAAACACTAATGATAATTCAATTCTGGTCATTATCTATTTATATCGTTATGTTGATATTAATTTCTACAGGAATAATAGAGTTATGGCATATTTATATCACAGCTTTCTGTCTAGGTTTAGGAATGGCTATAAACCAACCTCTTAGAACATCATTTATACCTCAAATGGTAGGGAAAGAGCATATGTTAAATGCTATGTCTCTAAATTCCATGGCTATGGGAGTAACAAGGTTAATTGGACCTGCAATGGTAGGTTATGTTATAGCAATATCAAATGATAATGTAGCACCAGCATATCTTCTGTCAGCTATAGCATACTTATTTGTGATTTTCACAACAATTAAAATTAATGATGCAGGAAATCCTACTCAGATACATAAAAATTCTCCTCTTAATGATTTCACTGATGGAATCAAATATATGTTTTCTGAAAACCGTACTGTTTTATGGTTGGTGATACTTGCATTGGGGCCATTAGCATTTGGATTTAGTTATATCAGTTTATTACCAGTATATGTGAATGTTAAATTAAATTTAGGTGCAGAAGCTTTTGGTGGAATTCAATCAATTTCTTCCATTGGAGCTTTAATAAGTGCTTCATTATTAGCATCATCCGGTAATTTAAAAATTAAAGGTAAATTATTATTTGGAACCACTCTTTTATATGGTGCAGGAGTCATCATAATGGGATATTCAAGTATTCTTCTAATATCATTTATTATTGCAATTTTCATTGGAGCTTCTCAATCAGTATTCAGAACATTAATATCTAGCACAATAGTAGATATTACTGATGAAAAATATAGAGGGAGAATGATAAGTATGACTATGTTAGATATGGGCATGGCATCCATTGCATCTATAGTTGCAGGCAGAATCACAGACGTACTTGATATTACATATGGAATGTTATTTTGTGGAGTGCTGTGTATTATAATCGGATTACTAACTTTTATTTCACACAAAAAACTTTTTAAAATATAAAAATATAAATTGTTTAAATCATTCACTCTATTTCTGCTAATATCTTTGAGTTTAACTACATTATCCTGTGGGTAAAGTAATAACAGTGAAGTTAAAAATTTAAAAACACAAGTTGCTGCTCTGGAAAAACAAAAACTACAAAACCAAGTTAATGAACTTGAAAAAGAACTGAGCAAAGAGCAAGATTCAAAACCAAAATCCAATAAATCACCCAAAGCTAAAAGTACAGAGTCTTCAAAACCAAAAACTATCGAAAGCATTATATATACAGACAAAAAATACGAGCCGTTTAACAGATATTTGGATATGAAAAATCATTTGAAGTAAACTTTGGAAGCACTCCATTAGAATTCTATAAAGAATTTGATGAATTTTTAAATAAATCTGACAAAGAGAAACAAAATATTTTAAAAGTTAATTAAATCAACAAAATTAATTAATCTAACTTTGACAATTAAAAATTACTTACTGTATATTTATCAATATAAAAATTATACGGAGATAATATGAGTTCATATAATTACGATACTTTTCCTCTAGATTTCGATATGCAGGCATTTATTGATTTCCCAAATATTGCAAATGCAGGGACTAAAGCCCCGGATGGGAAAGTTTGTAATTTACTTACCAATAAATGGGAACAATTATCTACTTACTGGAAAGAAAAAACAACAATCATAGAATTTGGATCAGTAACCTGATCAGAATGTGCCCTGGCGGCGCCAGGTTTTAATAAATTAGTCGAAGAATTTGGAGATAAATTTAATTTTATTTTCATTTACACAAGAGAAGCACATCCCGGAGAAAAAATACCTCATTTGGCATCTTTCGAACAAAAACTTGAACATGCAAAACTGATGACAGAAAAATATATCAACAGAACTATGTTAGTTGACTCCCTAAATGGAGATATTCATCATGCATATGGCAGACTTCCTAATATGACTTACATAGTTAACAGATATGGAAATGTAATATATAAATCAGACTGGACAGATCCTTCAACAATTAAAATGGTTCTAGATCATTATCTTGATGAAAGAGAGATGCTTGCTAATAAAATAAGAGCTACTCCCTACTATGTTGAATGGCAACCAATGAGAAAAAATGATTCAGAAGAATTTATGACAATTCTATTAAGAGATGCCGGTCCAAAAGCAATAAAGGATTTCATAGAATCACAAAAACATTATCAAGGGCCAGTTCAATCAAATTCTAACATTGGAAAAGCTACTGCAAAAAAACTTGAAAAATGGTTAGAAAAGCAGGATTATTAATATAAAAGGAGTTATATATCAAAGGCGCATATTTTAACGGTCACAACAAAATAAAAATAAATAATTTAGACCCTTATTCTGTATCAGGAAATGATGTCATTATAGAAATGAAAGCTTCAGGTTTATGTGGAAGTGATTTTCCAAAATACAGAGCTGAAACCCCAAGTAAATTTGTAGGAGGACACGAACCTTGCGGGATAATCACAGAACTAGGCTCAAATGTAAATAATCTATCTATTGGAGATAGAGTTATGATTCATCACTACTCTGGATGTAGAAAATGTAAAATGTGTAATATTGGATATACACAAATGTGCCTTAATGGAACAAAAGTTTTTGGCACAACTTACAATGGTGGTCATCAGGATTATATGAAAGTACCAGATTATACCTGCGTGCCTATGCCAGACAATCTTTCTTTTGCTGTTGGAGCTACCACAGCTTGTGGAACAGGAACAGCCTATCAGGCATTAGGAAAATTAAATATACCAAAAAGGGCTACCCTTGCAATTTTTGGACAAGGACCAGTAGGATTAAGTGCAACAGCATTTGCAGCAGCAAATCAAATTAATGTCATAGCTATAGATGTCAATCCCTACCGCCTGCAGTTAGCTAAAGATATAGGTGCAAAATACATTATTAATTCAAAGCAAAATAACACTCTAGATAATATTCTTGATATAACATCATCTGAAGGGTCTGAATATACTATGGAAGTTACTGGTATTCCTTCAGTAAGAAATCTTGCGTTAAATTCCACAGCAAACTGGGGAACTTTATGTTTTGTAGGTGAAGATTCCGGCAAAGATACTACAATTCAAATTAGTGCTCAAATTATACACAAGCAGTTAACAGTAAAAGGGTCATGGACTTTTGGTATTAATGAACTAGAAAATGCAGCAAAACACATAATAGATAATAATGTCCCAATTGAACAAATTATTACTCACAAATTTAACCTAAAAGAAATTGCACAAGCTTATGAAATATTTGAAAATGGTGAGTGTGGCAAAGTTATGATCGAATGGTAAATAAATTAAATGGAAAATGAAGAAAACCTAATCAGCAATTTCAAAATTAAAATCAATGAGATTTTCAAAAAAATAAGCTTATACATATCAATCACTCTAGGATTGATTCTTATAATGTATTCTATAGCAGTTTACTATTTTAATTAGATTCTGATTTAAATAATGTAATTAAAATTCCTATAAATGCGCCTACAACGATACCTAAAGCTAATATCCAAAAACTAAAAAATTGAATATTCCAAAAAAATTTATTTAATACGCTAATATATGAAATATCAAAAGTTCCCATCATTCTTTTATCTGTTAACAATCCAAGTATAGTTGTCAGAACACATATTACGCCATTAACTCCAAATAATAATAGGATAAAATTTGAAATTCTTTTCACTCTACCATTTGGATCTTTTGTCATCATATCCGGTGTGTATATCTATCAAAACAGTGTTGCCTTTACTATTTTCTATTTGTGCTTTTTTTATTGCCTCTGATATTTCATGTACTTCTTTAACTTCTATTCCTATTGCACCCATACCCTCAGCAATCATAGCATAATTACCCTTCATAAATGATACTCCAAATTTCTCTCTTGCATTTGGAAAACCTCCAGGGTATGTAGCCATTCCGCTATTATTTAAAATTATTGTAGTAATAGCTAATTTAGATCTTACAGCTGTTTCTATATCCAGTCCTGACATTCCAAAAGCACCATCACCCATCAAATTCAAACAAAATTTATCTGGATTAGCTTTTTTTGCTCCAATCATCAACGGAATACTAAAACCTAAATGAGTAGTTTTCCCCCATCCGATATAACTATGCGGAACAGTTGCTTTGAAAAATGGAACAATCTGATCTCTTGGAGCACCAGCGTCATGAGTTACAATTGAATTTTCAAGATCAATTGAATTATTTATTTCATTAATTACTCTATATGGATTGATCGGTACTTCATCAGAGTTTAAATGAGAAGCCCATTCACTAAGCCATTGATTTTTTAAATTAGCAATTTTGTTAATATTACCATCAGAATCTTCTCTTCCATTTTCTCCTATTTTACTTTTGATTTCCTCAATCAATAACTCAATTGTTAATTTAGTATCTCCAGCCAAAATAACATCAGCAAAAAAATCTTTATTAATATCCTCATAATTATCAGAGTTATGAATTATAAATTTAGAATTCTGATCAATATTTTGACCATAAGGGGTGATTGTCATACTTGTTCCTAAAGCTAAAATAACATCAGTATTATCAAGCCATGTTCTTGCTTGTAAAGTTGTTGTCTGCACCCCCGCACCTAAAGCAAGAGGGTGATCTTCATTTATTGCTGATTTTCCTGGCATAGTTGTATAAACAGGTATTTTTGTTAATTCTGCCAAAGTTTTTAGCTGATCAGAAGATCTGGAAAAAAGTACTCCCTGCCCTGCAATTATCAATGGATTTTTTGCTTTAAGTAGATTAGAAACTGCTAATTTTATATCTGTCATAGATGGAGAATGATATCCCTTAACAGGCGATTTATAATCATCAATATTAATATTAATTTCTGAAGCAGAAATATCAGCAGGAATCTCAACAACAACTGGCCCTGGGCGTCCATTCCTGATGCTGTGAAAAGCTCTTCTCATAACATCAATAACTTGTTCTGGTTGTGTAATACATTCAGCATTTTTTACAATGCCTTTATAATTAGCAGTAGCATTAAAATTGGGTCTTACTGAAATTTGATTCAATGGCGGAGCTCCAGGAAGTATTAAAACAGGAATGTTATCAGCATATGCCTGACTTATGCCTCCCATACTATTCTCAGCTCCTGCCTGACTTTGCATAGAAAAAACGCCTATTTTTTCTCTATCACTTGTGCGGCTATACCCATCTGCAGCCATCATTGCGCCTCTTTCATGCCTAAACATAATTGGTCTAATTCCAATTTTAGACAAATCTTCAATTAAAGGATTATTAGGGAAACATGAAATCCAGTCAATATTTTCCTTTTTTAATATTTGTGCTATTGCTTCTGATACATTCATTATTAAAAAGGGAGATCTCCAGAGCTAACTATAAATGATTGGGACGTTGATGCACTTTCTCTTATTTTTTTTACTGGTTTATATTCAGGCGAACTATTCCATTCATTCAGAGCAGCTATTGAAGGAAATTCCAAAACAACACATCTGCCTTTAGGATCCCAATCTCCATTCCGTGTAATTATTTCTCCACCTCTGACTAAATATTTACCTCCATATTTCTTAATTGTATCAGGAACTAATTTCGTATATTCCTCATATTTTTGTTGATTATTCACTACAATATCGCTAATTACATAAATTTTCATATCATTAATTTATCCTATTTATAGAGTAATATGTGTTCCTGCTAATAAGACGAACACAACTATAATTGTCATAAGGCCACCAAACAAAGCTAACAAAGTCAAAGGTATAGCCTCCAAACCTACTTCAGACAAATCCCATAAGCCGATTTTTTTTCCAAATCTTCCTAATAATCCAGCTAATGTCTCCATAAGATGCTCCTTATAATTTAATTATAGATGAGGCAGAATTTCCTTTGAGAAAAATTTTATACTATTTTTATGATCTTTAATAGGCATATCCCCTAATCTGAAATTGGAAATTATTCCTCCTATTTCAAGTTTTTTCAATTTAAGAATTTCTTTTAAAACTGTTGAAGGAGAACCGTATATAACAGCATGCTTCAAAGTATTTCTGGGATCATCCAAAGCCTGTTTTATAGATTTATTTTCATCTGAAGTATTCAACTTATTTCTTGACCCAGAAATATGTGCTTGCATATTTGTAAATGCTTTTGTTGCAATAGATTCTGCCTGACTATCAGTATCAGCAACAACAATATTTCTCCAAATCCATGAATTCTCCAAATTATTATTTATATAATTATCATCATAATTATTTTCTCTAAGTGTCTTCTTATAACTAGCCACAAATTTTTCAGTATTTTCATACGTATGTGCTACAAGCATAATTGCTCTACCATTTTTTGCCATTTCATTAACACTATTTAATGATGCGCAAGCTCTAATTACACTTGGCCCATTTGGAGAGTATATTTTAGGTCGTATTTCAGGAATATCGAAATTCCATATTTTGCCATTAAATTTTTTTATATCACCATTCCATATACCAATTAAATTATTTTCTAGCTCCAATAATCTATCTTGAGCTTCTTTTGGATCTACCCCAAATCCTCTATATTCAAAATAATTAAATGCACTTCCTCTTCCGATTCCTACTATCAATCTTCCTTTACTTAAATTATCAAGTAAGGATATTTGTTCAGCTAACTTGACGGGGTGATAAAAAGCTCCCTGTAAAGCTCCAAATCCTATTTTGATATTTTGTGTTTTAGCTATTAATGCTGCTGCAAAAATTAACGGATCAGTATATGCTACAGTACCGTCAAAATGATGTTCTCCAAGCCAAACAGAATGGAAGCCAAGTTTCTCAGACAAAACTCCAATTTCTAAACATTCATCTATTATCCTAGAATCATTTTCAGAAGAATTACTTTGATGAAATAAAAAATTACCTACTTTCATATATATATAGTATTTAATAATCTATTAAAATTACAACATATAATAATTATTAATTTGTATGAAAGATAGAAATTCATTGATTGAAAAAACAATTACTGAAGACAAAGATATACTGCTATGGGAATTTCTTAACCTTACAGAAGCTCTAAAACGGAAAACTCATGAAAATAAAACTTGTAAAAAAATACATAAAAAATGGAATCATAAAGAATGGGCAGACAGACTAAAAATACCAAACCCCAATAACTATAAAAAATATGATTATTTTAATCCGACAAAAACTGATGAATTAGATGTGGCTAAAAAGATTGCAGAACTTTTATATGATATTGAAGTAGAAATAGAAAAATACTACATAAATAGAAATGGCAACAAATACCATAAACTTTCTGAATTTTACAATTGGTTTACGAACGAAAAAAAATTAAACTTAAACACTAAATTAAATCAAGAATTCCCATCAAATCAAAGCATAGAAAGCTTAATAGACAGCATTGACTTGTAAAAACATTCTCAATCAAAATTTAAATGTTCTTTTTAAAGAAACCAAGAAAATTAAAGCATTTGCAATAACCCATATCCAAAAAAAAGACTGGTATAAAAATTCCTTAGAGTTCATATAAATTAATATCACAGATGTAATTCCCCAAACTGAGAATAAAAGGATAGCTAAAAATCTGTAATTTTTAACTCTTAATGGGTGAATATATTTTATGGGAAGAAAAGTACATATCAAAGATACAATCACAACAAATAAATTTACAATTTGCTCAGTTTGAAGGATATAAAAATACAAAATCAACAAATTCCATAAAGCCGGAAAACCATTGAAATAATTATCTTTTGTTTTTTGTTTAACATTTGCAAAGGTGTAACATGAGGCTACTAAAATCAAAATACAAATAGGATATGAAATTGCAGATGGTAAAAATTGAAATTTTATAATTATTATCACTGGTAAAATAACATAGTTAAAATAATCAACAATAGCATCTAAAATCACCCCATCAATCCTTGGAGCATACTTAGTAACTTCAAATCTTCTCGCTAAAAATCCATCAGTTCCATCTATAAACAAAGCTAATCCAAGATAAAAAAATGCATCTTTTAAGTTTTCTTCATATACTGCTGCAAGAGCAAAAAACCCACATACTATGCCAATAGTTGTATAAATATGTACGGAATATGCTCTTAATTTGGTTTTATTCATTTTAATGTCATTAATAATTCATTACATATTAATCTTTAATTAATTTATAAGGAAATAAAACAGGAGTTTTTGATTTATACAATTGATAATCATTATCCAAATCCCATCTTTCATCAGCTTGTTTTTCCAAAAGTCTCACACCTGAAATATAATTCAGCATAACAAACACAAAGAATGGAGAAATTAAACCAAGCCATCCAAAACCCGTATATACTGGAATACCAATAATAGCTAATCCTATCCAAACCAAAATTTCACCAAAATAATTTGGATGCCTGGAATATTTCCACAATCCTATTTGGATAAATCTACCCTTATTCTCCTTTTTGTTTTTGAATACACTTTTTTGTTTATCTGATATTATTTCAATAATAAATCCAACTATCCAAATCAAAATACCAATTATATCTATAAATGCTATACTCGTATTATTTACAGAAGTGAGAATAGTTAAAGCTCCAAATAAAGTAAACAAAACCCATAAACCCTGTAAATTCCAAGTGAACAAAAAGACTGAAAAATCTTTTTTTATCGTGACAAATCTACTATCTGACCCAGCTTTCCTTACTCTTAAAAAAAGAAAAACCCCTAATCTTAAAGCCCATACTACAATTAAAATTAATACAATAAAATGCCGTAAACTTTTAGTATCATTAATAAAAAAAGCTACTAAAGAAACAGTTACAAAAGTGATCGATCCTGTCAAATCAAAAAAATGTTCCGTTGATAACAGATATGAAGGGATAAAAACAATCCATTGAAATAAAAAGATAGTTATTGTACATAGTAAAAATAAACTTACTGACCCATACGTAACGCTATTCTGATCAACTATAGACGTTAATAAAAAACAAAATACAATTACTAGTAATGATAAAAATAAATTCTTAATTAAAGGCAAAAATAAAACATTAAATTAAAATAAATCGCGAAAGTATTATATACAAACATAAAGATAATTAAAATTTCATTTAATCTGAAATATTAATTTCAAGAAACTGATTTAAACTGTTAATATCTTTTAAATCTTTATCGTAATGAAACACTTTGATTTTTAAAGATTCAGCAGAGCGTAAAGCCTCCAAATTATGTTCTATATAAAGTACTTCATTTATTGTTAAATCAAAATGTTTTAATAATATTTTATAATAATCTGAGTTTGATTTTTCAGGATTATGTTTTAATGTAAAAACTTCATAAGGTATCTTATCTAATCCATGTTCTATAAATTCTTTGTCATTTGCTCCAGTCAAAACTATTTTTCTATTTGGATAAGTTTTCAATAAATCAAATAAAGGCTCATAAATACCTTTGCCTGGGATTACTAAAGTATTAATTGCATCAACCAAAAGAACTTTCATAATAATTGCAATAGAATATATGTTGCTGCTCCTGCCAAATATCCAATAAGAGCAAGAAAGCTTATTTTTTTTATATACCATATAAAATTAATTTTCAAAATACCCATAACTGCAACACCGGCAGCTGATCCAATAACTAATAAACTGCCACCAGTACCAGCACAATAAGCTAAAAATTCCCAAAATTCCCCATCGATTGCATAAGGACCAGTAGAAGTTATCTCATACATACCCATAGCTCCTGCAACTAAAGGAACATTATCTAAAATTGCAGATAAGAATCCTATGAAAATATTTATTAAATATAAATTGCCTATAACATCATCAAGAATAGTAGCTAAGTTATTTAAAATGCCACTTGATTGTAAACTGCTTACTGCAAGTAAAATACCCAAAAAGAAAAATACTGTGGAAATTTCTATTTTTGAAAGAGCTCCAGGTACTGTCAGTGAGTGTTTATGTATATGAGCTTTGCCCCGATGTATGATTTCTGTGACTAACCATAAAACGCCTAAACTTAATAACATTCCCATATAGGGAGGTAAATGAGTAACTGTTTTAAAGACTGGAACGAATAATAAACCTAGAACACCAAGAGTGAAAATAATATTTCTTTCATAAGGAATCACATCACTTGTATCTTCAGCAATCTTTCCAGTTTGTAGAGCACTTGTTTCTGGTCTTGAAATATTTTGCCCCCTATATTTAAAAGAAACATAAATTAATGGCACTATTATACAAACCAAACTTGGGAGGATAATTGCAGGAATAATATTCAATGATATCTGACCACCAATCCATAACATTATGGTAGTTATATCTCCAATTGGCGACCAAGCTCCTCCTGCGTTTGCAGCTACAATCATAATCCCAGCAAAAAACAATAATTGTTCTCTGGATTTAATTAATTTTCCTAATAATGCAGCCATAACTATAGCAGTGGTTAAATTATCCAATATAGCAGAAAAGAAAAACGTAATTGTAGATAATATCCAAAGTAACTTTACAGCATCAGTAGTTTTTATCTTATCAGTTATCAATTTGAATCCCTGATGAGAATCAACCAATTCAACTATAGTCATCGCACCTAATAAAAAAAATACAATTTCAGCTATATCAACCAAATGATGTGCTAATTCAGTGTCAATAATTTTATAATCTGAAAAGGAAATCAATATAGTCCATGTCAATACTCCAGTTATTAGGGCAATAGCAGCTTTATCAATTTTAAAATTGTGTTCGAATGCTATAAAAAAATAACCTAAAGAAAAAATACTTAACAGCAAAATTTCCAAATTGTATCACCTATTTGAATTTAAAATATTTGTATATTATCAACTAAATTATATGGTTTAACAATTATTTAACAGTCTTTATAATTCCTTAATAAGTATTACTTATGGTGTTAAGAAAATGAAAGATTAATATGAAAAACATACATTACTTTTATGGATCTATAATAATTCTATTAATAATAATCATGGTTGCACTATTTGGATATTTATCAAACCAACAAAATTTAACTAAAAACAGAATTGATAATTTATATACAAAAATTAATTCAGATAAAGATGATATAAATAAAATTAATAGTGTATTAGAAAATCAGACTACTCAGTTAGATGAACTGTTAAATTATATTTATAAAAATAATCCAGAATCTAATATAAAAAAATAACATTAAAATCACTAAAGATTTACCAGTAGAATTACCAAAAAAGGAAAAAGATTCTAAAATAAAAACAAATACAACAGATACTGAAAACACTAAACCAGATACAAGTGATAGTAATCCTATTAAAAGTATGCAAAGTGATACTAAAATATTAAACTCAACTTCAATCACCAACACAAATCTCCAAAAAAGTACTGGGGAATGTTTACAGAAAAAAAATTTTATAGATGTTAAACCACATCCCTCTAATTCTACATACCAAGATCCTCAACTTGAAATAAATTGTAATGGCGATTACCTGGAAATTTATAGCAATGGAATACCAACTTTCGAATTCAAGAGTATTACACCAAATGCCTTATCAGAACAAAACCATAATTGGAAAATACCTCTTAATCCAAAATTATCTGACAAAAAAACAGATATTCCCTTACTTGGAACTGTAGCAATAGCTATTGACGGGCTACCTTATTATGGAGCAAACGAAGGGCCACCTCAGAGATACTCAGATCCTTTTTTAGATCAAATATTAGATTTTTGTAACGGGCACACTGCACCACAAGGTGATTATCATTATCATGCGGTTCCTGATTGCATTCTTTCAGATAATATATCTCGAGTTATAGGATACTCACTAGATGGTTTTGAAATTATGTCTCCAAGTAATAATATTAAAAGCAGTTGGCAAAAAACTTCTACCGCTACCTCTGCTTGGGAAGCACATGAATTTATAGAAGGATCAGGTGGTTTAGATAAATGCAATGGAAGAATAGATGAAGATGGTGAGTACAGATATTATTCCACCTTTACATTTCCTTATATAATCGGATGCTACAATGGAATTATCGATGACACATTAAATACTCAAACACAACAAAACCCTGGACAAAACAATATGAGGCCTGGCAGACAAAATTCCGGGCAAAATAATATGAGACCTGGCGGGCAAAACCCTGGACAAAATAGAAACGATTAATTAATCAAATAATTAACTGATAAAAGTTGGCTGCGTCCAAGCTTTATGTCCTGACGAACCAGTAATAACAACCCTTACATATTTTTCCTGCCCTTTGATTTTATAAGTAGGATTCAGATCCCAAGTTTCATGTAAAACAATTCCATACTGTCCTATAAATTGAGTTTTATAGTGATATTGAGGATTTGTATCTATATCTAAACTTACTTCATTTTTATTTATTAAAATATCTGAAATAAATACACCTGTTGAAGAATAAAAATTACCTTTTGCAAAATTATCTAATATATCCGCCTGAACTC
>ENA-ORDI01000985-ORDI01000985.1-marine-metagenome-genome-assembly--contig:-NODE-985-length-16882-cov-4.235347_pt1 | contig 16882 bp, 16 predicted proteins | sample MGYA00248628_ERZ508525 | MGnify/ENA primary metagenome ERZ508525 (study PRJEB26195, sample SAMN05422138) | marine metagenome | isolation source: East of Porto Seguro, South Atlantic Ocean | place... | reverse complement strand
CCAGGCCTGAATCAAGAACCTCTGTTGGCACTGGGCCCGTGGCCCCATCGGTGGGACCGGCAGCAGATGCCAATTCCGGCGCCTCGATGGACACCGGCTCTCCGTAGGCTGAGAATGTCAGCGTCGCTTCGAGTGTCGCGTCACCCGCGCCCAGGCTTCCAAGGAGATCAAGCGCGTCGGCTTGTCCACCATCCACTTGGAACGCTCCGCTCAGCGTGACTTGCGAGATAAGGTTGTCATCAACGTCTATCAAAAAGTTCACTACGAGACCGTCACCGACGCCTTCGTCGACTGCAATACCGAACAGGTGATAGACTTCAAGGCCGTCAAGCGTTTCGATTCCGATGAATTCAAGCCCTTCGAAATTGTCGGCTTCTTGCAGGAATTCTGCGTTGGCGAAATCCCTGGGGTCGGCGAAGAGAAGGTCGGGACTCTGCCCAATGCTCCACTCGCCGCTATCAGGGTCGGTGACATAGGTGGAGTCTCCGATTGTGACGAACTGAGATTCGATGGTGAAGAACACGACGCTCAACGACACTGTGCCCTGGCTGCGGTCTGGAGCGAGATACTCACCCTGCATGGTGATTGGGATATCGAAGGCGGCGCCCTCAGACTCGAACGACAGGATGGACTCCATTGCAAATTGGAATGACGACACGGCTGCCATCGCGTCGGCTGCCATTGCGAATATGGACTCGGCGGTGGGGTCGCCACTCCCGCCCGTAGACGGAGCAATAGCGGAACTTGGAACCGCAGTGGCCGTTGGGACGGTGACTGCTTGCGCTGGTGTTGCCGTCGGCGCAGGTGTGTTCGTTTGCGCCGGTATTGGAGTCGAGGTGGGAGGCGGCGTGGCCGTTGAAATAGGAGTGGGACTGGGTTCTGGGATGGCGGTCGGCACAGGAGTGTTTGTCGATGGAACCGGCGCAGCCGTGGGGGCCGGCTCGCTTGTGTCAGAATCGCCGCCACACGCCGCACCGACAATGACCAGGATTATCAGCAGACCGCCCAAGGCCAGCACACGCGATCCGCGATCTCTCATTTTGAGCATAAAAATTTCTCTCGAGACGGCCAGAGCCAATCAACGCTAGGTGAGTCCCATCCAATAGATTCTAAACTAACATATCGCCGACGGGTAGTGAGATATATGGCTTTTGGATATTTTCCAAAACCAATGCCCTGAAAACTCGACCGGACATCATGCGTGGCTGGGCAGCCCTGTTCCCGCCGTGATCTGGAGATGAGCCTCAGAATCGACGCGTTTCCACGACTGAGGATTTTCGGGAGTCATAGTTGTTAACCAGACACTACAAGCAGTCCATCGCCTTATATATGCCCGGACCAACTCCGCCGCGCCTGTGGATTAAGTGGGTTTGCAGAGCGAATAAAATCTACGGGCATGCACGCAAATAAATGGAGGCAGACCGATGTGCAACACTACTGTGTAAGAGTTTATTCTGATATTACAGAATCCTGCCATTTGCTGGCATCTAATTGCCACTGCCCCGGCGTAAAACCAGCGGATGGCGGTCTGGTCGGTTCGTAGGAGAGGCTGTTGAAGCCGAGGTGGTGGACTGACCACTCTCGTTCGTGATCCGTTTGGCGGATTCGAAGTCAAGGAGTGTGGCGGGGAGCCGGAATCGAATGAGCAAAACAGGCCCTGTGAATCACGAGGCCTGTTTTGCTGTCACCGGATTTGTGTTGAGCGAGTTTCTGATCTCGCTGAAACAAACCTGACCGCGAAGATAGCGACGATTGCGACCGTTGCCCCCAACGCGTCGTAACCCACGTCCTCAGCCGCTGAGGAGCGCCCAGAGACGAAGGTTTGGTGAACCTCGTCGACTGCGCCGTACCCGATGGCAAACCCCAGCCCCGCAAGATATGACCATTTTGAGCGCTGCCCGAGGTGGCGCGACGCTGCCCAATACCCTACGGCGCCCATAACCCCAAACACGATGACGTGATAGGCAATGTCCAGAGCGATTGGCACAGCGTCGAAGGCTTCGGCGGCTTTTTGAATCTCCGGCGCCGGAATGTGCGAGACGGCAGATATCGCCACCGCCCACACTAAGGCAGGCATCCAGTAGATGGCGAGAGTGGCGTATATGGGACGTTGGAGAAGCGATTTCATCGGGATGAGCGGAGGACGGCGACAACGAAGCACGCTGACATCATCATGATTTTCTCACGGCGTTTCATCAGAAGCAATTGAAGTTTCGAGAGACTATTGTACCAATCCTCTCAGATGATGTCGTGAATACTGAAGACATTTAAGACTTAGGTTATCCTCTCTTCTCCAAAAATAAGGAGAGGAGAAGACTCGTGACCGACCGTTTCACGTGACTTGGCCTGAAGAGGATACGGCAGAAGCGCTCAAGCGCCTCCTTGCCACGTCTCGACAACGTGATCCTTAAGCTGGCCAGAATGACCAACAGCGGGAGGACACCTCCAATGTGACCAGTACGACCAGTTCCGGAGTATTTAGGAGGAGTAACCACCAAACTGGCGTACAGGATGAATAGGACAAGCCACCCACAACCTAGGATCTGATATTGTGATTCTTGGCGCCACGCATTGTCGGGTCACCTCATAGTCTGCTCGACCATCAGGTTATGTGGTTTAGGGGATACAGATTAGTATGAAAGCGCTAACTCTATGATGGCGATTGGACTATCTTGACTAAGGCCTTGTCCCTTTGCGTGCCGTCGACGAGTCACAGGGTTCATGGCGCCATCAATCCGAATTGGTGCTACCTGTAATCATGACCTCGTTGGACTATGATTCGCTTCAGATTTTGAGGCAAGATTTGATGATCGGCGAGCTACACAAAGGAAGGGTGACGAGGGGCAACGGGCAAAACACATTCCATGTTGGGAATTTATCGGTGCGGGCGTCAACAACAAAATCCCTAGGAGTGTCGAATATGGAACTGGCTTTTTCAGGCATAAACTATCTGGCAGTGCTGGCGGGCGTGGTCGTCAACGTGGTCGCGGGCGCATTATGGTACTCGCCACTGCTGTTCGCCAACCCCTGGATGGCTGAGACCGGCATCAGCATGGAACAGATCAACGAGAACCCTTCCTAGGCTTATAAGGGCTAAGTGGTGAGCATATTCGCGTCGGTAATCATCGTAATCACGCTGGCGATGATAGTCCAACTAATCGGCGCGTCAACAGCCGCCGAAGGCGTTTTGCTAGGGCTGCTGGCAGGCGTTGGCTTCGTCGCGGCGACTCAGCTTCCTAACTACATGTTCGAGTCGCGGTCCCTGAAGATATACGTCATCAACGTTGGCTATCCGGTGGTGACATTCACGACTATCGGGCTTTTGCTCACCGTCTGGCAGTAGGTTCGTGACCCCCATCAACGAGCAGTCGCGCGTAGAGGTTGGGTGTGCAGCGCTCAGCCTCGATTTTTGTCCAACGCCCTCAGCGCCTCGTCCTCTGCCGAAAAATCCCATTTCTCGCTGCTCATGGGTTGGGACGTCCACCACTGGTAGGTCATCTTCAAGCCGTCGCTCATATGATAGTTGGGCGACCAGTCGATTGTCTGACGGGCTTTCTCGTTGGTGTATATGAGGTTGTCATCCCACACGTAGGGGAAGGTCTGAGCTTCAGAGGGCAATGCCAGGTATCGGGACGTCGGCGCGTGGACGATCTCAGGCTCGACGTTCATCGCGCTGCCGATGGCGGAAATCCAGCCGTCCAGGGTGATGGCGTCGGGGCCGCAGATTGTGTACGCCTGCCCCATTGTCGTCTCAATCTGGGGCGCGGCAGCAAAGGCGTTTGCCAGATCATCGACGTGCACCGCGTGGACCATGTTCATTCCGTTGCCAGGAACGATGATCCTGTGCCCCTGAGAGAGCCGAGCGAAGTAGCTGAACTCCCTCTGATGGAGGTAGTTGTCGGGGCCGTAAACATAAGGCGGCCTGAGAATGGTGACAGGGAACCCACGGTCGTTGAGGGCGTCCATAAGCAGGTCTTCGCAAAGGATTTTGTCCCGCGCATACTGACTGGCGTCCGGGCCTCGGAACAACGACGACTCCTCAACTATTGGCGCTGTGTCGCTGGGAGCATAGACAGAAGTGGTGGAGCAGAACACGAACCGCCCGACGCTGGCCTCCAGCACGTCCACGACCGGAGCGAGGCTCTCAGGCGTGTAACCTGAGATGTCGAATGCCACGTCGTAGGATGTGCCTTCCAGAGCGGCCTTTACCTGGTCGGGATTTGTGCGGTCGGCGGTGAGAGTTTCCACGCCGTCAGGAAATTCCACCGGAGTCTGACCTCGGTTGAGAACCGTGACGTCGTGGCCCTGCTCGCTCAGCAACCTGACGAGGTGCAGTCCTATGAATCGGCTTCCGCCCAGTACCAGCGCTTCCATGAATCGTGCCTCCGAGGGAATTATCAGTTGAGTGAGACCGTATAGTATCGCTCTATGTCGAGCGCTGTCGAGTGATAGAGGTCATGCTACACTCTGCCTACTCAATCCGAGCGCGATGACAGTCAGGGAGAGACACCATGTATGACCTGCTCATAAGGGATGGACGCATTTACGATGGCACTGGAAGCCCCGCGTACTCCGCCGACATCGGAGTGGCCGACGGTGAAATCGTCGCCATCGGCAGGCTGGAGGGCGAGTCCGCCAAGACCGTGAACGCTTCGGGTCTCGCGGTCAGTCCTGGGTTCATCGACCTCCACACGCACAGCGATATGTCATTCCTGCTGGACTCCACAGCCCAGAGCAAGGTGCGTCAGGGCGTCACGCTGGAACTGGCAGGCAACTGCGGCTCCAGCTTTTGCGCTCCGCTCCAGGGTGCCGCTCAGGAGATGCTTCAGGGGCGGGTGTCTCAGTACACTGACAACTTCGAGATAACGTGGAACGACTTCGGCGGATATCTGGACGCGCTGGAAAAAACAGGCTCCACGGTTAACATGGCTCTGCAAGTGGGCCACGGGACCGTGAGGTCGTGCGTGATCGGCCTTGACGACCGAGCTCCCAACGGCGCGGAACTGGACAGAATGGTAGGACTGGTCGCAGATTGTCTGGACGCCGGAGCGCTGGGCCTTTCCACGGGTCTGTTCTACGCTCCGGGCAACTATGCCAGACTGGATGAGGTTTTCGCCCTGGCCCAGGTGGCGTCAGACCGAGACAAACTCTACTCCACCCACATGCGCGACGAAGGCAGTCACAGCGTCGGCTTGTTCGTCGCCTTGAACGAGACGATAGAGATAGGCCGACGCACCGGGGTACGTCTGGAGGTGTCCCACGTAAAGTGCATGGGGCCAACGGTATGGGGCAGGTCTTACGACGTTCTGGAGCTTTTCGACCGCACGCTGGCAGAGGGCATCGACATCGCCGGAGACCAGTACCCCTACACAGCCGGCTCAACCAGTCTCGCTGGCGCCCTGTTCCCTCGCTGGTCGCTGGCCGGCGGGCGTGCTTCGACGGTAGAGATCATGGAAGACTCTGACCTACGACAGCGTCTGTTGGACGACATCGAAGACACATACAAACACAACCGCAACCCCGAAGGCGTGGTCATCGCCCGCTTCACGCCTGACGAGCATTATGAAGGCATGAATATGCTCCAGATCGCCGACGAGATGCGGTGCAACGCCACAGAGGCCGCATTGAGGCTGTACGAGATGGGCGAAGCGCAGGTCATCATCCACATGATGGAGGAGGATGACGTCGAGGTCATAGCCGCCAGCCCTCTGATTTCTGTAGGGTCGGACGGAAGCTCCATATCCACTGAGGGTATCCTGTCCGTGGGCCGCCCCCACCCTCGTAGTTACGGGACGAATCCTCGATTCCTGGCCCGGTATGTTAGAGAGAAGGGCATCGTCTCTCTGGAGGAAGGAATCCGCAAGATGACGATGCTCCCGGCCTCCCGTCTCGGCCTGACCCGTCGAGGCCGCATAGCTCCCGGCATGGCCGCAGACCTGGTGGTATTCGACCCCGACACCGTTGCCGACACCGCGACCTTCGAGTCACCCCACAGCTACCCAGTCGGCATCCCCCACGTCGCCGTAAATGGAGTTTTGGCCGTGGAGAACGGCGATTTCACCGGCGCAACTCCCGGCACGGTAGTCCGGGATTTTAACGACTAAGTGACAAATTATGATGCTCATTCCTCCTTACACATTTCACATTACGTATAACATGCGGGAGAGAGTGTAGGAAAAAACACTACGTGCAGGGAAGTTGTTAGGAGGCGCTAACCATGACCACCACGGGGGCGCCGAATCACCTAGCGGAGCCAGAACAGATTGATGATCTAATCAATCATGACGAGAAAATCGCCGAGGAAGTGCGAGACTGATTCAGCCGATTCCTGGAGGATGTCGTCAATCCGGGCGCTCTAGAAAGGGACAGGACCCATGAACCACCTTTCCGCCGGAAATGATGCGAAAGGCGGCGGAGATCGGCCTGGTGGGGTTCACTGCCCTAGAAGAGGTCGGCGGCGGAGGGAATAGCTGGTTCAAGTGGGATCATGTCCTCGAATAAATCGGGTACATTTGCAACGATTCGGGACTGCCAATGCTGCTGTCCTACCGCGAGTCCGCCGCCAATTTGGTCTACCGGTCCGGTCGCCAGGACCTGATCGAACGTTATGTGCGCCCTGCTGTGAGCGGCGAGTCCTTTATCGGCTGGGCATACAGCGAGGGAGCAGACCCTTTCAGCTTCAATACTACCGTTCACAAGGTCAGCGGAGGGTATGAGATAAACGGCGAAAAACTTGCCGTGACTGGCGCCCTGGGTGACGAAGCATTCATTTTGTACGGGGTTAACGAGGAAAAGAACGACTTGATCGCCGTGAACGTGGAGCGAGATGATCCCGGCCTTGAGATAACGCCCATCCAGACCATGGGATTACGCTCTAAGGGGGTAGGGCGAATTAACCTGGGACATAAAATCCGATGTCATACTGAGAGGCTTAACGCATCTAGTCGTCAGATTCTTCGTCAGCAGCCCCAATACGGCGACGCTGACAGCTGAAGGCTGATTCCTGAAAGCTCACCCTCGGAGATTTGACAACCCAGCGAGGGCGTTGCTACGATGCCTGTGCCTGAAACGCCTTCGCTTCGAGGCGTGTTGCAGATGCTTTTGGGGCAACCTCCCCGAACAATTTTCAAGGGTTTTGCTATGTCGCAAGACCCACGGATGCTCGGCCTTCAGACCGACACCCACGAAGCGTTGGACAGACGGGGGAAATACAAAATACCTGAGGAGGGCTGTGGCGTTGTCCTACGTAACATGTTTGCGCTGCCGTGGGTGCGGTCGGGAATATCCCGTCGAACCCCTGAACGCGTGCGACTTCTGCTTCGGGCCGTTGGAGGTCGAGTACGACTACGACTCCATCACTCGTGCAGTTAGCCGTGAACGCATCGCAGAAGGTCCGCCCACTATGTGGCGATATCAAGACTTTCTACCCGTGGACGCAGACATGGCCTTGGATATGGGAACGGGGTTCACTCCCCTCATACGCGCCGAAAATCTCGGTCGGAAGCTGGGGTTGGAGAACCTCTACATCAAAAACGACAGTGTCAACCCCACGTTCTCCTTCAAGGACAGGGTCGTCTCGGTAGCCTCCGCGAAAGCCCTGGAGTTCGAGTTCGACACCCTGGCCTGCGCGTCCACCGGCAACCTGATGGGTTCTGTGGCGGCTCACGGGGCCAAGGCCAGCATGAACACGTTGGTGCTATACCCCGCCAACCTGGAAAAGGGCAAAATCCTGGGCGCGGCCATATACGGCGCAACGCTGGTGGCCGTTGACGGGACCTACGACCAGGTCAACCGCCTATGCAGTGAGCTGGCTGACAACCATCGCTGGGCGTTCGTGAACGTCAACATGCGACCGTTCTACGCCGAGGGCAGCAAGACCCTGGGCTACGAAGTCGCCGAGCAATTGGGCTGGCTCGCTCCCGACCACTGCGTCGTGCCTGGAGCATCCGGCGCGCTATTCACCAAGATACACAAGGGCCTGAAAGATTTGGTGCGAACCGGACTGATCGATTCTGCCGACACCAAGATGCACATTGCCCAGGCCGAGGGCTGTTCACCTATCGCTCAAGCATTCAACGACGGCAGCAAAGAGGTTCGGCCTGTGATACCCGACACCCTCGCCAAGTCGCTGGCCATCGGCAACCCCGCCGACGGGCCTTACGCGCTTCGCACCATTTCAGAGTCGGACGGTTCTGCGGTGATAGCGATGGAGGACGAGATCGTCGAGGGCATCCAGTTGTTGGCGCAGACTGAGGGCATCTTCACAGAGACCGCCGGCGGAGTGGTTATCTCGGGTCTCCGAAGGCTGGTCAACCAGGGCGTCATCAAACCCGACGAGGTTACAGTAGCCTACATCACGGGCAACGGCCTTAAAACTCAGGAAGTTGTGGAGAGCGTGGTCAATCCCGTCCACATCTCTCCAAGTTACGACGCGTTCGAAGAGGCTATGGCGGGGCGGTAATTCCGCATCCGCGTAATATTAGGACGGCGTGCCATGGTGAAAAGACGAGTCAAATTCACGTTCCCGACGGAACTCATTACTGAGTCGGTGATTTACGAATTAGGCCATCGGTACAAGGTGGTAACCAATATCCGACGCGCCGACGTTCGCGAAGACATCGGCTGGGTGGTGCTGGAGCTGGAAGGCGCTGAGAGCGAGATCGCCGACGGCCTGGGGTGGGTTGCTGAAACCGGCGTCAGGGTTGATCCGGTCAGCGGCGACGTGATCCAGGGATAATCTCTACAACGAGATTTAGCATCTAAATTTAGTGTCTAATCGGATATAGCCATCAAAACCGCCATTTTGAGAGGGCAATCGAAGAATCTCGTGGCGGCTACACCAGAGTTGAAAATTAACGTCTCCACAGAACGCAAAAAAACATAGAGAGGACTATCTGAAATGAGCATAATGGTGAGGATTCCGACTCCTCTCCGCCGTGTGACCAACGGCCAGGACAAGGTGCAGGTTAACGGCGACTCGGTAGGCGCGATCATCGGCGATCTGGACAGCCAGTTCCCCGGACTCAAGGAGCGCCTGTGCGACGAGCAGGGCGAACTCCGAAACTTCGTCAACATCTACGTCAACGGCGAAGACGTCCGGTTCCTGGACGGCATCAACTCTGCCACCGCAGAGGGGGATGAGATCAGCATCGTCCCAGCCGTGGCCGGAGGCTAGGCGCTAGACTCCTGGCCTCCCCTGGGACTTCAACCACTTCTGTCTCTGAACATGCCTCACCAGCTCGTCGGGTGGGGTGAAATTGCCGTGGAATTCCGCACGGTATTGCTTGAACCTGCCCTCTAATATCGCTTGGCGCATCTCCTCCATCAACCGGAGTATGAACCTCAAGTTGTGGATGGTCGCCAGACGAAACCCCAACAACTCCTTGGCCCTGAACAGGTGATGGACGTACGCCGCGGAATATGTCTGGCAGGTGTAGCAGTCACACCCCTCTTCCAGCGGTTCGTCCCGCCTTTTGTGGGATGCCGCGACGATGTTGATTCTGCCCTGCTTCGAGAACAACGCTCCGTTTCGGGCGATGCGGGTTGGCAGCACGCAGTCAAACATATCAATGCCCCGCGCAACGCTCTCCACGAGATCCTCTGGAGAACCGACGCCCATTAGGTATCGAGGAGCGTCAGAAGGCAGAAGCTCTGTGGTCACGCCCGTCATAGCGTACATCCGCTCTTTGCCCTCGCCCACGCTCAGGCCTCCCACCGCGTAGCCTGGGAATCCCAGAGACATGATGAACTCGGCAGACCTCTGTCTCAGGTCTTCATACAGCCCACCCTGCACGATACCGAACAGATGCTGGCCCTCCCTGGTATGGGCCTCTTTGCACCGGACAGCCCATCGGTTTGTGCGCTCGACCGCCTCCACCACCACATCTCGCTCAGCGTCGGCTGAGACGCACATATCCAGAGGCATGATGATGTCCGCGCCAAGCCTCTCTTCGTATTGGATAGTGGCCTCAGGTGTGAACTTGTGCATTGAGCCGTCAAGGTGCGACTTGAACAGGATGCCGTCTTCGTCGATCCTGCGAAGATGCTCCAGGCTGAACCCCTGAAATCCGCCGCTGTCGGTCAGGATGGGGCCGTCCCACACCATGAATCCGTGCAGGCCGCCGAACTCCTCGACCAGATCGACGCCGGGCCGCAGGTACAGATGGTATGTGTTCCCCAGCAGGATGTTGGTCCCGACGGCGTCAATGTCGGTGGAATCAAGGGTTTTGACCGAACCCTGGGTCGCCACGGGCATGAAGGCAGGCGTGGGCACGTCGCCGTGGGCGGTGTGGAATGTTCCGACGCGAGCGCCGCCGTCGTTGGCTTCAAGGGTGAACGTTTTATGATGGTCGATAATCGGCCTGATCTCCAAAAGGCAGGTCTCGCGTCCTGGCCTTTGTGAGAAAAGCCAGACTACCGAGCCTGAGCAAACAACTGTGTTTCAAGATGATACCCTGACCATCCGTACCATTCAGAAATGAATGACGGCACGAATTTTAACACGTTCCCTTCGAGAGGGCCGGAGACGGCGTTGCCCTGAGCATCCCATGTCGATTCGGTCTGCTTGTCTCGGATGGCGAAATTTTCACCATCGACGGCGTAAAACTCCATTGGTTAATATGAACCACCGGGCCTCTTCATCTCGAACGCTGGCTGCTATTTTGAGATTTTAGCGCGGCTACGCACGATTTAGTTGACGGGAAAATACCTCGTTGGTAAACTCGCCTCATTCTTGATGGAGGCGTCCAACATGACCAACGGAGTATCGTTTCAGGACCTCAACCCCATAAGCTTTCTTGACAGAAGCGTTGGGGTCTATCCCAACAAACCTGCCGTCATCTATAACGACAGAACATATACCTACGCAGAGTTCGCAGAGCGCACCAACAAACTGGCTGGCGCGCTCCGGCAGGCCGGCGTAAAGAAGGGCGAACGGGTCGCCTTTATGGTCCCCAACATCCCACAGATGCTGGAGGGGCACTACGGCCCTCTGGCTCTCGGAGCCGTGCTGGTGGCCATCAACATCCGCCTGTCGTCTCGGGAAATCGGTTACATACTGAACCACTCCGGCGCCAAGGTGCTGGTGTTCGACACCGAGTTCGCCGACACTGTGCGCGGATTCATGGGCGACGTTCCTAACGTCGAGACCTTCGTTCAAGTAGCAGACGTCGCGCCTGTGGTCGATGACATCCCTGGCCCTGAATACGAAGATTTCCTTGACTCCGCTCCCGAAGGCACGCACCGTGAGGAGTTGGACTCCGAGCTTGACCCCATCGCCATAAACTACACCTCCGGCACCACCGGACTTCCCAAGGGGGTTCAGTACCACGCTCGCGGGGCGTACCTCAACGCCCTGGGCGAGATGGTGGAGTCTGGAGTCACGTGGCGCAGCATCTACCTGTGGACACTACCCATGTTCCATTGCAACGGCTGGTGCCACACGTGGGGAATCACCGCGATGGGCGGCACGCACCTGTGCCTGCGCCGCGTTGACGCCGCCGAGATTTACAGACTGATCCGAGAAAAGGGCGTCACGAATATGTGCGGCGCGCCCACCGTTCTGACCATGATGTACTCGGCACCCGAAGCCGCTGAAGCCGACCTGACTGGCCTCTCGATCATGACCGCAGGCGCTCCTCCTGCTCCCCAGGTCATCCGCACTATCGAAGGCATGGGCGCCGTCATTCACCACGCCTATGGACTCACGGAAACCTACGGGCCGCACACAATATGCGCCATGCAACCCGGCTGGGACGAACTTCCCATTGAGGAGAGAGCAAACCTCAAGTCGCGCCAAGGTGTGCCATTCATCCTCGCAGGCCCATATTTGAGAGTCGTTGACGAGGACATGAACGACGTTCCCCAGGACAGCAAGTGTATGGGCGAGGTGGTCATGCGAGGCAACAATGTCATGACCGGTTACTTCGATGACAAGGACGCCACCGACACCGCCTTCAAGGGCGGGTGGTTCCACTCCGGCGATCTGGCCGTGTGGCATCCAGACGGGTACATCGAGCTTCAGGACCGCGCCAAAGACATCATAATCTCCGGCGGAGAGAACATCTCCAGTCAGGAGGTCGAGAAAGTCATCATGGAGCATCCCGGAGTTCTGGAGGTCTGCGTCGTTGGCGTTCCCGACGACCGATGGGGCGAGGTTCCCAAAGCGTTCATTTCGGCCCGCGAGGGCGCCAATATAGACTCTCAGGAGATCATCGCATTCACCCAGGAGCGCATAGCCCGATTCAAGGCTCCCAAACACGTAGAGTTCGGAGACCTGCCCAAAACCGCCACCGGTAAAATCCAAAAATTCATCCTCCGAGATCGCGAGTGGGAGGGCCGAGAACGGCGTATCCAGGGCTCGAAGGTTTAAGCGCGATCACCGAACCTTAACGAATCAAAATAAAGACATCTAACTTACTAGGGAGACAGCATGACCACAGACCGCCAGGCGTGGCTGGCCCTGACAGCCGAAGACGCGATCGACCCGGACCTGCCCATATGCGATCCGCATCACCACTTTTGGGACCGTCCATCCAGCAGATATATCCTGGAAGATTTGTTAGGTGATACAGGATCAGGCCACAACATCACTGAGACGGTGTTCGTCGAGTGCAGTTCTGAATATCTGGACGACGGGCCGGAAGCTCTGAAAGTTGTGGGCGAGACTGTCTATGTTCAGGGCATCGCCGACGAGAGCGCAACGGGAAACCATGGCTCCACAGAGGTCGCCGCTGGCATCGTAAGCTCCGCAGATTTCACGCTGGGAGACCCAGTGACCGAGGTTCTTGAAGCCCACCTGGAAGCCAGCCCGAACCGATTCCGAGGAATCCGACACAGGGCAGCCTGGGACGCGAATGTCAATGCAAACGTAGCGGGCGCTCCACCCGAAGGGATACTTATGGACTCGAAATTCCGAGAAGGGTACGCTCGGATGGAGCCTATGAATCTGAGCTTCGAGGGCTGGGTCTATCACCCTCAGATTCCTGAAGTCACAGACCTGGCGCGGGCGTTCCCGAACATAACCATCATCCTCAACCATATCGGCGGCCCCATAGGCATCGGCCCCTACCAGGGACGCCGCGACGAGGTATTGGAGACCTGGAAACAGTCTATGGCAGACCTGGCGACATGCCCAAACGTGACGGTGAAGGTCGGTGGTCTGGGGATGGTCTTCACCGGCTACGATTGGCACGAGCGCGACCAACCCATCGGATCGGAAGAGCTTGCCGAGGCAATGAAGCCGTACTACCTCTACTGCATCGAGCAGTTCGGCCCCGACCGCTGCATGTTCGAGAGCAATTTCCCTGTGGATAAGGTGTCGTACTCCTACAACATGATGTGGAACGCATTCAAACGTATCTCGGAAGGTTTTTCGGACTCTGAGAAGGCATCACTGTTCAGGGACACTGCTCGGAGGGCGTACCGGTTGGGAGACTCCACCTAGTGCCGCTTTGTATTCCAAAAAAGAGGCACAATGACTGAATCGCGTGCGCAGGGGGCACTGTCCGGGGTGACTGACTCCGGTGGTCGCTGAGATGAGCGTTCGGGTGGAGTGTGGCGTCTTCAATGGACCTCGATGAGACCTGAAAAATATTAGAAATTGGCGCAGGGCACAACTGCATAGTGGATTCAGTGTGTTAGCAGGATGGACTTACTCTCCCTAATCAAACTACCCATATATGGCCTCTACAACTGGCGGTTGACGAACCAACTTCGGGATCGCCCGCTGCCACAACACGTTGCGGTCATCTTGGACGGGAATCGGCGTTTCGCTAGATCCCAGGGATTCTCGTCCCCTTCCAAAGGGCACCTTATGGGAGCAGAGAAGCTCGACCGCCTTCTTGAGTGGTGCGACGAGTTAGCCATTCCAGTAGTCACTGTGTGGGCTCTTTCGTTGGACAATCTGCACCGAGACCCGAAAGAGTTGGACCAACTCATTGAAGTAATTCAGCACAAGTTGAAGGACCTTGCCCAGACTGCATCCCCAGGCCCATCGGCCAGATCGGTGCACGTAGTGGGACGACTGGATGCATTGCCAGATCATGTGCGCGAAGCAATTGCAGATGTAGAGACACGGACAGCGCAAGTCGGACCATTCCGCTTGAATATCGCAGTGGGTTATGATGGCCGAGAGGAAATCACTGAAGCTGTCCGCAACTTGCTGTTGGAGCGAGCCGATCAGGAAATCTCTCTAAAGGACGTGGCGGAGGAGCTTACTCCTGAGGACATCACGCAGCGGCTTTACTCCAAGGGCGAACCTGATCCTGACCTGATCATTCGGACCAGCGGCGAGTTGCGTCTAGGCGGGTTCATGCTGTGGCAGAGTGTTCACAGCGAACTATTTTTCTGCGACGCTTTATGGCCAGCGTTTCGCAAGGTGGACTTTCTTCGAGCTTTGCGAAGCTACCAGCAACGTGATCGGCGATTCGGAAAATGAGTTACATTTCGAGTTCGGTTCAATACAACTCATCTACGGATTCGAGTAGGGGCTCGTCTTATTCACGATAATATTTTGCGCGCGCCTTCAAGTGATATGCTTGCCACGAAAGTGGACATTCCCGTGTCTCTCGCGAGGCAGTTGGTCGCCGCACAGTTTCCTCAGTGGGCAGGCCTCACCATCAGACCCGTCGAATTCAACGGATGGGATAACAACAGGACATTTCATCTCGGCGGGGAGATGACCGTGAGACTGCCCAGCGCGGTGGTGTACACGGGGCAAGTGAAAAAGGAACATCGGCGGTTGCCGAGACTCGCCCCGCTCCTGCCCCTCTGGCGATGGGAGTTCCCGATGAGGGCTACCCCTGGCATTGGTCCATCTATCGGTGGCTCGAAGGCGAAAGCGCGACACGTAATAGATGAAGTGATTGACGATCATAAGGTCGCCATGGTGAGCGGCGAAGCATCTGGTCACGTGCAGGCCAGGTGTTGAATTGCACTGACCAGATTCTTCAGTTGCGACTTCAGAATGGCAAATTCCTGACTTCCCGACACCTGAAAACCCGACTCCTCCTACGTCCTCCGGGTCAAGACATAGAGATCATCGCGTTCAATCTCACCAACCCGCGCAAGCATCTCTTCCTGGTCGTCGGTGTGGATGAGGAACCGCCCAGTCAGAGCGTCGGCTTTGCCTGAGGCCATCAGCATAACGTCGCGCACGGGAATCTCCATCGGAGTGTGGGCGCCGCGTTCGTACAGGCCTCGGAATATGTTGCCCACAGATTCGTGAACCTCCGAAGACTCAGCCAGATAGCGAGACATCTCGGTCTCAGGCCCGCCGGGGTGGTAAGCAAACACGCTGATTCCATGCTCTTTGACCTGACCCGCCAGATTCTGGGTGTAGTAGATAATGGCAGCCTTAGACACGGTGTAGGGCGCGAAGTATGGGAAGGTTCGCACAGTCACCGCGCTTGAAATATTGATTATCCGACCACACTTTTGAGAGACCATCCCAGGCAACACGCCTCTGGTCATGAGATACGGCCCGCGCAGGTTGATCTCCATCGTGCGCCACCAGTCGTCAGGGTCGGCCTCCCACTCAGCACCCACGGGCCCTGTCACGCCCGCGTTGTTAACCAGAATGTCCACGGGGCCGAGCTGGAGTTCTGTTGTCTTGACAACCCGCTCGACCGCCGCTGAGTCGGAAACGTCACCTTGAATCGAAATCGCGTGACCTCCAGCGGAACGGATCAGTTCAACGGTCTGCTCAAGCTCGATCTGAGTGCGAGCCGTAACCGCAACCGACGCTCCGGCCTCGGCCAACGCCTGCGCGAAAGCTCGGCCTGTTCCGCGACCTCCACCGGTTACTATCGCGACTTGGCCTCTCAGGTCGTACTTTTGATCTTCGGGCATAGATTCTCCCTATGTTCAGCTAGCCAATAACTCCTTAAGCGCGTCGTCTATAAACTGAGTATCGACAGTATTGCGACCCGGACCACCTGCCAGGTGACCCCATATCGACGGGATGACCCGAAGCTCAGCGTTGGGCATGTGGGACACCTCGATCTCGTTGTCCTCTGAAGGGAAGTACTGGTCGGTCTGGGACGGCATGACGATGGCCTTTGCCTTGATTGAACCAAGCGCGGCCTCGAAGTCGCCATCGTAGAGCGGATTGTTGGAGATGTCGCCGTTTTGCCAGGTGTTTATCATCGCCAGAAAGTCGTTAGCGTCAGTCTCTCGGAATCGGCCCTCCCAGCCTGTGATGAGATAGTCTTCAACAGACGAGAACCCCATCTCAAGATATACCTTCTCGCGGTAGAACGCCTGAGACGGCCCCCAGCCTGCGTAAACGCGGGCCGCCGCCTGCATGCCTTTGGTGGGCTGTTGATCGTACCATCCGTTGTTCCAGGCGTCGTCCGCGGTGAGCGCGGCCTTGACTCCTTCCAGAAACACGAAGTTGTGCCGGGATGTTTTGGCAGAGCCGCACCAGGGAGCAATGCGGTCCACCACATCGGGATGCAGCGCTCCCCAGTGGAAGGCTTGCTGCGCCCCCATTGAGAATCCACAGACCAGTGCGATGCGCTCGACGCCGAAATTCTCCGTGACCAGGCGATGCTGGAACGTGATGTTGTCGTAGTAGGTCATCTTTGGGAACCGCGCCCGATCATACGGCTGCGGAGTGTTGCTGGGGGACGACGACATCCCGTTGCCGAACAGGTTAGGCACTATAATGAAGTATCGTGACGGGTCCAACGCCATATCCTCGCCGATCATCGGTTCGTTGCCCGTATGGTTGGAGCCGAAGAACGTCGGAAACACGATGACGTTGTCTCTTGCGGCGTTAAGTTCCCCATATGTCTTATAGGCAAGCCTGGCGCCGCGGATCCTCAGCCCGGATTGAACGTCTATGTCACCCAACTCGAACACTTGATGGCCGCTCATAAAA
>ENA-ORDI01000981-ORDI01000981.1-marine-metagenome-genome-assembly--contig:-NODE-981-length-16946-cov-4.583674_pt1 | contig 16946 bp, 19 predicted proteins | sample MGYA00248628_ERZ508525 | MGnify/ENA primary metagenome ERZ508525 (study PRJEB26195, sample SAMN05422138) | marine metagenome | isolation source: East of Porto Seguro, South Atlantic Ocean | place... | reverse complement strand
ATGGATCTGGATTATCATATGAAGATTCTTCAGTTGCAAGCTCCATCAGAGTGGTAATACAGTTAAATTGAATCACGGAATTGACCATCACCTATTTTAACAACATTATTTTCTGCATCTTCACATGATTGCCGGAACGAATTTTGGCAAAATAAATTCCGGATGCAAATCCCGATGCATCCCAAGTTATTGTATGATATCCTGGGTTAATTTTATCCTGTACCAGTGTTTCAATTAATCGCCCCTGAATATCATAAATTCGCAATGATGTCTGCTGCAAGGATTCAATGTTGAAACTAAGTGTAGTTTCGGGATTAAATGGATTAGGGTAATTTGGAAATAACATTATTTCGTTTGGCACTAAAGCAACCGGTTCAATTCCAACAAAAGCATCGGTGGATACTTTTGCGCGAATATTTGCATCACCATATGCAGAAAGGATATCATCAAAATATGTCCCATCTGTCGAATAATAAGACCTTCCGCTTAATGCACCAGCATTATCAAAACTGATTGGATAGGTTTCGCTTTCAAATTTGACTGAAACAAAGAAATCCTGCCCTCCATCTATAGGTACAGAATTTACAGGGACTGTGACCCAGTCATTCCGATCTGAAGAACCACTTATACTTTCCATCAGCGTACCCGGTGATGTTCCATTGAAAGAATCATAGACGTAAACAGTCCAATTCATAGGATATCTCACGCCAAAATCAATTTCAGTTAAATAACCACTTTCTTCTGCTTCAAATGATACTCCAGACCATTTGTCAGATTCTTCAGAATTTCCAAATCCATATAGGGACATGCCCATTTCATCATATGCTACCGCGTAACCATATTGTGGACGAGTTTCAATATCGACTGTCATGATTGAATCAGGATCACTGATATTTGTGAGAGATATTCCTGTTTCCGACCCATCGTTGCGTATTGCGCTTGGATTAGAATTATCATCAAATGTTCTATTTCCCGATGTTCCTGGAAAAGGGTCACCATTATCTCCGCGGTTGACCTCGTTATCCAGGTCATTATCACCATCTGCTTCTTCTAAATCTACCAGTTTATTCTGTTCATTATCATTGACCGAGCCACTGCTCCAGGCATTAGGTCCATATCCTCTATTTTCATCAACGTGATATACAAGTAATCCAGGCCCGTGCAACGCAGAATCGAAACCAGCCGCCTGTCGATTTTCAATTAAAAAATATCGGCTCCAGTTGTAGTCATCTTCCCATATTTTTAGAGCAGAAGGGGATGTTACTAACTGTGCTATCTCCACATTATTAGCATTATTATCCACGACGGTAGGTTCGATCCAGCCCATCTGAATCTTACACCAGGATGACATATGAGCCGGAGTGTCTCCTGCCCATCCCATCCAACTCCCACTGGCCATTAAACACCAGTCACCTAAACCTTCTGAGTTTCCATCGCTGGCATCCCGATCATAGAGGTCCGGAAGTCCCAATACATGTCCGAATTCATGTGCATAGACACCCATTGGCCGTATGATATCTGTATAACAATCCCCGCCGCCAGCTAGCTCAGGGCAAACTGCGTAGGTGCTGACGATAATGTTTGATCCGTTTGCACCAGCATCATTCGTTTCATATTCGTAGGAGCTTAAGGAACTCATGTGCGGCCAAAGGTTATTATTTCCTTCTCCCCATTCTGCACCACATCCAGAATAGACTACTATTATTCCATCCACATATCCATCATCATCACCTGAGTTTGGAATATTATCAGGGCCATCATTATCATACTGCCCGTAGTCAAAATCGGGATCCGCCTGAGCTGCAATTTCTGCTACATATTGCCTGGTATTTTCTACAGCTTGTGCCATGGTAAGAGATGACTCGTACCATCCACTTGCTGAACCATCAACTTGAAAATTTCCATATGATATTTCATTATAATATTCTTTCATCGATCCTGCAGGATTAGTCCCAAAAAGCATATTTTGAAAATCTGACGCATTAAAATATGTATTTGATGCATCAGAGTATTTCCCTAAGAGTACCGGTATATAAAATTCCAATTGTGTATCCCGGAACGGATCATTTATTTGATTAGATATTTTATTAACCCAGCCAGGGTCGCCATAATTTTGACCAATACCCTGCTGTCTCATTTTTTCCCAAAAACCATTTGGGAAATTTCCATTCTGAGGTGGATTAATTCCGTAAATAATATTTATTATTAAAAATGCTGGAATGATAATTCTATTCATATTTCTTTTCTCCTTCAGGGTGAATTTAGGATGGACACAATGAAGAAATCATAAATAAAAAAGGCCCGATGGATTCCGAGCCTATTTTTACATTTTCCTATACTGTCTTTGGGAGGAACAGGGTGACGAAGCCTGTCTGCCATAGCGATAGCGCAGGCAGGCAATCTCGTTTTTTTAAACCAACGGGATTTCGTCGGTCTTACATTTCCTCGCAATGATATGTATTATTACAATTCAGTTTCAGGATTGCCTTTATCATTAAATGCAGAATACCCTAATAATCCAACAATAATGACCAACAGCCAAAGAGTGGCATGATGATATTGTGCACCAGAGTAGGTTATTAAGTCTACAAAACGACCTATGAGTAATGAAATTCGTCCCATAACAGCAAACCCAAATGATGCACCAAAAGAGATCATAAGGAAATAAATCCCAACGCGGGTGACTTTTCCAAAATTTCCTGTATGCTCTTTTGAGAAAAAGAAATACAATAATCCAGTAACGGTTCCCACCAAAATGACCAGGTTATTGAAATGAGATGCGCCCAACAGACTAAACATAGGGAGATCAGAATTTGCTAGTGGAATAATTGTTCCCCTGATCTGTCCAAGTACATTGGAGTTAAGATAACCATAAGCACGAAGTCCTGCCGCCATACCAACCGTATAGGCAATCCCCCACCGTGCAAACCAACTCAATTTTTTAAAAAGGCTCAGCAACATCATGATCCCCAACGCAAAGGGGATCAAATAGATCAAATGCATATCATGACCTTTATCGATCCCGCCTTCTGGAAAAATTGATGAGGAAATCATCCCAAAGAAATTGTAGATCCCGTACCAAAATCCATCCGCATAATGTGTTGATGGCCAGAGCCGTCCAAATAAATTAGGCTGGATCTGTGTCCAAAAGAACATGGACGTCCAATATCCTGCAGAAACACCTACAAAGATATGTTCTGCAATTTTATAAAATGGATTATCCTTATACAGGAATGAAAAGATCGCCAGCGTTAAGAAGACTGCGACCCAGGCACCAAATATTTCACCAAACATCATGTACTCCTTAATACTTTTTTGAACGATTACGTTCTATTAAATAACCAACATTTCCCAAGACGATAAAAAGAACGATCACCAAATGAGCAATAGACTGGGCATCCATACCACTGGTTCCAATCCCCGGAACACCAATGAGTTTTTCATATTCTGCTGCACCAGGCATTCCTGCCAAGATTCCCTGTACCTGACCCGATGCAACATAAGGCATCACTTCATTCACTTGAATAGAAGTTGTTCCTGTACTCATGGGTACATTTGTAGGGTCTACAGCATACTGGACCCATTCAATCGTTCCTGGATATCCTGCAGAGGCCGAAAAGAGAAAATCAAAATCTTCAAATCGGTTCACACCCTCCATCATGGGAATTTCAGTAACTTTTGTTCCTTTTGCATCGATGGTGTAAAGTTTTCTGATATTACTTACAATACCTTTAACGACAGCTTCATTTCCCGGGCGAAATCCCAGTAAAACATAATCTTCGCCATAGGTCAATCCATATTCGTCACGCCCCACCAAATTTAAGGCATCAGACGCTAAAAATTGCCCATCAGGCCAAAGGCAGGTAACATAGACTTTATGTTTATTTTTAAATAAATGGCGCAAAATAGATAAAACCATGGGATGAATTTCAGGTTTTGTGCTGGGACCATATTCACATGAGACCAATACCTTGGATCCATGGGGCAAAGCATCAATCGTATCGTAAACCTGTTGTGTTGTTGGTGTCGCCCTAATGGGTAATCCCATTGGGAAAAATAATGGTAAAATCACCGCCAAAGCGATAACCAGGAAGATCCAACGTCGATCCACTGAACTCATTTTTATAATCAAATCAGTTATGTATTTCATCATTATTCTCCAATATAGGATTTTTCAATTCCGAGAATATATCGGATTGATGTTGCAAAAATACCCAAACCAATACCCATCATGATGGATCTAGTACCAGCAACATTTGGATTCATATAAATCCATTCTTGCAGATGAGGTAAATAGAAAATCCCAGGTTGATCCAAGGGCCAACCCATGGAGGAACCAGCGGAAGTGACTATGATGATTCCCACAGAAACAAAAATAGCCGTGTATTGTTTATTTTTGAAAACTGAATTAATAACGACACCCCCAATCAGTACCAAAAGATACATAATAAACCAACTGGAAATGCTACTACCCAATGGAACTCGACCAATCATAATAATAATCCCAGCGACGAGAAGCAAGGTTGCTTCAAGATTCCGGATTCGAAAGGCACGGAAAGATGCGGATGCTACAAAAAATGCAAGCAATGCAAACATAGTTGCCCCGAGCGGTGCGAACATATACGTAAAGATCCATTTAAAAAGAGTACCATCAGCCGTTACGTGTGTTCCCCAGGCAACATCAGGATTCCCTTTGTAAAAGAATCCTGCTGTAATCGCAAAAATGAAACCAGCAATGGCAAACAGGCTGTATTGCCAGCCCTGTTTCTTTCGGAGCACTTTCTGCATTTGGATTTTAAGCAAATTGAATCCGCCGAGAAAAATAGCGAAACTGGCGAGAATATCGAACCATTGCGTCGCATCGTCATCTACGAAAGCTTTAATGTTCGGTTCGTCAACGAACCACCCAAACAGGGTAAGTGAGCCAATAACGGCTACAATCAAAATTGGGATATGTCTTTTCCAAAGCATAAAAATTTTCCTTATTTCACCGTGAGAAATTCAAGAATACTAAAATCAATCATTCCACCATCATGAAGAAAGCGTAGAATGACTCCAAATAAGATCAAAACAATCACAATCACTTTGATCATATCCTGTCCCTTCACGCCGCCAATCAGTTCCGGCCGTTGTGATAAATAGGCACTGGCTGCGAAGAATTCTTCACCGATCAACGTGTAATCGCAGGCAGTCACAAAAAATGGTATCTGGGCCTGTGATGCTGTGCCGGCGATCTGGATTGCACCAATGGAATTACCTGTTTCCGCAAGAATCAAAGATTCAGCATAGAATTTTCCCATATACATACAAGCAGCAGGTTTTTCACGAACCATGATCCCATTCACTCCGGCAGCATAGGCAAATTGCTCATCGGTCAAATAATGCACCATATCTTCATGAAACATATCCGGCCGACCTTCGAGCAAATAAGATTCCTTACACGCTTCCTGGGCAGCTTTCATGACGATGGCACGAGAAACTGGGACATTCAGGGTTGTTTCGTATCGCGCCGTCATTCTTGAAACATGACCCAATACAATAACACCGGCAACGGTTTCAACTTGATCCATATCCATAATGCCAGGAACGTACAATACAGGTTTCCCCATTTCCGTGGAACGCCCCACAGCTTCCTCCACTGCTTTTAATCCAGGGATATCTCTTAAAAAGATTTCTTCTCCGCGACGTGCTTTTCGGATGAAAAACATGAGGGTTCCAGAGAAGGTCATAATGGCCAGGAACATCACAAGTCGTTCTGTGATAAAGAACGGGTGCCCCATGAACCAATAGATCAGGAAGGAAAGTGTGATCCCTCCTACCCCCATCATAAAATCACGATCATTCATGATTATCTCCATTTACGATCTTCGCATCGGTTTCTAATGCTTCGATCATTTGTAGTAATAATTCTATGTTTTCAGGTTCTTCAAAAACCTGGACTGTGCGGTAATAATTTTCTGATTGGATAAATACATTTAGGATTGGTCCTAAAAAGACCAGGGCATGACTCCCAAGGAGTGTTAATGGTTTTGTCATTTCCAAAAAGAAGACGGCAGGGGTGACAAAACCGGAACCGTGGATCTTTTTGGCGATTCTTTCAAGAAATAATTTATCTTGATCATCCAAGGAAAGATGTGCCGGATGAGACTCGGATACCAGTAATTTCTTTATACCACTAAACATTATTATCCTAATTCCTTGTCTTAATCCTAATTCTTAATCCAGTCTAATCCGTCTCAACCATTTCAAGATTAGCCCGCGGTATGGAAAAAACATCATTGTCAATTTTGACTTTTGCTACACGAACCATCGTTTCAGATTCCATTTGCTGAAGTTCTGGCGGTAAACTCATTACTTCACCCATTCTACCAAAATATGGTGCACGAATAACACGAACCAAGCTACCTTTTCCGATTCCTTTTTCTTCAGATTCATAAACGGGTGTGTCAGGGATTTCACTTTCTTGTAAGGGAATCACAATTTCGGGGCGAATCACCCCAGCACGGATCTGTGTAGCACCATTGATGGAGACGAATTTACCATCATGCTCTTTTAATAAATCAAATGTTCTGCTCCCCATGCGAATGTTTCCATACCCTTCAGTTAAAACAAGTGAGGTAACTAGGTCTTCCGACCCAGTAATCGCCACGCCCAAGGTATATCCCAATATTTCTTCAAGGTCATAATAATTAAATCCACCTACAACCACACCGGCTATTTGTAAAGCTAAAGCTTTTTTATACGTTTCAAGGCTGATAAAAGAGCCACCCACAACAATTTTACCTTGATGAGCTTCATTCAATAAATCTGCTGTCAATTCCTGATCGCGATCTGAAACAATGATTTCCATATATCCACGGCTTTCTCCACCAATTCCAAAAATTCCCTGGATAAATGCCGCATCGGATTCTATTATAACGCCTTCCTCAGGAATAATGTTTTTTACGATCCCAGTCATATATGCATCCACTTCAACAGGAATAGGTGCATCCCGCATCACAATTTGTCCCGTTACGCCAGAAATAGATTCAATGGTCCCATCAATGGGTGATTTCACATCTGATTTAAAAAAGCCGAACATTCCTTCCGTTTGAGCTAACATATCACCTTTTTTTACAGAATCTCCTTCACTAAAGAGCATGACATTCGGAACGTCAGCCGGTCCGATGTTGAGAAAATTTGCCACCTTAACCATTTGAACATTGCCGGGCAAATCCGTTTTTGCAACAATGTCATTGGGTTCCAGGTGGTCTCCAACTTGCTTCGTTACTTCGCCCTTAATAGGAAGGCGACGATTCTTCGTAACTTTTGTGTGATGTAATACTTTAAGTCCGGGTGTATATGCGTGTGCCATTACTTGGATTAAGACTAGTTAGATAAGTATTTTGAATTGGAGTTGTGTTGCTGTTTATTTTGGGTAAGGAATTTGGATTAAGATTTGGAATTGGGAAATGCTCCATCGTTGATCGAGTGATATTGTGTTTTAATTTATTGTTCATCCTAATCCTTACTCCTTATATCAATCTTAATTCCTAATCCTGCTTGGGATATTCATTAACAGCTTCCGACCAACTTTTTAATGCGACTAATCTATTTTCAGAATCAGTGGGAATTGTAATCGGTCGATTGCGACCATCCAAAATCAATCCAACCACACCGCCATAAACGGTCGTTTCGATAGGTTCGCCCTTTCCTGCGCCAATATCCATTTTATTTGAAGGCGTTAATACTGCTTTGATGGGTTCATAGGGAGCATCGATTCGGAAGAGTTCATCTTTTTTCAATTCATGACGAATTTTATTTCCGTCCGGCATAGAGAATTCTGCAGTAAGAACAATGGCGCCCGCTTTTGCTTTTCCAACGGGTGTAATACAAGTGCCAAGGCGAATTAAACAATCTTTATGAAATACTTCAAGGGCAGCGATCCGTGCTTCTTCGGCTAAATCTTCCTTTTCTATATTGGCCAGAACGCCCAATTGCGGCATCATAAATATGGAATCAACGGCGAGTTGTGTAATACCTTCGGGATTGAAGGAATCAATAAGCATTCTTGCACACTGAGCTCGGCGCGGTGCATGGCTTAATACACCTCCGGAACCCACGAGAAGATCCAAGTCCATCATATTCACAAGAGATTCACCGGAACTGGATTGATCAAAAGCATCAGAAATGGTCCTTTCTTTCTGTATTCCTTTTAAACTGGTGGCAAATTCCTTGTGCTGTATGAATGAGAGTCTTAATGCTTCTCGGGCAATGGCTTGCTCAATAATTAATTCTTCCAGGGATTGGGGAACCGTTGTGGGTCGAATCATTTTATTTCCGATCCGGTTTGTCAATTCTTTCCGGTCAATATCAAAAGGAACCCAGCGAAGAACATTATCCAATCCGGATTCTACTAATACATTACAGATGGAATAACTCATACCAAGATTAGCACTCACTGTCCGATTGAACTTGCCCTGAAAAACAGAAAAAATATCTGTTGTTGCGCCGCCAATATCAACACCCACAACCGTGATATTTTCTTTTTCTGCAATCATTTCTATTAAAGAGCCAACTGCGCCGGGTGTTGGCATGATGGGTGCATCCGTCCAGGACATGAGTTTTTTATACCCAGGAGCCTGCTGCATGACGTGCTCCATAAAAAGATCATGGATTTTGTCGCGGGACGGTTCCAGGTTTTCTCTCTCAAGAACAGGGCGAATATTGTCTGTGATGTCCAAATCTACCATTTCCCCCAACGTATCTCGGATCTGATCTTGGGCCATGTTGTTACCGGCATAAATCACCGGCAATTTAAAATTTTGTCCCAACCGTGGTTGAGGATTAGCCGCATGAAGAATTTCTGCTAATTCAACAACATGGGAAACCGTTCCGCCATCGATCCCTCCAGAGAGCAGAATCATATCGGGCCGAAGATCGCGAATCCGTTTGATCTTTTCATGAGGCAATCGTCCATCGTTGGATGCCATTACATCCATCACAATTGACCCGGCACCAAGAGCGGCCCGCTCTGCACTTTCGCCAGACATGGATTTTACCACACCTGCAACCATCATTTGGAGGCCGCCACCGGCAGAACTGGTTGAAATATAAATATCCACCCCTTCCCCGCCATTTTGTGGAGACATAATCTCATCACCCTCCAGGAGTTTGCGGTTGGCTAATTCTTCCACTTCCATGACGGCATTTAATACGCCGCGAGTCACATCTTCAAAAGGTGCTTCAACGGTGGTAGGCGCTTCACCGCGATGGGTCAAACGGTACTCACCGTCAATTTTTTGTATAAGAATGGCTTTGGTTGTGGTAGAGCCACAATCCGTAGCCAAAATCGATTTGAGATCCATTGGGAGTTATAAAAAGATTAGAAATGCATCAAAAAATGAACGTAAAGATAGGTAACCGGCGTAGCGAATATCAAGGAGTCAAAGCGGTCTAAAACACCACCATGTCCTTGCAATAATGTGCCGCTATCTTTTACATCTGCATCACGTTTTAATAACGATTCTGCAAAATCACCTATTTGTCCAAAAACACCAGTGATCACTCCGAAAACAACTGCATCTCTCACGGAAAAATAATCCCCCAGCCATCCCTGGTGATAAAAAAGATGAAACACACCTAATGATGCGATCATCCCGGCTATGGAGCCAACCCATGATTTCTTCGGACTGACTCTGGGGAAGATCTTTGCGGTACCAAATTTGGTTCCAAAAATGAATGCTGCAGAGTCGCAAGCCCAGACCGATAAAACCGTAGCAAGGGTTAACTGGGTTCCCATGACCATATCAAATTGACGAATATCGATTGCAGTTCCGAGTAAAACAGGAACAAATAAAATCCCTGCCATGGTTGCAGAAATATTTTGACCCGAATTTTCTTTATCAGAAAACAATTCCCAAATGACCGTTAACAAAATAATCAAAATAATCCCACCCATCATTTGATGCGGTGTGATATCGGGTTGGACATAATAATAATCAGCAATGAAAACAGCGGAACACATACCCATCCACCGCAATGGTCTTGCTCCCTTTTTCTCCATGATGGAATAGAATTCACCCAAAGCAAAAGCGATACATACTAAAATAAATACACTGTAATAGAGATCACCTTTCCAAATAAGAAATAACCATCCGGGAATCCCCAACGCATTTATCAAATTTCGTCCTTTAAACATACTCATATTTTTTCCCTAATTTAGACCAGAACGTCAATCAATCCTTGTTCTACAGTTACGTGGATGGGTGTACTCCCGATCATTTCCCCATCGATATTCAGGATATTATCTTCCTGCGGGATGATGGAGAATTCCTTCACCTGTCGATAATCCACCAATGGATCACCCACGTGTGCTCCACTGAATAATTTGGGGAATAACCTTAGTAACTTGAAACGACTCGCTTTCCGCGCAATGATCAAATCAATTAGTCCATCATTGAGTTGTGCTAGCGGAGCCATCATCATCCCTTTTCCGGTATGAATTGTATTACACCCCAGAATAAATCCAAAATCACCTACAACTGTATTTCCATCGATAATGAGTTTAGCTAATCGTTGCTTCCCTTTCATCACTTCAATGATAGAGGCAACATTATAGCGCTGTTCCCCGAGCCAACGCATTTTTTCGGCTAAAATATTAATATCGGTTGGCATTCCCCAACCTACAATATTAAAACCGTAAATTGTTTCTCCATTTGCATCCACTTTTGCGATATCGATGGGACGAAGCCGTCCGGTAATAATTCGCTTGGCAGCATTTTCCGGGTCAAGACAATCCAGGTCATGCATAAAGGCATTTCCAGTTCCGCCTGTGACCAACCCAATAGGTAATTTTCTTCCATCCGGGCGCTTTAACATACCGTTGATCACTTCGTGCATGGTGCCGTCGCCGCCAATAGCACAAAAACCATCATATCCAGTGAAATCTTTTTCCAGAGCCATTTCACGGGCATGACCTGCATATTCGGTCTCTAAAATGGTGAGTTCAGCACCGCCATCTTCAAAGATCGGTTTTACCCGATCCAGGATCCCGATTCCTTTTTTTATTCCACCATGTGGATTTACAATCATATAAAATTTCTTCATTGTGGATTCTCCCTATGTTGCATGTAAGCCCCATCTCCCCATTCGATGACTTCAATTTTAACGTTCGCCGTTCCTTGGTTGATAAAGTCCAATTTTTTTGCGGCACCATAGGAACAATCCAGAATTCGTCCTTTCACATAGGGTCCGCGATCGTTGATCCTTATGATCAGTGATTTATCGTTAGCAAGGTTGGTCACCCGGCATACGGTGCCTAATGGCAATGTTTTATGTGCTGCAGTGACGCCATACATATCATAAACTTCACCATTTGCAGTGAGTTTTCCATGGAAATCTTCTGCATAAAATGAACTGACACCGGTCATCACTTTTCGATGTTTTGTATTCTTAGAAATTTTACTGCTTTTAGGTTTGATTGTTTTCGATGATTTGGATCGAGATGATACACCATTTCCCGTTGCATATCGTGGAGAACTGGCACAGCCCTGTAAAAGGATTAGGATAAGGATAAGGAATTTGTATTTAGAAAACATGGATTTGGCGAATCGCTTCATAGAGAACGATTCCTACGCTGGTGGCAAGGTTCAAACTTCTGATATGTGGATTATCCATAGGAATGGTACAGGTATTATCCCAATTTTTTTTCAGGAAAGCCTCATTGATCCCGGCGGTCTCACTACCGAAAACAAGATGATCTCCCTTTCGAAAACGCCGTGAAGTGTACGGATGAGATGATTTGGTGGTCAATAGGTGAAATGTCTCATTTTTCACCATGTTTTCGCAATATTGCTCTAAATCCGGAAAATAGCCCCAATCAATATGATTCCAATAATCCAATCCAGCTCTTTTCATTGTTTTGTCGGACAGCTCAAAACCGAGCCGCCCAACAATATGTAGTCTTGTATTGGTCGCACCGCAAAGACGGCCGGTAGAGCCCGTATTGGGTGGGATTTGTGGTTCCAGTAAAACGATGGTAAACATTAGAGTTGAGCGTTGATCTTGGGGATGCAGTAAGGATCCAGTACGAGTGCAGTTGCCATGCCAAACAGTGTGGCGCCATTTTCTTTTGCAGCACGGATGTGATGGATATTGGAGATGCCACCCGTTGCCATAATTGGAAAATCGAATTGGGAGAACAATTTCACCATATCTAAAGTTCGTCTAAACAATGCTGGTCCGGAAAATCCTCCGCCTTCCATTATAAAGGTTTTTGGATTCACTTCAACTTCTGCAGGTGTTTTGAATTGGGTATTTCCGGCATTGATCAAGACCTGACTTGCGCTTCTACAAATCTCACCGATTTGTTCCAATTTCTCATTTGGAAGATCCGGGGAAACTTTCACAGATATCGGTGTTGAAACAGTTGCTCTTATCTGGTTTAGAACTGTATCCAATTGGGCTGGATCTTCTCCGATGGTTTGCCCATTTAGCGTATTAGGGCAACTGATATTTAACTCATAGAAATAGGAAAATGATTTTTCTTTCAGGGCACTTTCAACATGATTTACATTTTCAACATATTCGGATAACGATCCCCCGCCAATGCTAATCCCTAATGGACGATCAATATCCCACAAATCATGCCCCGGAATCTCCCGAGAAAATTGGGTCATTCCCGGTCCCGGCAATCCCATGGAATTCAACAATCCTTTTTCTCCAGCCAAACTGGCGTCCTGGAGTCGCGGTCTTTCATTCCCTGATCTCTCATCCTTCATAATTGTTTTAAAGGTTACCCCGCCCAATCCCATTCGGAGCCAAATGTTCAGGATCTCTGTATCAGATTTAAAGGATGCAGCCATCAACGGCGAAGGGAATTTCAATCCGAAAACTTCAACGTCCTTTCCGGATGGAATTTTAAAATTGTAAAGAGGCGCTCCTATGATTGAAATTGTGGAAAGGACAGCATCACCAAATTTAACGGCCGGTTCTAGGTCTTTTGGACAGAAAAATAATCCTTGGAAAAAATAAAGTATTTTAGTGACAATAAACCGGATGGTGCGATAGCAGAAAGAAAGAAAACCAGCTCTCAATTTTCATCCTGGTTTATATTTACAGAATCTGTAAAAGCTTCCATGGATGACAATACCATCTGCAAGGTTTGAATCCGTTTTCCTGCACTTTGCGATTGCGCTGACCTTGGATGATTTTCCTGAATCCATTCGTAATATTTCAACGCACTGTCGATTTCCGCGGTCTGGTCATAATGATAGCTGATGGTATAAGCCGCCGACACCGCAAGTTCACTTTTTACATCGAATTGAATAGCGTCTTTAAACAGTTGGATCGCGTTTTCAGGGTTGACAGTAATCTGGGATTCTGCCTGTGAAAAAACCATTTCCTGCTGATGTTTTTCCAATTTCACATCTTCGGATATGTAAGCAGCATATTCCGAATTTGGATAGGATTCCAATAGACGATCCCGTGCGGATTGGGCCTTTGTTGAATCCGCCATATTTTCAAACATAAAAGCGATCGTGAACATAGATTTTGCATGGAAGGAGGACTCCGGATGATCAGAAATGATTTTATTCAAATATTGAATCCCTTGGGTATAGCGATTAAAACTGAATGCTTCAAGATCTGCCAATTGGTAATAAAGCTCGGGGATCGATCGATCCGGTGTAATCACAGAAACTCCGGTGACTATGGAATCAGATTCCGCAGTTAGGAATGTGGAATCTTGCTTAGAAATGGTCAAATGAGACTCAAGATCCTTTTGAGCTTCCTGATAGATTCCGATGGATTTGCTTCGGCTTTTAGCCATGGGGGAAAAAAGCGATTTACTAGATTCTTTACTGACTTGGTCAAAATATTCTTTGGCTTTGTTCAAATCCCATTTTTGAGAAGTGTAGATTTTCCCTAATAGATAATAAGCTTCTGCAGAAACGTGTGTCCTCTGGTAATCATTTACGATGGATTCCAACCGGGTTTCAATCTCGGATGTTTCACCCTGTGCACGATAAAGCTGGACCAATTCCAATTCCAAATTTCCAGCAATTCGTTTGAATTTATCGTCAGTCAGCATGCCTTTGATTTTGCGGGAAGCAGAGCGATATTTTTTCTGGATTCGGAGTATTTTTAATATTTGCAAATGGGCATTTTCAATTTTGTCCTTGGATAATGAATTGGTGATCACATTTCCATATCCATCTTTGGCTACATCATAATTTTCCTTGTTGAAAGCCATTTCTGCCAACCGCCCATAGATCACTCCTTTTTGGTCACGGTTCTTTGTGAGTTTTGCTCCTTTCTGTAAATGCGTCATGGCTAAATCAGGATCTTTTAATTCCTGTGCAATTTCCGCCAGGGACAGATGGCATTTTGATTGAATTTCTTTTGAATCGGATTTTTGCAGCAATATGGTTAATTCATCAATCCCTGTTTGGGCATTCCCTTTTTTCCATTTGCACAGGGCGCGCCAATATTGGGCTTCTTCAATTTGGCTTGCGTTCCCTTCAGCAGATACAATTTTCAGATCATCGATGGCAAAATCATAATCTTTCCGGTAAAACCGGGATTTTGCTATGAGAAGAAATGCATCGGTTCTGAATTTTGATTCAGGGAAATCATTCAGGACTTTCTGGCATTTTTGGATGGTTTTCCCATATTTATCTAATGCAGTAATGGGGATGGTTTCGCCTTCTTTTTGGAGACGGATCTTATCTGCTTCTTTGTAATACTGCTGGGCATTATAAAAGGTATTGAAGTAAGCACACCCTCCAGACCAAAGAAATAAGATGACAAAAATAAGCGTTTTTGGCAGAAATGTGGAATTCATTTGACAGGAAATTTACTTATTTGATTTCATGGTAAGACAAAAATAATTTGACGGCTATGAAAAAGGTGTTTCTCATGCTAATTGGTATTCTTTTTTCGATTTCGGTTTTGCCGGCGCAACCCGAGGTTGATCTTGAAGCATTTGGCTTTATTGATATAAAAACAGACAGCATGAATGTTCCCTTTTTTATTGATGGATTTTATGTGGGTACACACCCTATGGCAGCACCGGTCCCCGTGTTGCCAGGATTCCATGAGGTGAGCTATATCCCGCCCGATATTCAGCACGAAAAGATTCGGGAAAATTTAAGTGAGGGCATCAAACGAGTCTATGTGGCGGAAAATGACACCTTGGATGTATTCCTTTTTTATGACCATTATCTCGCCCAGATCGAAACTATGGAAAAAGAATTAAAGATACAAAATTATGTAGGCATCTCCCTGGTTGGTGTTTTGTTATACGTCGTTCTGTCAATTTTCTAAATCTCATATTTAATCACCCTATAAAACGCTGTAATTTCAGGGCATGTTAGAACATCATACTTTTGAAAAAGGGGTGAAATTTCGCCCTGATTATAAATGGCCTGAAGAAGGCGCCGAACGGGATTGCCCTAGATGTGAGCAATCTTTAGAACTGGTAGAAGATTTAGACTCGTATTACGGGAAACCCTGGTGGTGTCCACCGTGCCAATGGCAATTTTCTGAAGAAGATCTGGATGGCATGACCGACGCCAAAGAAAAATAAATTAAGACTTTGTCATGGGTGGAATCTGATCCTGAATATCATCGATCACCCATTCAACAACTTTTACATCATCTAAATAACCATAATCCGGAATCATGTCAGGAATCTCATCATTCTCATCTACAAAATACGTCATTGCAAACAGTATCTTTTTCACAACGGGTTGGGGAAGTTCAGGATACAGTTCCAAGATTCCCATGAGCTTGGCAATATCATCAATCAGTGCAACCTCTACAGAATTGAGTCTCCCTTCATCTAACATGCCTGATATTTTCCTGCCTAAAACCCGGGTGATTGCCCTTGAATGAACGGTATCGATTTTCTCGATCAAATCCATATAATGGGCTTTATCTTCTTCCGTTAATTGAAATAACTTAGGATCAGTCATGCATGAATATTCTAACCCTTTAGACAAAAATACAACGGCAATCGAGATTGAAATGAGATCCCGGCTTGAAAATGCAATGGAATTAATTCATTTCGAAGTGAAAGATTTTACGGGACGTCATTTAAATCATAAACTTCACGATGGTGGATTTCATCTTGAAGTGATTATTGTTTCAAATGACTTTGAAGGTCAAAATTTGGTGCAAAGACATCGAAAGGTTTATGAAGCCATGGGTGAACTCATGAAACACGAAATTCATGCTTTGAGCATGAAAACACATACACCAGCAGAATGGGCAGCAAAATAATGGGATGGTTTAGCAGGAAGAAGAAAGAACCAGAATTCAACGATCCAGCGAATATGTCTCCTATTGAAGCTGTAACCCATTTATGCGCTTCTATTCAATTAGCGGATGGCCAAGCAGATTTTGAAGAAAGAGAATCGTGGGTGGGAGCCATCACGGAACTATTCCCGGAATTCTCTGAAGAACGGGCTGATCGTTTTCTAAATGAAGCAAACCAGGCATTGGGACAAAAAACGGGTCCTGAAAAAATGAATTATATTATTGATGTGCTGAACCGAATCAAAACATTGCTGAGTACCGAGCAAATCCAAATCCTTGGACCTAAGATCGCTGAATTGATTGAAGCGGATGGTATTGTGATGACAGCAGAAATGGAAATCGCAAAATTAGTTGAATCCCAGTTAGGAATTTCGATCTCCGTAAATGAAGATTTGTAATTTTCTTATATACTTTCTTGTCTACAATTTCCTTTTCCAAAAGTAGAACAACATCATTATGGAGACCTCGCTACTGAGCGGGGTTTGAGCCTACCAAATACTAAGCTGTTCATTTCGAATAGCCTAATAAACTCTTGCTTTCCGTCTCTTTCACCATCTCAAGGGCTACCAACAAACCTTCAGCAAAAAAGGTGTTATTCTTCCTGAGCTTCTTAATCATGTAAGCCCTCTGAAAAGTGGGCACCCTCT
>ENA-ORDI01000975-ORDI01000975.1-marine-metagenome-genome-assembly--contig:-NODE-975-length-16998-cov-2.000532_pt1 | contig 16998 bp, 14 predicted proteins | sample MGYA00248628_ERZ508525 | MGnify/ENA primary metagenome ERZ508525 (study PRJEB26195, sample SAMN05422138) | marine metagenome | isolation source: East of Porto Seguro, South Atlantic Ocean | place... | reverse complement strand
GCTCGCTCCCGCGTCGAGTCTGGACAGTTTCTTCCGCTTCTCAACATCAGGCTTCTCAAGGTCCATCGTGCTGCCGGTCGCCTCCTCGACCGTGGTCTTGGCCTCCTTCAGTTCGCGACGCATCCCCCTGGCAGCGATCATCTGCGCCTCGGAGAGCATCTGTTTGGCGCTCCATTTGGCGCCGGTGCGGATGACTCCGGTGGAGCCGACGTAGAGCACGAAGGCCCCGGCCACCGCCGCCATCAACAGCAGCACGTAACCGCTGCTGCCGAGATACCTCACCTTGTAGGCGTTGTAGGCGTGGCCGTCGTCGATGGTCCCATGGTCCTCGAGCCTTATCGAGGTGACCACCATCGAGCCGCTGAAGCCAGCATTCCCGATGCCAGCGAAGATGCGGCAGTGCCCGTCATCGGTGGCGCGCACCGCTACAGGATACCAGCTGCCAGCCGTATCGTTGCCATTCATCAGCCATCCCTCCAGTGACACCTTCTGGTTCCAGTCGAGCGCGGCGAATCCCTTGAGCACGTTCTCGTTGGCCGGGACCAGGCCCACCACAGACCATCCTGACTGGGGAAAATCACTCGATTTCATGTAACCAGGAGGCCGCGCCTTGACACCAGTGGTGGGATAATCCCACTTGGTGATCGACAACCGGCCGTTTTCGCTCTGCCTAGCGTTATCGTAATCGGTCAGCCGCACGATGACCGAAGACACGCTCGCAGCCTCCGCTCCGCCGACCACCTCTACCCCATCAGGGAAGCTCTGGCTCGCCGCCAGCCAGCCATCGATATGCACCTTCTCGTTGTACGAAGTCTCGCTGATGTTCCCCACCACCTCAGGTATGATGTGACTTCTGTCACAACCGATCAGGTTGACCGTCTCTCGCTCTCCCGTGGAGTCTCCCAGGTTGTTCAGGATCACCGCAGTGCCCGCCTCCTCGTCGACTTTCACCGTCAGGCCGTCGGTGCCCCATTCGGCGACGGGGTTGGTCACGCACCCGGAGAGCATCGCTGCCAGCAGCAGGATTCCGACCAGTCGCAGACCTTGAGGCACGCATCGCGCAGGCGAGCCCGCATTGATGACGCTTTTCAAGCGTCACAAACCACCTGAATCGCATTATCAGGGGTGGCTTCAGTGCTCATCGGTGGAGTGTCAATCTTCATCCATGAGGGTGTGGATGTCCGCAAGCAGACCGTCAACTGACCAGTCAAAACCGGACCATGAGACTCTCTTCATGCCGTTGCGGTCGACGAGGAAGGTGATCGTGGTGCTATGCCCGACCTCATAGGTATCATTCTCGTGCTCGTCGTTCTCGTGCCCCTCATTCTCCGAATGATTGCCGTTGATGTGTTCGTTGTTCACCGCCACGCCCCAGTCGTTCCACAGTTCCACCAGCAGCGTGTGGTTGTCGCTGGTGACGTGCGGCCAGGTGTAGCCGTGCTCACTCGTCCAGTTCGCCAGATGCTCAGGAGTGTCGCGTACCGGGTCCACGGTGATCGAGATGATCTCGACATCGCTGCCATACTCCGACCCAAGTTCGCCCATCACTGAGTAGAGGTTGGCCTCTACGGCGAGGCAGACGTCTGGGCAGTGCGTGTAGGTGAACGCCACCACCACCACCTTGCCAGAGTGGTCGGACAGCGTGGTCGTCGTGTTGTGCTGGTTGGTGAGCGTGAAGTCGGGCGCCGTGATCGGTGGATCGTAGTCCCGCCCGTTGAATTTCTGGGTGTCCTGACCATCACTCACATCCAAGCAACCAGATAGCAGCAGCATCGAGGCCAGCAGCAGGGCGCACAGAAGTCTGCGCATGACTTGACGACCAGCGGTCCCCATGTGACTTGTTCGGTCCACCGCTCCTTTGTCAGAGAGGCGCGGACGGAGAGATTCGAACTCCCGAGACACAAGGTCACCGGATTTCAAATCCGGCGCGATACCAGGCTATGCGACGTCCGCACATCTCGACCCAGAAGGCTCTCCATCAAATGGATTCAGGTTGAATCCCGTCAAAGGCCGTAGTATCCCGGCCTGCAGAAGGCTGGCAGGTTCTCAACCGCGCTGGGGCTGGTCAGGCCGACCATCAGCACCAACAGGACGATGAAAATCACTGGGAACAGCGCTGTAGCGGTCAGCACGTTCGAATCCGGCGAGAAGCGCAGGTGCATGAACACCGCCGCGATGCCGATGAACTTCACGATCCCGATCGAGACGAGCACGAACACCAGCGTCGCCCACGCCATGTTCTCCGACTGCGCCACCACACCGACCTCGACTGCGGTCAGCAGCATCAGCCAGAAGAAGTTGAAGTTATACGCATCGAATCCCATTATCTTCGCACTCATCTCGAATCACTCTCCTCATCAATACAGATAGAACGCCGGGAACACCGCCACCCATGCCAGGTCGACGAAGTGCCAGTAGAGCCCGAAGTACTCGATGCTCACCGCGTTGCCGGGCCCGTAGCCGCCCTTGTGCGCCTTGACGACCATGTAACCCAAACCTACGATCCCCGCGAACACGTGTACTCCGTGCGTACCCGTGGTGAGGTAGAATGCGGAGGCCGCCATGCGTATGTCGACCGTCATCGCGCCCGCCTCCGCCCCATGGCCGTAGTTGTAGGTGTAGGCGTCGTTGTGGATGGTGAACTGGTCGGAGAGCAGTGAGGGTGCCTCGAACGGCCCGATGTGGAAGCCGATGAACCACTCGACCATCTTCATCACGAGGAACAAGGTAGCCAAGCAGAATGTGGCGCCGAGGTAGTTGCGCACCTTGATGCTGCGCTCTGCGTGCTCCAAGTCGGTGCGCTTGGCGGTCTTCAGCGCCATCACGATGGTGTACGACGAGATGATCAGTGCGAAGGTGTTGATCGCGCCGGGTACCAGCGCGTCGGGCATGAATCCGAGCGTCGAATTGGCGTGCTCGCCACCCTTGGCGATGAAGTACGAGGCGGGCAGCCAGCAGGCGGTCCCCGGCTCGACCACCGTGCCCTCCAGCGAGTAGCAGGAGACGATGCTGGTGCGATAGCGGATGTAGGTGGAGAACAGTGACGAGAAGATCATCATCTCAGACATCAGGAAGACCCACATGCCGACCTTGCGGATGTCCACGTTGGAGAACGGGGCGCTGCCATGCGTCGCCTGTGGCTCGTAGGAGCCATCGAAGGAGAAGTCCTGCTTCCACCAGGAGATCAGGCCGGCGAAGATGATCGCCAGTCCGGCGATGGCCAGCGGCAGCGGCGCGCTGTCGTAGATGTATCCGTTCATGCCTTCGTTCATCGTGAACGCCTTGGCGAAGAAGAACAGGAACACCCCCGAGCCGATGCTGATGACGATCGGCGCCCAGCTGTTGTGCGGAGCACCATGGCTCCAATCGTGCGGGCCGTGGTGGTATCCGTGGTCGTCGCTCAATGTCCCGCCTCCTCTCCTTCGTCACCCGGATCGGGAGTCATGATCCGTTCCAGCATCCCCGTCAACCTCCCCGGCGCATGGTCCGGGTTGGCGTTCAGCAGCGTCGGAATCTCAGCGAAGCTCGGCGTCGGCGGAGGCGAGGACACCATCCACTCGAATGACCAGCCGCCCCACGGGTCGGCCGGCGCCTTGCGGCCATTCAGCCACGAGGCGATGATGTTGTACACCATTATCAGGTTGGACAGGAAGAACATGAATGCGCACACGGTGATGAAGAAGTTCCACTGGGCTGCTTCGGGCGGCAGCGTGCCGATGATGTCGCTGTACTCGTCTGCCCGGATGTAGTAGGTGTGATGCCGCCGGGTCATCCCCAACAGCCCGAGTTTGTGCATCGGCCAGAACACCCCGTTGTAGGAGATGAAGCCAATCAGGAAGTGCAGGATTCCCAGCCGTTCGCTCATCATCCGTCCCGTGATCTTGGGATACCAGTAGTAGAAGGCGGCGAACAGGCCGAACACGGTTCCGCCGACCAGCACGTAGTGGAAGTGGGCGACCACGAAGTAGGTCTCGTGCAGGTGCACGTCCATGGCGATGGCTGGGAAGAACATCCCCGAGATGCCACCCAAGGTGAACGTCACCAAGAAGCCGAGTGCCCACAGGGTATGCGTTCTGTAAACGAGCGATCCGCCATGCATCGTCTTCAGCCAATTGAAAATTTTGATGCCGGTCGGCACTGCCACCAGCATGGTGGTGAGCATCACCACGAAGCGGAGCAGCGGCGACATCCCGCTGGTGAGCATGTGGTGTCCGTAGACGATGAAGGCGACGAATCCGATTCCTGCCAGCGCGTAGACCATCGAGCGGTAGCCGAAGATCGTCCGCCGAGCGCTCGTCGCGATCACTTCGGATATGACTCCGAAGGCGGGTACGACCACCACGTACACCTCAGGGTGGCCGAAGTACCAGAACAGGTGGCTCCACAGCAGCGGGTCACCTCCGGCTGAGGTGTTGTAGAACGTCGTCGAGATGGTTCGGTCGAGATAGGCTTCGATCAGCCCGATGCCGAACGTCGGGATGGAGATGAACAGCATCATCACCGACACGAGGATCGACCAGGTGAACAGCGGCATCTGCATCCAGCCCATCCCCGGAGCCCGCATCGTCGCGATCGTCACGATGAAGTTGATTCCCGTCAAGGTCGACGAGGCGACCAGCAGGACCTGTCCGGCGAGCCAGAAGGTCGCTCCGTAATGGTCCGTCGTGGACGTGATCGGCTGGTAGCCGGTCCAGCCGACATCCGCACCCATGCCGCTGAACATGCCTGTCAGCAACAGGATGGCACCGGCAGGCTGCAGCCAGAACGACATCGCGTTGAGTCGTGGGAAGCAGAGGTCCTTGGCACCGATCTGGAGTGGCACGATCCAGTTGGCGAAGCCGTTTATGAGCGGCATCGCCGCCAGGAAGATCATCACCGTTCCGTGCAGGGTGAAGAACGAGTTGTACTCGTCCTTGGTGAGGAAGTCGTTGCCCGGCGAGGACAACTGGATCCGTATCATCATCGCCAGGATGCCGCCGACACCGAGGAAGAACAGCCCTGAGACGAAGTAGAGCGTACCGACGCTCTTGTGGTCCGTCGAGGTCAGCCAGTGGGTGATCCACGGCTTGAAGCGCGCCCACGAGAACGACTCCGGGTCGCGCACGTAGAAGACGTAAGTGAGGGCGATGGCGAACAGGATGGCTGTCAGCAGGATGCCGCTGAACAGCACGGTCAGGCCGTTCGCCTTCATCGTCGGTGCCTCGCCACCCGCGCCCGAGACCGTGTAACTGACCGTGTTCCAACTGTCGTCGCTGCTCGCCGAGTTGTCACCGTTGACCGAGTTGACCATCAGCCGCAGCACCGCCGAACCGCTGGTGGGCGCCGTCCAGTTGGCATTCCACGCCTGCTGGTCGTTGCCCGCATCTGTGTGGGTGAGTTCACCCGCCAAGATCTGTGTCGTGTTGTCTATCGGGGTCAGAGTTCCCTTGCTCGCAACGAGGTTGAATCCACCAGTGTTCACCCGCTCCGGATTGTTGTCCTCGGCTGGTCCGCCGCTGAACGAGATGAGCAGGGCGTAGGTGGCGCCCGGTTCGTAGTTCTCCGGCAGCGCCGAGCCGTTCGCCAGCGTGATGCTCGCGACCACTTCACTGCTCGGGGTCTGGGAGTGGCAGGAACAGCCGGAGTCCACGCTGCTGATTCCCGTCGGGCGTGCGTCGTGCTCGGGGGAGAACATCAGCGCGGCGAACAGCACCGCCACGATCACCATCGCACGGACGGTCCAGACGTTGCGCACCTGCATCCTCATTTCCCCCTAAGCGTGTATCTCGATGATCGCCGTCATGTAGGCGTGGTCGTCCCCACAGTACTCGGCGCAGTCGAGGAAGTACTTGCCCGTCTCATAAGGCGTGAAGACGATCGTGGTGTACATCCCCGGCACGGCATCTTCCGTGAGTCCATACTGCACGATCTTCGGCGCGTGCAGCACATCTCTCGAAGAGAGGTTCAGGATATAGGTCTCGTCCAGTTTCAGACTCAGAACGGTCAGACCGGTATCACTGTCAACGCCCACATCGCACAAGTCGGAGGTCAGCCCCTTGCAATCGAAGTCCCAGAACCACTGCTGGCCCGTCACCCCTACCTCGTGAGCGTCCTCCAACTCGTAGGCGGATGGCCAGATGGCGTCGGTCGGAGCCCAGGAGATCCAACAGAGGTAGCAGATGAGGATGAAGGGGATGATCGTCCAGAAGAGTTCGAGTTTCAGGTTGTCGTTCTCCTTTGGGAAAACACCGACCTTGATGTTGTCCACATTCGGCCACGCCCGTTCGTCCTCCTCCTCCTCGATCTCGAACTCCATATCCATGCCCGCTCGCTTCATCTCGTGGCGCAGCGAGTCGAGTTGCGTGCGCAGGTGGAGGCGCTTGCCGGACAGGTCGCCGTCGGATGTGCGATAGACGAACGAGTGGTGAATCATCCAGACGAATGTGATGACGCCGACGATGAGCGACCAGAACATGAATTCGATGTAGAGGTCTTGGAAGATGTCGCCCCCGAACTCCATGACGCACCCTCAGCGGCCGCTCGTTATGCGGTCCGTGTTTAAGCGTTGGCAAGCACCCCTATGGGGTGCTGTGAATCACGTCGACAGCACCCGTGTCCGAGATGGGCTGAACGTGCTTTCAGTGCCGTCACATCCCACCCGCTGATGCAAAGGGTTGAATTGGAGCCGCCCGAATCCTGCCCCGAGAGAGATGCGCGCACTGGTGGTCGAGGACAACGACGTGAACATCCGCCTGATGCAGGCGTTGCTCGCCGGAAAGGGAATCGAGGATGTCACCATCGCCGAGGATGCGAACCAGGCGTTCGAGGCGCTGCAGGACGGTCATTACGAACTGATCTTCATGGACATCCAGCTGCCGTGGACCGATGGACTGCAACTCACCGCCAAGATACGCGACCACCCGCTCGTGCGCGACAGCCGCATCATCGCGGTGACCGCCTTCTCCTCGCCGGAGGACCGCCGCAAGGCGCTCGAGGCCGGCTGCGACGCGTTCGTCCCCAAGCCGGTGCGCCGTGAGGAACTCTACCGCATCATCGATGAGCAGCTCGAGGAAGGCGGACACTCACTGGATTGACCGCTCCGCTGATGGCTGTGGACCGGCTGCGCCCAGCGTGGAAGAGTGGGACGAGGTGCTCACAGAGGAGCCCGACGGCAGCCTGCTGCTCGCCATCGAGGTGACTCCCGGATCATCGCGTGATGCTGTGGTCGGACTCAACACGTGGCGCAACACGCTGCAGGTGGCGGTGTGCGCCCGGCCGCGAAAGGGCGCTGCCAACAAGGCGGTGTGCGACCTGCTGACCGCAGCACTCGTCGACACCGAGGCGACAGTCGCACTCGTGAAGGGAGAGCACAGCCGGCGAAAGCGCGTCCGCATCGAAGGAGCGAGCAGAGTTGCGGTACTGAACATTCTCAGCGCGGCTTTGGAGGGGTGAGCGATGGCGTCAGACGACTGGATGAACGAATGGGCGAAGGCGGCAGGTCCACCCGACCGTGAGGTGCGGTTCGAGGTGGCCGGGCGAGCGTTGGGAGAGGCTCGTCAGCGCAACCGCCCAGTCGGTGATGGAGGTGCAGCCTGCCCAGTTCTCATCGAGGGAAAGAAGGACGAGGCGGCGCTGAGGAGACTCGGATTCACCGGGCCTGTGGAGCGGGTGAACCGCGGTTGGGACCGGGAACGTCTGGTCGCCTATCTCTACGAGACCTATGGCACGCGCAACCAGGTCGACAATGGCGATGCGATCATCCTGCTGATGGACTGGGACCGCACCGGAGGCAGGCTGCAGCATCACATCGGCAACAGCCTGGAGGGATTCGACGTGAGAATCGACACGCGTACGCGCATGGAGCTCGCCCGGGCGCTGAAACCCGAGGGCAGGACAGTCGAGTCACTCGGTCCGCACGCGCCTGCGCTGCGGGAAGCGATGCGCGAGCACGACCCTGAAGGCGAAGAGGAATGACCCAGCCCTTCGACTGAGTCGGTCAAGGTTCCAGTTTGACTACGATGCGCGCTGACAGTTCGGCTTGGAGTCCCTCGCGCACCCGGTCGAGCCGTTCGATGCGGTCGTCGAGTTCAGTCCTCAACCGGCTGATCATTCCCTCCTTCATGCGCAGCCAGCGCACATCGACCGGCCTGTCCTGATGGAACTCGCGCCAGCGCGCCTGCTGCACCTGGTACCGCTCCCTCTCGATTCTGCCCATCCACGCCTGCTGCACGTTGTGCCGCAGTTCATCGAGCAGCGGTCCGAGCCGCGCACGCTCGTCATCTAGCAGCCATCCGTGCAGCCGGTCGAGCGTCACCTCCAGCTCCTCTTCATCCTCATCGCTCGGCTGGCACGTGTGCAGGTCTTCCAACGCCGTCCAGGGCCTTTCAGGTTGGTTCAGGACCGGCATCCCTTCTGCGTCGAGCACGAGCCAGCGCCGGACGCAGTGTTCGGCGAGTCCTTGCACGGCCCAGTCCAGGCAGACCACGGTGTGCGCGGACGGGGACCACGCCTCAGGCCTGCGTGCCTGCAGCCTGTGGCTCGGGGGTATCCCAGCGTCCTGCCAGCCGGAGAGCATCGCATCTTCATCGGGGATTCCGGAGATCGGTTCGCGCAGCCATTGGATGACCGGATGCCACGGTGCGAGCAGGATGCGGTCCGGGTGGTCACGCGCCTCCTCGCGGGTGAGCGTGAACGGCAGGACGTTCGGACCCGCCTGTCCAGAGATCCGCTCGAGCAGTTCGGTCCAATCGACGGTCAACCCGTCGATGCGCGTGCAATCCCTGGCTCGCTCCAGCAGTGTTTCGATGCCCTCGTCCGACAGACGCAGTTGGCGCACGCCACCGGCTAGATGGAAACCCGCATCAGGGTCCTTGAGTTCCAGTCGTGCACTCGCCCATTCGAGCAGTTCCTCTGGTTCGATTCCGAGCTCCATACGCTCGGCATCCTCGCGCAGGTGTTCGATACCCGGGTCCGGACCGAGCCATTCGCGCTCCTCGTTCGCTCTCTCAACGAGCCATCTCTCTCGCTGGATGAGAAGTGATTCGACATCACCTCCGCCTGTGTTGGGGCCCTCCGCGGTGCTGAATTGCTGCGCTTCCCACCCTTCGACCATGCGCATCCGTCCCCCTGCGATCTCCCTGCCGAGCGGTCGCGCCAGTTCCTCCTGAGCCACCAGCCGCATCGCCTTTCCAAGCAGCGGGTCGAGCATCCCCACCGAGTCCTCGAACAGACGGATACGGTGGTACAGACGGTTCAGGATGGCAGCGTCGATGGTTCCCTCGACAGCCAGATTGAGTATGGTGATCACCTCGGCCTGCTGGCCGAAGCGATCCAGCCTTCCGATGCGCTGTTCGATGCGCATCGGGTTCCACGGCAGGTCGTAGTTGACCAGTCGATGGCAGTGCTGCTGGTCGAGGCCTTCGCTGCCGACCTCACTCGACAGCAGCACCTGGATGTCACCCTCGGCGAAGCGCCGGCGCATCGCATCGCGCCCGGCCATTGGCGTCTCCCCGCTCAGCACCTCGCACCTGACTCCCTCCGCCGACAGGCGTCGGTGCAGGTGGGCCAGCGTGCCGCGGAAATGGCTGAACAACAGGATGCCGCCCTCTGGATCTCTCTCCAGTTCATCCAGCAACCACACCCGGAGCGCATCGTACTTCGAGTCGACATCGCCCAGTTCCTCCGCCGCTTCAAGCAACTCATCGAAGACCCCCAGTCGTGTGAACAGGCGTCGGTCTCCTTCCCGCAAGTTCAGTTCGTCGGGCTCATCATCGCCCTCGGCGCCGAAGTCGAGTGCCCGGCGAGCGGCGTCGCGCACCTGCTGCTGGACGTGGATGGCATATGCAGGAAGGCAACTCCTCGCCATCCGCTCCGGCATGACCAGCGCCCAGTCGATGCGTCCGGAATCGGGGTTGCGCATCCGCACCAGCCGGAGAGTCCAGCGCCGTGCCGCCTCGTAGAGGCGCCACTCGGCATCGGTCATGCCCACATCGAGTGTGACCGCATCTCGTCGAGCGAGAGTGAGGTCCACGTCCCGACGTCGGGTGCGGACCATCAGGTCGTTCAGCGGACGAATCTGCCTGAGCAGACTTGCCACTTCCCGTCGCGTACGGGTTACACCTTCCTCCCCGCTCCAAGCCAACGCGTCGGCGACCAGTTCGATTGCCTGGGTCAGCCGGGGGTCACCTGCGAATCCCGGTGTGAGCGCCAGGATCTGCAGCGCGGCACGCGCCTCCTCGAGGTCGGGTTGCTGCTGGCTGAGAGCGTCAAGGGCCGTGTTGAGTTGGCGCATCGGGCGCATGGTACGCTCGAAGGCTCTGAAGTCGGGCCAGCGGTCGGGTGCGAGCAAGGAGAGCTGCACCCACAGGTCCTCGTTGCGCAGGTTGATCGGAGTGGCGGTGAGTAACAGCATGTTGCGGCTGTTGAGCGTGAGCATCTGGACCGCGTCGTGCAGCCGGCTGTTGGGATTGCGCACGTGGTGCGCCTCGTCGACGATGGAGAGCATCATCTCGGGCATTCCGTTCTCCAGCAGTTCTGAAACCAGACTGGACTGGCGCAGGATGCCGTGGCTGGTGACGACGACGAGCGGTTCACCCTCCTCGATGGTCTGCAGTGCTTGACGCAACTTCGCTCCTGTGTCCGCCTCGAATCCCTGCAGGTCGGTGCGGTGGTAGAGTTCCTGCATCCATTTCGAGCGCAGTCCCCCCGGGACGACGATCAGCACCCCGCCGCGCTCGCCCAGCACATGCAGTCGTCTGAGCACGTGCAGGGCTGAGATGGTCTTGCCCAGCCCGACCTCGTCGGCGATCAGCATTCCCTTCCAGTGGCTGGCAGCCAGCCGTGACGCTGGCAGGTGCTGGTGCGGCTGGTCATCCCAGCGGCCGAACCTGAGCAGCGGGCAGATGTCCGAGGGCGGAAACCGGATGTCGAGGTCCGAGCGCAGCAGCGCCCAGTGCACCTGTCGGTCGGCATACGCCGCCTCGCCGATATGTTCGTCGCGATCGCTCAACATCTGACGACGGGTGTGCGACCGTTATTGAAGACTGCCAACTGCCTGGTCGAGGCAATGTGATTCAAGCGGTGGTTTTCCGGCGGGCGGAACATGAGAGAGGAGTGCAGGATCAGGTTCAGTCAGGGGGTAGACGAACGGTGTCCTCCTTGACGGTGTTGAGCACGACGTGGGTGACCGAGCGCACGACGCCCTCGGACGAGAGCACGGTCTTGGTGAAGTCGTTCAGGTCCTCCCGGTCCTGCACGCGGACGATGATCAGCGAATCCATCTCCCCGGTCACGTCGTAGACCCCGAACACGCGGGGGTCGGCTGCGATGCGATGCTGCACCTCGAGCAGTTGTCCCTTGACGATGCGCAGCCCGATGACCACCGTCAGGTCCCAACCGATCTTGTCCGCATCGAGCCTGACTCCGTAGCCCTTGATGACACCCCTCTCCTCCAGACGCACCAGCCGGTTGCCCACCGTCCCGAAGGAGACGCCGATCTTCTCCGCCAGCTTGCGCATCGACGTGCGCGAATCCTCCTGGAGAGCCTCAATCAACTTACGATCCGTATCGTCCAGCATACCATTCACCGCCGCCGCAAAGCCACCAATTCCGCTCACTCCATCGAGGGCGGCCGCCAGCCCCGTCCGGACGGCACTTGAACATTCGCTGTCGAGCAGCGGTTCAGATTGCACGTACGGGCAGGTATCAGCCCACATTTCGTCATTCGTTCAATCAGCGGAATCTTCGGCAGCGCTCTCTTCCGGGGTGAGCGACAGGTCGAGCACCCAGCCGCCGAGTTGTTCCACCTCGATTGACCAGTGGGTGCGGGCGGATGGTGGTGGCTGTTCCGTGACCTTCAGCCGCACGCCGACATCGAACGATTCTCCGGGTTTGATCACCCGCTCCTTCGGTTGCTTCGCAACCCGCCACGGTGCCTCGGCGTCAGCGCCTTTCAGCGTCACCGGGCTGCGGCCAGCGACGAGCGTCACGTGTGCGGTCCAGTCCTGACCTCTGCGCGCCAGCCGGCCGGTCAGTTTCGGCAGACACACCTCACGCTTCCACTCGGCGCGGACGATCATGCCGAGTCCAGCGAGGATGGCCAGGCCGAGCAGGTAGAGGTGGGCGGCGTCGGCGGTAGATGGAACCGAACTGGGAGTCTCGACAGGTGATCTGGTGGCGGCATGTATCGAGTGATTGAGGTCGTCGACGAGAAGAACCACGACGTTGAGTCGCCAGAGGTCGGAGTGCGTGAACGGCACCCCGTCAGAGGCCAGACGTGAGGCGTCGATCGTCTCGTTCCATTCAGTCGTGATGTTGGCCTGGCGATGGAAGGCACTCGACCATTGGTAGTGCTGCACGACGAAGTGACTGTCAGGCTCCCCGGAGGTCGGGTGGTCCACCGTCAGCAACAAGCGCAGATTCACGGAATCGGGAAGGTCTTCGATGGGTGTGATGACGACTTCTATCTCCAAGGCGGTCGGCTCCTCACCTCCGCTCACTCGCACATCGAGTGTCAGGTCAGCCAGTTCTGGCTGAGGATCGTTCTCCGGGGAAAGTGCATCTTCACCTCCGAAGGGGAAACCCTCCTGCCAGCCCGAGCACGCCTCAGCGCCGAGCGCCTCGGCGCGCTGTTCTCCGGCGAGCATCGCCCCATCACCGATCACCCAGACCAGTTGGATCAATCCTTCGTCGGTCATGTGCTCATACCATCCTTCGCAGCCCGATTCGGGTTGGAACCACTCTCTGACCGGCTCTCTCTCCGCGGAGGCGCTGCCAACCGGTGCGAGCAGCAGCGCAGCGAGGAGGATGTGCAACAGGCGACGGAGGTTCACGATTCCATCTCCACTCCGAGCAGCCATCCGAGCAGGTTACGTTCTGCGTCAGGCAGCATGAGGGTGAGTCTGGCTCCGAGCCAGGCTGGCACCCACCAGGTCTGTCCTTCGGCTTCCAATGTCAGCAGAAGGCTGCCGCCCCGTTCACCGGCGAGGGTGGGGATGAGTTCCGTTGCCGCCTCTAGGTCGGGTCCTCCTCGCAGCAGCATGTCAGCAAGCATGTCGGGCGGGACCGAATGTACATGTTTGCCGATTCTCGGTCCGATGATGTGCATCGCCTTGGACAGCGGGCGTTGCACCCTGCCTTTGCGCATCTCCCACGCGGGAAGGCCCACCTGTGTCACATGGAACGGGTGCCAGTGACCACCTGGAAGCCGGCGACCACGGCGCAAGCTCCGCTCCTCGGACCAGAGCCAGTCGTGGCTGGCGGAACTGGAGATGTTCAGGCGCTTCCCTCGTTCGAAAAGAGGTCCCACCGCCGCCGCCTCACCCCACTCGGAACCCACCTGTTCGAGCATCTCCGCACTCGCGGGGGCCTGGGTGTTGCGACCGTGATCGGGTGGTCTCCTGAGAGGCATCCGAGCCATCTCGTCCGCGGTGGCGAGCGCCTCGGCGCATTCACTCTCCCCTACATGTTCGAACAACGCCACGAAGAACCCACCCGAGTCGTTCTCGTCATTCCACACGCGCAAGCATCGCGGCAGTTGCTCAAGGATGCCGGACTCGATGCTGCTGTCGAGTGCGGGCCATTCGACCATGCCCGGTCTGCTGACGAGTCCGGGCAGATGTGCGGAGAGGTCAGGCTCGATCAGCCTCAGGAACTCGCAGCCATCGAGGATCTCGGCGACCACCGCCTCGTTCTCGACCGGGTCGAGTGAGCAGGTCGAGTATGCGAGCAGACCTCCTGGTGCGAGCAGCATCGCTCCCTTGCGCAGCAGGTCGATCTGCAGCGTCTGCAGAGATGGTCCGGATGATGGAGTCCAGTTCGCCCACAGCTCCGGGTTCTTGCGCGTGGTGGCGTTTCCGGTGCAGGGTGTGTCCACCAAGACGCGGTCGAAGCCCGGCAGGGGCGGCCGCGGCAGCCCCCTGCCGTCGTGCTGGGTGGTCACGAGGCTGGTGACACCCGCTCTCTGGGCGTTCGAGACGAGCATGTTCCCTCGGCCCGGATTGGACTCGTTCGCCAGCACCACGCCCTCGTCTGCGATCGCCTCGGCCAGTTGAGTCGCCTTGGAGCCGGGCGCGGCGCACATGTCGAGGACGTGCATCCCGGGACGGCAGTCGAGGAGTTTCACCGGGATCATGGACACCGCCTCCTGCTGGGTGACGCGGCCGGTGGCGTGTAACGCACGCAAGAGCAACTTCGCTCGCTCGTCTTCGCAGCGGCCCTTCGGCCATGGCAGCCTCCAGCCGGCCCCGCCCCCTCCCTCGGGCAGCCAGGGGATCGGCTCCCCTCCCATCTCGGTCAGCCGTGCCTCCGTCCAAGCCTGGTCAGGTCGCAGCGGATTCACCCTGACGGTCTCAGGAAGGCGAGGGTAAGCAGCCTTGAGCCACGGCTCGGCATCCTCGCGCCAGCTCTGCACCGCTTTCCACAGCAGGGACTCAGCGGGGTCGGGCCAGCGGTCGTCCATCACATACCGCGGTCGCGACGACTCGACTCAAGGATTGGGGTGCGCCAAACAGATGAGTACGACTGCTCGTGGCCTCACCGATGGCGGTCGGCGGAGGCGATGTCACCAGCGTTCCAGCCCTGTGCCTGACTCTGGTGCTGCTCTGGTCCCTGCTGCAGTGGACCGCTCCGTGGTGGCTGCCTGGGCTTGCGAAGCGTTACCCTGAATCACCCGACCAGATGAGGTGGTTCGATCGAGCGCTCACCTTGGTCCCGGCGCTGTTGCTGATCATCGCCGCCCTCGACCTCAGTCGCGCGCACCTCGCCTACGATCTGACCTATTCGCACGTGGCTGCATATGGGGAGTCTGACCTGCCTTCCTGGAAGCGCTTGCTCGTCACACCGTTCTACTCCGAGGGCTCGCTCTGGTTCTCGGCGGCGGTCGTCTTCTCGGTGGCTCAGGTGGTCATGGAAGGGAGGAATGGCCGGGGCAGCCTGTTCGACGTGGATGGAGATGGAGCGGGCTCGCGCCAGCAGACGCTGCGCTGGAACGGATGGCTGTGGCCGATCATCCTGCTAGGTTTCATCTCGTCCGATGTGTTCGCCGTTCACTCCGAGCCCCAGACAGTGACCGGTGGGGCAGTGGGCTACTCCGCGGTGTTGTTCACCTGTGCGGGAGCGCTGTTGCTGGCCGTCTGGATCAATGCGCTTGGAAGGTTCTCCCAATCTTCCCTCACGGGGGAGGGTGGACAGCGCTCCGTGCTCGTATCGGGTGGGATCGCGTCCGCACTGCTGCTCACCGCCACTCTCCCGGAGAGGACGGCGGGCATGGATTGGGTTGCTGGTACCGAGTACATCGCGCTGGGGATTCCCGAGTTGCTGCTGGTGACCAGCCTGGTCGTCGCATTGGTCGGCTACCCTCTGTTCCTGAGTCTCCTGGCGAGGGTGCATGCCGCGCGTGGACAGGCTTCTGGTCGCCGCTACCTCGGACTGGCGCGCACGTTCGGGCACACGCTCGTCTTCTGCTGGTTGTCCGGCACGTTCCTGCTCGAACCGTTGCCCTCCGTCAGCGGCTGGCACTCGGCAATGTGGGAGGCGTTCACCCTGCTGCTCCCGCTGGCCCTGTTCGGCCTGCTCGGCACCTTGCTCCCGCTCACCGGACTGGACGCTCGCCCGCGCCCTGAAGCGTGGGGATTGAATCTGGGCATGGCGCTATCTCTCCCGTTCCTGACGATGCACGAGCCGCTCACCGCGCTGCTCGCACCCGGCCTGTTCGCCGCCATGACGACCACGCCGTTGCTCGCCACCCACCCTGAGCAGAGATCCGAACTGCTGCGGCAGACACGCGCCATCGAGTCGATGGTCATCATATCCACCAGCGTCGCCGCGCTGATCGCACTGCACATGGGTCTTGAATCGACCAAGTGGCTGTTCGCCGGAATCCTGCTGCTGACGTCGCAGGCGCTGTTCGCCCATCTGGCCTGTCGACCGACCCCTGAAGTCAGCGGAGTCGGCGAAGAGGAATGACCTGTCGGAATCGGCGTCTGGCACAGATTCCCACCTGCAACGGTTATACCACCAACAGCGCGCCTGAGGCTCAGTTGGCTGTTCACAGCCGACAGGATGGGATGCGATGTCAGACAAGCGAGAGCCGGCAGCACGGAAGCAGAACAGGGTCAGTCCGATGGCCCGCGCGAACAGGGAGGCGTTCCGCGCCGCCCGTGAGCGCGCAGAGAAGACGCGCGAGGTGTTCAACATCAGTCATCAGGTGAGGGATGAACTGCGCACACTGCAGGATCGTGCCCAGGACAGCCAGGTCGGCCAAGGTCCGCTCGTGCCTGTGGAGGCGGAGATGGAGGTCGAAGGCGAGGAGTGGGTCTACCAGTCGGTGGATGAGGACACCCTCGAGGAACTCAGCCACAGGGTCGTGCTCAAGACGAACGCCGGTGAGCGTCGCGAGTTGTTCTGCACACGCACGCTGGATGAGGCGGTCAGCGCAGCCAGCCGCATAGTCGAGTTCAGCGACGGCGTCGTGCTCATCGAAACTTTCGACCCGTGAGCCGTTTCGACCTGCTGCGCTCGCTTGATAAAGGGGGGACAGGTCGGCCAGTCCGCATGGCGGTCAAGAAGGACAAGAAGAGCAAGGGGCCCAACATCCAGCAGGCTGCTGGGCTCATTCGCTACTTCGACGAGGAGTCCGAGGACGCCTGGCAGATCTCCAAGGGGATGATCTACACCGTCTGCATCGTGTTCTCCATCGTCATCTACCTCGCCAACCAACCCAGTTCGGATGATAACCTCTGGATGTGGATGTGGGAGCGCCTCACCGGCTGATCATTCAGACTCGGTGAGGTCGACCAGTGGGACTTCGTCGACCGGTTCGTCATCGACACCAGTGAGCAGGTCATCGGCTTGCACGTCGCTGGTTCCAACAGCCACCTCGTCGGGTGTGATGCGTTCCACTTCATCGGGGAGCTCCTCGTGCTCGAGCACTTGATCGCGCAGGTCCTCTTCGTTGACCTCCACCGTATCCGGCAGCAGCAGATCCTCCGCCTCCTGGAATGTCGACCGACGCACCTCCGT